>Ga0247815_10000512_pt1 | contig 30420 bp, 25 predicted proteins | sample UWRJL194509B1_FD_181014 | JGI IMG/M metagenome (GOLD analysis project Ga0247815, IMG submission 181014) | Plant litter microbial communities from Arlington Agricultural Research Station in Wisconsin, United States - UWRJ-L194-509B-1 | ecosystem: Environmental > Terrestrial > Plant litter >...
AGCATGAATTTCATATATCTGATTTATAAGTTTCAGAAAGTAAGGTTTTCAGATCTTGTGTAATTAACATAATTGTTGACTCTAATTGTTGGAGCATTCTTGCCCGCATATTTAATTCGTCTGCATTATATTCGCCGCCTGTTCCAAAGTATAAGTCTATTTGTTCTTGCCGCTCTTTGGAATTTGCATCTGAAAGCTGATCAAATGCCATCCATTTTGCAATCAATTGCAGACGGAGTGAAGATGAGTTCTCCTGTGGATTTCTTGGATTATTAAGATAGAACCAAATTGCAGGAGGGAAAAACTGTGCAGTATCACGACCTTCCCATATATCACGCAACTGGTTTCTATTGTGTAGGAATTCTACTTTTTTATCTACAGCCAACGCTTTAAAGCCAAGTGCAGCACCACCAATACCCCCTGCCAGACCTAAAATGTCAGGAAGCTTTGAATCGCCGCTGCTCAAACCGGCAGTGCTGGCTGCAATACCTAATACTGCACCAGACACAATACCTGCTACCGCATATATTTTTTCTCTTTTTCCCACTTTATTTTGCAGATACATTCCGACTTGCCTTGCCCGCTCTTCTTCACAATCAAGTTCTGCTTTTAGTGAGGTCATATCAAGAAAGGCAAGATTTACTTTCTCCGAGATCTTCTGTTTTTCATGATCATAACGATCCCGTAAAGCGGGTGTTGGAGTGAGTTGATATTGTTTTTCAGTTTCGCAAAGCGCTTTAAGTAAAGTATCGATATTTAAGGAGTAGGCCAAATAGAGGCTATTATCATTGAAACGATTGTATTTCTTGAGATAATCAATCTTTTCTGGTGAGAATGGCTTAGGATAATTGTTCCAATTATAAGTCTCACCGCTGATGTAACAACTGCTAAGAACAAGATACTGATGCCTTCTACTTAGTTTCAACTGTGTTGAGCAACCGTTAAAAACCAGTGCGACAACTATTAAAACAGCTAATCTAAACAGGTTTATTGATGAATGTCTACTTCTACCTTTTATCATTGATGCAAACCTATTCAAATAAATTTCCTCCTCCCGCTGATCAGGTAAAGCTGATGTCAATATTGGATTAAAATTCGATTAAAACTACTTTATTAATTTCTAATTTATTCTATTTGCAATATCATCTAAACGTAGAACCGATCAATTATCTTGAGGTCACCCTAGGTTTAATGAAGTAATATATACAAGACAAAAATGAGTGGATCAAAGGTTGCAGTATTATATCAAAAAAGCCAGGCTCCTATAAAGGATGGAATTCTAAAACCGATGAAACCGGGAGGGTATTCTGATAGCGGTGCAGATATTGCTTTTTCTTTGCAAGGCAAAAATATCAGTGTAATTACACCAGTGGAACAGCCCTCAGTAGATCAAGATTACGATTGGGTATTCCCTGATGATGTTGATGGAATTGAAGCTGCCCTGGCAAAAGGCGCTAATACTTTCTGGCTAAATACCGTACTCTATGAAGGGCATCCCATCCAGAGTTATATTGGAAAGGTAGAAATTGTGGGACAGCGTCCAGGTGACACAGATAAATATGACGATAAGCTATTTGCTAATAACCTGCTTAGAAAAAACAATCTGCCCGTGCCGGATTCATTAGTGATAGATGCTGCTAATAAACACAACTACAAATTGAAATTTTTCTTCCCTGTGGTGGCCAAACCAATCAGGGGCCGTGGAAGTCAGGGCGTATCATTGGCCGATAATCAGCTTGCATTGGATAAAATCTTACAGGAAATGTTTGATGCGGATCTTTATGGAACGGCAGTATATATTGAACCTTACCTAAAAGGTCAGGAAGTAACTTTAACTGTTATGCCTCCCGGATCATACCTCATTGATGAACGAATGGTAATCAAAGACAAGCACTGGAGCCTCCCTACTGTGAAACGTTTCAATCATGAAAATGGCATTGCGCCTTATAATGGAATAGTCGCTATCGTCAATAACAGTGCAGTTTTAGAGGAAAGCGAGGAAAACTCAGCAGCGGTTTTATTGGTTAGTCATGAATGTGCACAAGCAGGTTCAATTATAAACGCCAAAGCGCCGATCAGGATCGACTGCAGAGCCGATAATCAGGGCAAATACTTTTTATTTGACCTGAATATGAAACCTAACATGACTGGCGCCAGTCGCCCACATAGAATGGATCAAGATAGTTTAACTGCATTAGCAGCAAGAGCAATAGGCTGGGACTTTGGCTCTTTATTAATTAATATGCTGGTGCAGAAATGGTCATGAAATTATTATAACCGCAGTTCACAATCTAGGTGATTCTGCAGTAACCGTGATGGAAGATTTTGAAAGTTGAGAGAATTATATCCAGATAGGTTGTTTAATAATATCAGCTATTTTATTCAGTGGTTAACATTAAGTAAATGAACGGTGGGTTGTGAAGTAAAATAAAGTACGGTCTGGCAAAATCTAACGGCAAAATAGCGTTAAAGATAATAATCCGATTTATCTTACAGCAGCAATAATCGTCAGTTACTTTTATCTGCTTGTGGACTGCCTTTCGATAAATTTGGCTGGCACCACTACCTTCTGTGAATTTGCCATAGGAACATTCCCAGTGAGATTGTCTAATAATATCCCAATTGAATATTTTGCCAATTCATGAATAGGTTGCGCAACAGCAGTTATTGTTGGTGAATAGATATCAAACACACTATGGTCGTCAAACGCCACAATGGCAATATCATCGGGGGTTTTAAGGTTTAATTGGTTTAATGCCTTAATACCATTAAATGCAAGATAGTTAGTTGCAAAAAAAACTGCATCTATATGGCTGTTTTCTTTAAGAAACAAAGTAAGTTCTTTAACTGTCTGTTCAGCATGGTTACTGAATGGAATCCTTTTTATTAAAGCCGGCAATCCATGTGCTGAAAGCGCATTTTTATATCCATTTAGCCTGTCCTGCATTTGGCTCTGGTCAGATTCCAGTTCCACTATTGCTATATTTTTATATTTCTTTTCAATCAGATACTGTACCGCATTGTAACTGGCCCTGTAATTATCCAGCACCACAAAACTGGTATCCAAATTAGGGTAATAACGGTCAAATAAGACTACCGGCAGATTGTCATCAAGCAACTCCTGAATCTCTTTTTCCAAACCTGCAGGAGGGGTAATGATATATCCGTCTACATGCCTGTCCCTGAAAACACTGATCAGTTCCCTTGTCTTTTGTATATCGTTATCGGTACTGCAATAGATGATTTTATATCCGCTTTTATAGGCCAATTCTTCAATATGGTAAGCAATCTGCGCAAAGAAATAATCGGAAATCTTCTCTACCATTAAGGCGATGATCATGGTTTTACCTGTGCTTAAGCTTTTTGCCAGTTGACTGGGTTTATAGTCCCTTTCTTCCACATATTTAAGCACTCTCTCAACTAACGTATCACTGATCCGGTTCTCCTTGGCCTTACCATTCAAAATAAATGATATTGTTGTTTTAGAGATCTGCAATTCATTTGCAATGTCTCTTATTGATAACTTCTTAGCCATTATATTTGGTCTGATCCTTAAACACTAATTCACTATTTTTCAAACTTAACCAAATATCTACTTAATTTTTAACATAAGTTCTGAGTAAGCAACAGCTGGCATTGCAAAAACAAGCATCTTTTTTCCCTGGACATTTTTACGGCGGCCGGGTATATCAATAGTTTTATCCCCGGATTTAAAGCTGACAAAAATATTTCTGCCGGGATTATATACATCAGGTAGACTTAGATTTACACTTTTATCAGCTGTAAGATAAAGCTGATCATTTTGAATGGACAGCGCCGCTGCAACTGGTTGGGCAGCATGCAGCTCATATTCCGCAGCGGAAAGATGTGTTCCATTTCCAAGAAAAAGATAAACAAGGCCACTTTGATTTTTCCTGACCACTGCGTACGTACCTTTAAAATTGATATCCTGGTAGACGTTTTCAATATGTCCGGCGGCATTCAATACATAATCACTTAAACCATTTTTGCTTTCTATCAGCAAACCGGTAAATGTGCTGTCCTCTACTGCTGATTCAAATGAAACCTTCTGCTGAATGCTGCTCATACCTTCTGCAGGTTCATATACAGCAACAAAAGGCCTGCTCCAGGCTTGTCCATTTTGCCTCACCACTACGGTGGGCAATGGCATATTGGCTATGCTATCAGGAATGAGTTGATCTTTGCGCCATGATTTAGACGGCGGGGCTTTTACACTAAAAATCTCTCTGTCTGGATAACCTTTCATCCACATATTCATACTGACAGTCTTTCTACCAGGGATATTGAGGTCAAACCTGCCGTTAAAATCACTAGCAGTTTTAACTGACTTTTTATCATACCAATAGTCATATCCCATCAGTTCTTCATTGGCAAAAGTTAACAGCTCGGTGGGCTGCAGCTTTAACGGACTGGCCATAGCATCGGTAAGTGTAAGCGTCTGACCAAGGTTGTGGTAGATATAATCATGGTATTTGTCGCCACCCCTTACCTTCCGGGAATGAAAAATATCCACATAATATCCGGTAGAATCGCCAGTTCTGATGATACTCATTAATCTTTCCTGATTGGCATTGGTTTCGGGTTCTAAGAAAGAAACGTCGGAAAATGTTACCCCCGAAAAATAGCCATCTTTTTGACCGGACTTCGGATACGCATACTTAAGCTCAAGAGGGTGGTTACTTTTCATAGTTGGATAAGATGAAATCCCATCGACGATCACCGTATTGTGTGCCGGGAACTGTGAATAATATTCTGCATAATCTGCCTGAAAATAACTGCCTCCTATCCCTCCTTCTGGTGCAAGAATGATCCCTTTGCCATATAGCTCCATCGCAATTCCGTTCGCGTGGGCATGATTACCGCTTGAACCAGCCTGTGAAACCATCAGACCATTGTGAAGATCCAAACCATTACGCTGTACAAACCAGCTCACATTGGGTGACCAGAATGTTGGCGTTATATAATCTTCTGGTTTACCAGCTTTGACCGCTGCTGAAAGCAACAATGGTGGGTTGCTAAAAAGTGAGAGAAAACCCGTACGTACAATTTCTTTACCAGCATCTTTGGGTTTCCCTACGTTGCGCATAGTTTTGAGCATCCTGGTATAAACTTCTTCCTGCGCGGTTTTATGATATAACCTGGCATTACGGATCATATCTTCCATTGGCTCAAAGCGCATAGCGCCATAATGCGTGTCCCCAAAACCTACAATCATGCCGTTGGGATATAAATATTGTGCCTGCGCCAGTACTGCCTTTGGTAAAATTGGCATCTGGGGTAGGAAATCTGTTTTTAATGTACGGTCAAACAGGTTGATGAACCCAGTGAAATCTGCAAGCACATTTTCAGAATAACCCGGACTTTCAGACCAGATGCCCGAAATAGGATTATAGCCTTTTTTTGCCAGATCTGTTAATGCCCATTGCCTGGTGTAGGTTTTATTTAAAATCTGATCAAGATAATACTGACAACCCCGCTGATCGGTATAAGTGTCATTATTTTCGAGTACAAGCGCGATATTGGAAACAAAACGCGCCTCAATTAAATCCCAGTTATTGAAAGGCACCCCATTTTGAATAATGATATCGGCCCATTTTTTAAAAGTTCCGGAATATATGGGAAGCTGACTTGCATGATGCTCATGGATGTAATCATACAGAAAATCATAACAGGCTGTTAAAGGTTCAAGGACATCTTCATGAATTACCTCAAAAGAAGAAAGTCCAACCAGGGTTTGATCGTGTCCGTTGTTGAGGTCTACCGGCTCATTCCTGTAATACATTCCCCCGGTATACGTACTGAAAATATCGTAAGCAAACTTGCCGTATCTCGCATCGCCTGTATACCAATAGATCATAGCAGCATCACGTGCTTTATTTATGATTGATATGTTGATGGACTCTATAATCCGTCCCGTTTTAGATTGCTCTACCCATTCCCATGGATTGCCTGGTGCACGGTTCTGCAAATATATTTTACCTGCTTGATCCATGTAGGGCTTAATATCTTCCAGCCTGGGAGTCATATATTGCGTGGCCACATCACGTGTGCCGGTAAACCGCACTGTTGGTACAGGCGCTTTCCCGGTAGCATAGGCATAAGCACCATTTTTGATAAATACATCGGTATAATGCCCGTTCCAGTACATCTGTAAGCGGGAAACAATCCATGTACTGTCCGACTGATGGCGGATAACATAGGGATCAATATCCCTTTTTATCTTCTCGTAGGTCTCTTTTGCCCAGGCTTCTTTACTGATCAGCTTTTTAAGATCCGACTTACCAGTTTTAGCGCTGGTAAGTAACCTTGGATGGATAGCCTCCAGGTGTTCCGGAATTTTAATCAGCTGTGCAGTGCAAATACAGGAGTATAAACAAAGCGTAAAGAAGATATATTTAAAAAGATGATTCATTGCTATCAGTGTTTTACTTTATAATATCTGGCCCCAAACATAAAGATGACCAGGTAACAGATGATTGGCAGGTAGTAAGCATGCGCCACGCCGGAACTATCTGCTACCTTTCCCATGATAAAGGGGAAAAATGCACCGCCTACCACACCCATAGAAATAAATGAGGAAGCCTGTTGGGTATGGTTTCCCAAATTCTTAATTCCCAGACTAAAGATGGTAGGGAACATAATGCTGAAAAAGAAATTAATCAGCAAGAGCGCAATATACGAGGGCCAGCCAAAGCTTTGCGCAACGATAATACACATCACAATATTTGCAAAGGCAAAAGCCGCAAGTAGTTTATTGGGCGCAATGACGCGCATCAGGAAGGTGCCTGCAAAACGTCCGGTTAACATCATGCCCATAAACAGGATCATGAAATTTCCAGCCTTCAAATCAGTAAAGCCCATTTTCTCATGACCGTAATTGATAAAGAACGCCCAGGTTCCTCCTTGTGCCGCCACGTTGAAGAATTGTGCAATGACAGCCCATACAAAGTGTTTATGCGCAAACAGTTTTTTACCTGGAGCCAGATCTATATTAGCCGCTTCATCATTAGCTACACCATGCGGATCTGTAGTAGCGGGTACTTTTACAAAAGAGAAGGATATGGCTATCAATGCGATGACGATTCCAATACCCAGATATAAAAGACGTACCGATGTTAGATCTGTACTGCCAGGAACATTGGTGCGCAACAAAAAATAAGAGCCGATAAAAGGGCCCAGCATGGCACCCACCGCATTGAAGGACTGCGCAAAGTTAATCCGCTGGTCACTGCTGCGCTGGTCGCCAAGGGAGGCGACAAAGGGATGGGCGACGGTTTCGAGCGTAGACAGGCCGCAACCAAGAACAAAAAGTGCAAAGCCAAAGAATGGAAATGATGCGGTATAGGCAGCAGGTACAAACAGAAAGGCACCCAATGCAAATAGGGAAAGCCCTAACAAGACGCCGTTTTTATAGCCAAAACGTTTCATGAAGAGACCAGCGGGAAGCCCCATGACAAAATATGCCCCGAACACAGCAAATTGCACAAAGGCAGATTGTGATTTGGTTAAACTAAGCACATGCTGGAAATGTTTATTTAATACATCGGCCATGGTAATTGCCATGCCCCATAAGAGGAACAGGGACGTGACAAACACCAGTGTGACCAGATATCTTTTATCTGTAAAAGCTGCCTTTTGCGACATAGTTAACGGTTTTATTTGGTTAATTATAGTTTATTTAATTAGTTGCCTGTAGCCAGATTGCCTGACCACCGGAAGGTTTCAACTGAATATTCAATACAGTAGAGCGGGTTACTTTTTTAGTCTCTATACCTACTTTTGTGGCAGTGTTTACTTTATCGTTATCGCTATAAATCTTAGCTATATAGGTTTTCCCCTTTGGCAGGAAATCAAACTTTAGCTGTACGGTTCTGGCAGCAGTATTGGTGATGGTGCCCAAAAACCAGTCAGTTCCACTTCTCCTGGCAGTACTGATATAATCTCCAGGCGTACCCTGCAATACCCGTGTTTCATCCCAGGTAGCAGGAATATGATCCCAGAACTCCAGCTCCGGCTCGCTGTGATAATTGGAAGGACGGTCATACCAGTACAAGGTTTGTATCGGGCTAAAATAGATTACCGCTAAAGCAAGCTGATGGGCATGCGTGGTTTTGATCCGCTTGTCAAAATAGCAAATCGTATAATCTGCTGCGCCGGCCATATAACGGGTAAAAGGCATTACCGTGTTATTTGTTGCGTCTGGCATTTCTTCGTTGCCACGGATTCCTTCTGCGGTCATTAAATTGGGCCAGGTGCGCTGCTCTCCTGTGGGGCGCCAGTCATCATGGATATTCACCATGATCTGATTTGCCGCTGCCTGCTGTATAGCTTTTTCTATCCAGGTTGTCCAGCGGTGGGAACCGGACTGCACAAAACCGAACTTTACGCCGGCTACACCCCATCTTTTATAAATGGCAAAAAGACTATCGCTCTGCATCAGCAGTGCCTGCTGGTTTACATAAAGCCACACGCCTATACCTTTTTCTTTCCCATAACTGATGATCTGCGGAAGATCAAAATCTTTGATCGCTACTTTAGAGGCATCCGAACTGAAACTAAAGGCAGGGCCATACCATTTCCAGTCGAACAGAATATATTTCAAATGACGCTGCACGGCAAAGTCAATATTCTCCATCGCATCTTTGGTGGATTGGGACATTACCCTCATGATCTTTCCCGGTTTGATCCAATCCGTATTTTTGAGTTTTGAAGGTTCATTTAGATTGAGAATCAGGGAATTATTTTCTGCAAGTTGTGTTGCTGACTCTGCCACCATAATCACCCTCCAGGGCGTAGCTACGGGAGAGATCAAATCTGCAGGCGTAAACATTGAAGTGACCAGCGTATTTGTTCTTGCAGGACTTAGCTTGTATTTGGTACGCGCATAATCTACCAGTTGTGCTTCTGCAAGGCAGGCAAATAATCCACCGGGAATTTCAAGCGTTAACGGCCGTTCTGCCTCGCCGTTCCAGTTTTTAAGTGGCAATTTTGCATAGGGGGCCTGAGCCCATTTGGCTACCCATGCCTGTGTGCCTTCAGGAAGTGAAAACTCGGTGTGTTCAGACATAATGCGGTAATAGGTACCTTTTTCATTCTCAGGAAAGAAATAACGGATAGCAGCACCTTCATTGTATACCCTGATCTCTATGTTCATCAGGTAGATGGGATTATCATCCTTTACCGTTTCAATGCGAACAGTGTGATAATGATCACGAATGACAGCCCTTTCACCATACACAGGTTTCCAGGACGTATCCTTCTCAGCCGTGCTGATCTTTTTCACCAGCAGGTTTTCAAACCAGCGTTCATGTTTATCCGTCGGAATGGCCATAGCGCTTTCAGAAAGATGGTTATCCAGTTCCAGTTCTAAAACAGATTCGTTAATTACCGGTCTGCCTTTGTAGGCCAGCTGATAATAAAACGTATTCTTGCGTGAAGCGTCTCTTTTTTGATAAAAGCGGAGCGATACATTTTTGTCGGGAGAAATTACTGTAGTTTCTGTCCCGGGAACAATGTCCTGTGCAAAGCTGCATTTACAGATAAGCAATGCGATAAAAACAGGCAGGTAACTGCGTAAATGGTTAACTTTCATAATAGCCTGTTTCAGTTGTTTAGATTAACATAAAGACTTAAACCCTTTTTTAATTTTTCTAAGCGTAATAAAGCTTCAATATAATAATAATCAGCATAGATAATTGATGCATCAACTTCTGAACCGGCGGGTTTATGACCGGTAGAATGTAACAGAAAGGCAGTGTTTTTCTCTCTGCTTTGATATTGTGCAGAGGATAAGGTCTCCAGCATTTTTTCTGCCTTAAGCCTGTAGGCGGTTGCTTTTGCTTGATCTTTGACAAAGGTGGACAGTTCAAGCAGTGCTGAGGCCACTACAGTAGCTGCAGAAGCATCACGCGGCGTGTTGGGAATAGCGGGATCATTAAAATCCCAATAAGGTATCAGGTCAGTAGGTAACCCCTTAAGGTATACATCTGATACTTTTTGAGCAAAGTCTAAGAATGCAGGGTCTTTTGTTTCGCGGTAGCACATGGTGAAACCATAAATGGCCCAGGATTGTCCCCTTGCCCACATCGAATCATCAGCATATCCCTGATGAGTGACGCCTTTTATCTTTTTTCCGGTTTCCTTGTTGTAAACCACTGCATGGTAAGATGTATAATCAGGGCGGAAATGATTATTCATGGTGGTTTTGGCATGAGACACAGCAATATCATATAACTTTTTACTGCCCCCGTTTTTAGATGCCCAAAAGAGCATTTCCAGATTGATCATGTTATCTATGATGGTATTGTGCTGCGGCCATTCCATATTAGGAACAGATCGTGGCCATGAAAGTATAGTACCTGCTTTAGGATTAAATAAAGCAGCAAGTGTATCTGCTGTGGCCAATATGATCTTTTTATACTGCGGATTTTTTGTAAGCCTGTAACCATTGCCAAAACTGCAGAAGATCTGGAAGCCCAGGTCGTGGTCAAACGCTTTCTGCACAGACAGCGGCCTGAGTTCTTTACTGAATTTATCCGCTGCCGTTTTAAACTGAGCGTCATGTGTACCTTCATATACATACCAGAGCACCCCTGGCCAGAACCCACTGCACCAATCATGGTAGTTGACGAAACGCCAGTTCTGTTGACCTTTATCAATACTTCTTGGGATGTTTAATGAATCTGCCGGAATAAGCGCAAGTGTTTTTTGTGTTTGTGCAGCACAATACTGAATGGATGTTACCGGATTATGCTGTGCATAACCTACCATGTAAATAAACGTGGCAGCGGCTGAAAGAGACAAGCTTTTTAAAAAATTAACCATTTAAGTATTAAGTAGGTGGAATATCATCTTTCTCCTGCTCTGGAGGATTATCATTGAACTTTAGTTCATCGGCAATTTTTTGCCAGTGCTCATCTGTCTTTTCGGGTGTAATTGCTTTTTTACTAAAAGAAAATGGCAATTCTTCCTCGTCCTGTTTTACCGAAGGTGTCTTTTTCTTCATACCGGTAAGACACCTAAAAACCCAGTCGATACTCATCTAAAATGCGTTCAAATCGTAATTATTTCGAATCGTTCTATCCGACGGCTGCTAAACCGGGTTAGGCACCAGCATAAATTTGAATAAGTTCAGCCGCATTTCGTAAAACCTGAATGCCCCTGTACACATTGTTGACCACAGACTGATACCTTGTGCCAGTAATTTCAGCGATTTCATTGTAATCCATATTTTCGTAAAAACGCATGTAAATTACTTCGCGCTGTTTAGATGGCAATTTGTTAAGTGCAACAGTCATCAGACCCTTAAGCTTCTCATCGAACTCTCGTGAAAGTATCAGGTCTTCTTTAGTAAATTCAAATTCCGGTTCTGGCATGGCATCCAGTTTTGTTGCCAGGGCCTGTGTACTTTTAATATAATTAAGCACAATTGAGCGTGTAGCCCTGTAGAAGTAGGATTTCACATTTTTAATTGATCCAATATGCTGCCGTTTTTGCCAGAAATTGATAAAAAGATCCTGCAGAAGATCGTCCGCAAGATCTTCATCTTTGATGATTTTAACGGCATAAATGAACAGTCCGGGATAAAGCGACTGGTGTAGTAAAGCATACGACTTCTGGTCACCACCCCTGGTGTTGTCCCATAGTTGAATTAATTGTGTAACATTATACATCTGCCCTGGGTTTAGTATTTGGTATATCAAACTTATAAAAGCTAAACCAGTTTAGCAATAGCTTGACAAGATTTACTCAATTAACAATGAAACTGCCATACAATTATAAAATTGTTATTAATAATTGTCTGAAATTAAAAAACAGGCAAAAAAATTGAAGATTAATATCAATTTAAATGCCTGTTAATGCTTAATTTCTAAGTTTTATAATTACACTAGTTTAAGTCCCAGTAGACGATGTACCGCTGACGATGCAGGTTATAGTAGGGCGAAAGTGTCATCTCGCGGCCGCCACTCTTATCTGTTGTTTTAAAGGTAAGGGGGTCTCCTGGAACAGCTTGCAGATAATTAATTAATTGTTTACTGCCAACAGCCAATGTATGAACCAGGTTTTCGGGAATTTGGTAATCATAATCATAATATTCGTACGGATTTTTCACGTCATGAAATGGCTGCGGGCGCGTCATTCCTGCTGTACCCAGTTCACCGGCAAGTACGATTGGTCCGTACATTACTGCAGCTATTTTAGGATTATCGGGAGTGGCTTCCAGTCTTAAAGACATCGGGTAGGTAATCTCGATGCGGTCTCCCTTTTTCCAATTCTGGTTTAGTGTAAGATAACTTCCAGCGGACTGACTAACTTTTATAGCCTTGCCATTGATATTTACTATTGCCCCATTTACCGCCCACTGCGGATAACGGATATATAACGCAACATTTTCTTTGGTTGGGTTTTCGATTGTTAGCCTCGTTGTGGCCACTTCGGGATAATTGGTTTCCTGTTTCAGCTGAAAGCCTTTCTCCTTCCAGTTTAAGACTGATGGTATAAACAAGTTGACAAAAACCCCTCTATCATTATGATAATAAATGGCTTCACTGTATTTCGACTGGCTTTCAAAACCAGAACCCACACAGCACCAGAATGAACTGTCACGGGTGCTATATACCCTGAATGCCCCGGTTTTTAAAGGCGTAAAATAACATACCATACCGGTTTTAGGGTCTTGCTGACCAAGAATATGATTATACAAAGCGCGCTCATAATAATCCGCATATTTCACCTCGGCACTCCAGGTAAACAAATGACGGGTAACTTTAAGCATATTATAGGTATTGCAAGTTTCACCAGTATAACCTGTAATATACTTCGATATTTTCCCCGGTTCTATAAAATGCTCTTTATCACTGTTACTTCCAATCACATAAGTTTGGTTTTTAATCACATTATCCCAAAAGTAGGTAGTGATAGTTTTATCCTTTTCATTGCCGGTTAGTTCATAGGCCCTTGCTTGCCCGTTTATTTTGGGAATAACTGTGTTGGCATGCATCTTATTGAGTTTATCTTGCTGCATCGCCAGCGGGTCCATTACTGCATGGTGATAAAAAAGGTCGCCGAGTTTTCTATGCATGGGATTACCGGTGATGGAATAGAGATTATACCACGCTTCATTCATTCCGCCAAATTCGTTTCGGAGCATTAGGGCCAGCTGGTTTTCAGAAAGTGTATCCACTTTTTTATATGCCCAGGAAGCCATTCTAGAAACTACCTCCAAAGACTGCTGATTTCCTGTATACCAGTAGGCATCAATTAATCCCGCAGCTATTTTGTGCAAGGTATACCATGGGGCCCAAACTTTTTGTCCTTTGATGTTTCTGTCTATATATTTTTGTGGAAAGGCGCTTAGGTATCCCTGCTCATCAAGGGAGGCTTGCACTTCTGCCAGCCCGCTTACCAGGCTATCTGCTTTTTTCTTAAAAACATCATTCCCTGTGGAAGCATACTGAAAAGACAAACCGGACAACAGATGGCCGATGCTATGTCCTCTGAGTTCCATATCTAGAGATTCCCAGCCTTGTAATGGCCGGGGCATTTTAGTGACACTGTACTTGTCGTCTGTTAACAGTCCTGCGTTTATCCTGAAGCTATGTAACAGCCGATCGTTTGACAGTGACAGCATCCACTTCCCTTCCCTGTCCATATTTTCTTTGAAGCGGCTGTCCAGCAGCCTCACTTCGCCCAGATCAAAACCTGATGCTTTTACCTGATTTTTTGTAGCTACACTGATATGATCTTTATGCTGGCCAACATACTGGGCATTGCCCCATATGGGAAAGATGAAGACCGATAAAGTTATTAACGATAATCTCATATTTATAATTGATTAAAAAGTCATGCTTATATTTCCACATCGCTAAACTCAAACGTAAATGCAGCACCGATCAGTGCAGCATCTTCTTCTAAAGTTCCTATGATAATATATTGAGGATCGATATATGGCGCAAGGAGTGCTTTTAGTGGTTCCAAAAACAGCGATTGTGCTTTGGAAATATTCCCACCCAGCAGAATAAGGTCAGGTTTCTCCTGAACAATACTCTTTTTGATAAAGCCTGCAAAATTCTCTGCAAACGTTTTAAAAACACCGGCTGCCCGCTCATCACTGCCTGCCAGCTTTTTCAATTCTTTTACGTGGCTGCACTGCAATCCTGTGGACTGATGGTATTGCTTTAAAAACCAGCGCGTAGAAAAATAATCATCGGCAATGCTTTCAGCAAAAGGCAGGCTGCCAAGGTTTGCATCTAAAGTAATCCCGTTATTGCTCAACGCGGAGCCCATTCCAGTACCAAGTGTAAAGCCCAATACTTTATTAAAACCCCTGCCTGCACCGGCGACAATTTCACCATGCAGAAAAGCCTCTGCGTCATTTCTAAACCGGATGTTGGCTGCATCAATATTTAATGCAGCCGACATGTAGGTTTTTATATTCAATCCGTAAAGAGACTCATATTTATGGAGGCCGGTAATAAACGAAATACCTGCTACATAATCAAAAGGACCCGGCATGGCCAGCGAGAGCTTATCAATAAATTTTCCGCTTTTTTTACGAACTTCATTAAGGGCCGCAGCCCACGTTGTTAAGATTTCATCAGCTGATCCATGACAGTCTACATAGGTTCTGGTCCGCATTTCATTGAGCACAACTTTATGGTTTACGTCAATTATTGCAGCTGTGATATGCGATCCGCCAATATCGGCGCTGATCATGAAGCTATTCTTTTCCTGTTTGTTCATGTATGTATCGGCTTATAAGTATTATAAATAAACAAAGCCACATGTATGGCGCAACTTTGTTTAGCTGATTATTTATCACAGGGACATTACCAGCCAGGGTTCTGCGTAAGCTGAGAATTTAACTGGATCTGTTGTGTTGGTATTGGATACAGATAATTTCTTTCTGCCCATTGTCTGCCGCTTTCCCAGATAAGGTTACCTTCAACATCCAAAGCAAGTGGTGGTGTATAAGGGTTAGTTGCCGTACCTAAATGCCATCTCCGCTCCCATAATGTACCCCTCCATCTTACGCCGGTTGTATTCATCGGCATTTCAGTTTCTGCAGTTTTCCACCGTTTAAGATCATCTAACCTAAACCCTTCAAGATAAAGCTCAATGCCTCTTTCTCTCCTTATTTCATTACGCATGTCTAAACCATTTGCTGCGGCAAAGCCGACACTGAGTTTAGGCATGGTCTTGTTAACCCTGTTACGTACTTTATTTAAGGATAAATCCAGATCTGCATCGGTGATTGCCCCATTACGTTCAAAAACTGCTTCTGCATAATTCAAATAGACTTCAGCAAGACGGATAACAGGATAATCATATGCTTCCTGGGTATCATTTAAGCGCCTTTCGGCACCCCATTTCTGACTTGCATATCCTGCTCCCACTCTTGGATCATGGCGGCCCCGGGAGTTAGCCCTGTCCGCAGCATCATTCAACCAGTTAATTCTTGAGCCAGGATTTTCATTGTCCCAATGATAGTTACTGTCAATCATCATATTGTATCTCATTCTGTTGTCCCGGTTCACAAATTCAGATCGTGTAGTGGAATACCCTTTAAATAAAGGCGACTTTGAAACCGGCAAACCGTCCTGGCACAAATACAAGTTTGCAAGCTTGCGCGTGACGCCTGCGCCTATGTAGGTATGCGTTACGTTCTGACCAATTTGTCTCAACGAAAAATCATAACGGTTTGCAAGGATATATTCTTTATTGGCCGACTTACCTAGACCAGCAGGGTTGGATTTTTCATTCTCCAGAATAAACATATATTTCTGAGCAGAATCTCCCAATATGGAAGGTGCAAAAATTTCATAAGACGCATCCTGCATCACCGATCTGCTGCTGGCAATTGATTTATCAAACAATAAGTTGTAACGGGAAGAATTGCCTGACCGAAACTTTTGCCACGTACCTTCATACAAGCCTACCCTTCCGAGAAAAGCGTTGGCAGCACCTCTACTGATTCTACCTTTGTTGGCAGCAGGGATACTGCTTTCCAGTGGCAATACTGGGATTGCTTCTTCCAGATCTTTGATAATAAAGTCAACTACCTCATCACGGCTGTTTCTTGGTGCCTGCAGTTCTCCGGACTCTATGCTGAGCGGCTTAGTTACAATTGGAACGCCACCGTACTGCTGTAATAGATCAAAATATACGTAAGCCCTGAAAAATTTAGCCTCAGCAACATAACCTGCAATGTCTGCCTGAGCAGGATAAGATGCGGATTTATCCAATAAATAGTTAATTGCCCTTAACCTTGTAAAAGCGGTGTTCCAGTTTGCGTCTGTAGCAAGCGTACTATTTGTACCAGAACTTACAGGATTGAAAGAAGTTTGCAAATGAAAATCGCTACGAATATCAGAATGTGGTCCGCCATTATTTAAGTCATACAACACCTGGTTGAAGGTAATCAGGTAGGTATAAAATTCATTGGCCGCCAGTTTAAACTGATCTGGAGTTTGCCAGTAGTCGGCATCAGAAAGATTATTGTTGGGATCCAGATCCATTGCCTTTTTACAGCCGGCCAGGAAAAACGTGGATACGCCCACAAGAAGGGTTATATATAAAATATATTTTTTCATGTCAGTACGATTTAAAAAGTAAGGTTAAGACCAAAAGTGTAGAAGCGGTAGAACGGGTAACGTTGACTATTGGAGCTGATGTTATTGTTATTTGTATCACCCGTATTGTTCACAGTTCTGGCAGCTTCCGGGTCCCATCCATCATTAATTTTAGTAGACTCCCAAAGATCATTGCCTGAGAAATATACACGGACACGATCTATTTTGATGCGCTGAGATATCTTTTGAGGGATAGTATAACCTACGACCAGATTTTTAAGCCTCAAATACGCCCCACTCTGTGCACTCCAGTCTGAAGGGATATAATTATAGTTGTTAATTGCGGCTGTTGAAGAAAGGCGTGGCAGTTCTGCACCAGTTCGCTCTGGTGTCCACCAATTGTTTAAGAATGCGGCATTCTGCGCCTGAAAAATTACGTTAGCCGGAATTCTCCAGTTACCATCTCTTATAATGGTTCTCTCAGCCACCCCCTGCAGGATAAAATTAAAATCAAAACCTTTCCAGTTTGCCCCTCCGTTAAAAGAGTAAATATAGTGTGGATCATCAGTTCCAAGGAATTTGGAATCCTCCTGAAAAGTGATTTTTCCGTCACCATTGACATCCTTAAACATATTGTCGCCCAATTGAAGAGAGTTACTTCGGGTATTACCGCTAGGAATACCGATATCATTGTTGGGGATCAGCTTTTTATATTCATCTAACTGAGCCTGCGTTTGTATTCTTCCAGCATAGGTTAGCCCAAAATAAGAATTGATAGGGTATGCTTGCACCGCACTATTAAATCCACGATTGGCAGAACTAATTATGGTCTGTCCACCAAATTTTTCCAGATTATTGGTATAATTTGAAATATTTCCGCCTATATGATAGCTAAACCCATTTATTTTCCCGTTCCAGTTTAAAGCAAATTCCCATCCGGTGGTTTTTAGTTCGCCGTTATTCCCCGCCGGAGCAGTCGCCCCCAGAACACTTGGGTAGGTACGTGCGATCAGCATGTTGGCATTTCGCTTTAAAAAGTAGTCGAAACTACCGCTTAGATTTCCGTTAAAAAAACCAAAGTCGACACCCACATTTGATGTTTTTACTGTTTCCCAGGTCCTGTCCAAAGCCACCAGGTTTCCAGGGGAAACCCGAACTACCGGTGCCGTGCCTATGATTGGGTAAGGATTAGAGGTAGCGTTCTGCGAAGAATTTAAGTTAAGCAGTGTTACATAATCGTATAAACCAATTCCACTCTGGTTGCCCGCAGTACCGTAAGAGACCCTTAGTTTTAAGTCTGTTAGAAAGTCGGCCGACTTTAAAAAATCTTCCTCCTTAATGCGCCAGCCGGCTAACAAGCCAAAGAAGGGTTTCCATCGGTTAGAAGCGATGAACCTTGAACTGCCATCATACCTTGTACTGGCCTCAAATAAGTATTTGTTCTTATAGGTGTAATTTAAACGCCCGAAAAACCCTGAGAGCGCGTAATGGTCTTGTAATTCACCTACCGATTTCGAAGTAAGGTCGCCCGTTCCCAGACTTAACGAAGGTGGCACACCACTGATGACATCCTGTGTTCTGCCGAAGAAAGAGTTATTCTCATTTCTTTCATACTGTCCACCCCCAAGAATTTTTAGATTATGATCACCAAAATCCTGGTTATATTCAATGAAAGCGTTAGTAGTATAATATGAGGTCCGTTGTGCTACTCTTTGATAAAAACTTCTTGATCCGTTTGAAGGAGCGAGTGAACTGACTATGGTGGTGCCGGTTATCTCGTAAAAGTTTATTACATTTTCATTTGTCCTGTAGTCCGCATCGTAGAAATTGTATCCCAGCGTACCAACTGCCTTTAGATGTTTGTTAAAAGTATAAGTTGCATTAGCACTCGTGTTAAACCGGGTGCTGTATTGTTTAGAATCTCCGCCCAGATCTGCTATATTGTTAGGGGCAGCATTTCCTATTCCTGATCCCCAGATATAGGGCTTACCATTTAATGCAGTTAGCGGAAAGCCTGGCTGGGTACCGTTATTTAACACGGCACCAATACTTGCGGGTTGTATAATATCACTTCTTTCCAATGAAAAGTTGGTCTCTACTTTAAATCTCTCAGACAACTGATAGTCATTATTGAGACGAAGGTTATATCTTCTGTAAGCATTATTACCTACTTGCAGCAAACTTCCGTCATTCAGGTAACCTAACGATACGCGATACCCTGCTTTTTCTGTCCTGCCTGCGATACTCAACTGGTGCTCTTGTGACGTGGCATTGCCCCACAGCACATCCTGCATGGTTCCATCATAGAAGGGGAAATCTTTAACGTCAGTAAATCCAGTGAATCCGACAGCTTTGTATTGATCCTGGGTTAAATATGTTAAACCGTTTTTTCTGGCATAAATGGAGGCATTGGCCAGGTTTACCCATAGATCAGACGCGCCAAAGCCATCATTTGTTCTTGCTTCCAGAATCATTGGCCCCCAACCGTCAACATCAACTAGCTTAGGTTGCAGCCCAACTTGTTTTATAGAATATGCTCCACTGTAGTTGATCACTGGTTTACCATCTTTGGCTTTCTTAGTGGTAATCAGCACCACTCCACCCGCAGCCCTTGATCCATAGATGGCTGCTGCCGCATCCTTTAGAAAGCTGATATTGTCAACATCTGCGGGATTCAGTGTACTCAGTGCAGCCACACTTGGAACCGGAACCCCGTCAATTACAATCAGAGGTTCCGTAGCATTGGTAGAGGCACTACCCCTGATCAGGAAATTCCAGCTTTCGCGTCCTGGTTGTGCAGAACCTCTTGTAACAGCTACTCCAGGCACCTGTCCCTGCAACGCAGCAAGCGGGTTACTTACCGGCCCTCTATCCTGAAATACCTTTGCATCTACTGTAGCAACAGAACCAGTAAGGGTGGCCTTTTTCTGAGTTCCATAACCTACTACTACTACAGCATTTAAATCACGGCTATTTTCTGTTAACCTGATGGTTATCGACTTCGAATCCCCTGAAGGAACTTCAATTGTATTGTACCCAATAAAGCTCACCTGCAATAACGAACCCGGCGTTAATGTTAGTTTAAATGCGCCATTAGCATCGGTTACGGTTCCAATACTGGTACCTTTAACTTTTACAGATGCACCAATGACAGATTCATTTGTTACAGCATCTACAACTTTACCAGTAATGGTTTGCTGGGCGTAGGTATGCAGACAAAGGAACATCGACAGGCAACTTAATGCAAAAGCTTTCCATCGGGTTTTGAAAGTAAAATTTCTCATGTCTTCTTCTTTAATATTTGGTTTAGCTTTAAGACAAGATTATGTAACCGTTATACTCACATTTAAAAATATAATTAACCGATAGAATGATATGATTGGAGCATATGTAAAGCAGCAGTCATATCATTGATATTATACCAGGGCGAGAAAAGATCCTGTTGAAAACAAGACAGCGGACGATTATTTTTTTGAAGAAACAAACGTGATATTATTCACATGCGAACCAATATAGAAATTAGCCATGTCGCCTGTTTTGTACCAAGCGGGCTTACCGGGCATCGTATCACTGATCAATTGATCATTAATGCTGAGGTTTTCAAAAACTATATTTCTGATACCACGCGGTTCATCATATCCGGCAATGATTGATAAGTTCGGTTTCGACCCATGATATGAAACATCTTTGAAATAAATGTTTTCGATGCCTTTGCCGGCAGAAGTATTGTATTTATGGTTAAAGACAACTCTTAGGTTAATTAGCTGCCCTTGATGGATATCTTCTATACGTATATTATCAAAAAGCACATCACGAATAGTATTGCTGTCCCCTGCGTTGAGAGAGAGGCATCCCTGGTAGTCAATTTGATTTTCATGCTGGTTCAGTATGTCGATATTGAGGAATTTTATCTTTTCCAGCACGTTCGGATGATCTGAATCTCCATGTGTGCCGATAAGGACCGGATGGGCTACATCAGCCCACAGCGTAGAATTTTGTACGGTGATGTTTCCGACGTCTCCATAATATTCCCATCGGTGGCCATAAATTGCAATACAATCATCGGAATTGCGCATGTAAACGTGGTCTACCAAAACATCTGTACTGCAAAAGATATCAATACCATCTCCCCATCCTTCTGAACTAAAAGATTTGAGATTACGAATTGTGACTCCACTGGACTGCCCTACCAATACACTGTATTTATGTGGAAGAACAATTGGCCCGTTTATTTCCACATTTTTACTGTATTCTACCGTCAGCATATCATTACGTACACTGCCAGCTTTTGGTGATGATTCCGTTTGTGGTTTTTTATTGACAAAATCACCAAGCTGCGTTAAGATGCCGTGTCCGAGGATGCGAACATTTTCTACATGGCTCAACGAAAAACTGCCCTGTACCACCGCGCCGCCGGCAATGTATACGGTTTTACCGGATGTTACTTTTACTTTCCCCACCTGGTGAAGCCCAGGCCCATAGTAAATAACATTTGTATCAGATATCAGGGGCTTACTGGTTTCTATGGCATTAGAAAATACCTGCAGGTTATGAAAAATATCTCCGTTTACTTCCAGAGAAACGTTTTGATTGCTCTTAATAGGAAAAGTAATCTTATTTCCTGAAATTTTTGGTTTGATATTAAATGATAAGGGTCTGATTTGGACTTCTTTTATTGGGCCTTTATGATAGGTAACAGAAATTTCTGCATCACCGGAACAATCAAAATAGCAGAAGGCGGTATTTTGGGGTACACTTTTACCATTTATTTGCTGGACAACTTTTGCCTGGTATGTAGCGAGAGGCAACCACTTAGAAGACCCCATTCTAACCAGCACCGTAAAATCTGTATTAAGGATAACACCTTCCGGTGATTTATAGGTGATCAGCTGGGCATAGATGCATACATGAGCCGATAATAGCAAAAATAAAACAGACAGTAATTTCTTCATTTGATGGTAAGACAAATTTAAGAGACCTTCATACTCATGCAGTCATTAGATTGATAGCATATCTTTTGCCGCAGTGCAGTAACAAACGTGTTATTGTTTGTGCACATTCGAAAGTTTTGGAGAATATAGTAGCCTATTCTCTGCAAACAAGTTAGTCTGCTTTCTACAACGTATGGGGAAACCACTCAGGCTTAAATTTCAGCCACACTATTACGGACCTTACGATATCGGGATCGAAAAGGCCTTATAAAATAGGCATAAGGCCAGTACCAAAACGGCTAGGCAGGAGTACGAGCAATGCCAGGAATTACCTGGCTTTTTTAAATTTGCTATCCATTATATAAGTTTATTAACAACCGTCCCATCAAACATTAGCTTTTCTTCAAACTTTGGCAACTCACATACCCGTTCAGCTACCTATTCGATACAAGCGATGGTAGATATTAATATCTAAATTTGATAGGTTAACCAAAGCACATCGTTTTCAATCTGCTTTACATTCTTAAGTTTAAGCAAAGTGGCACCTTCTTTTTTAACCTTGCTGTCTATCTCAAATAAAGTTGAGGTTTCGATAGTTCCGTCGGCAATTGGCAACAGCAATTGATGAAGCTCATCGATCAGCCCCTCATTCAAAAAACTTCCGTTGATATGTGATCCACCTTCCAGCATCAGTTTCTCAATTCCAAAAAGTTTACGCAATTTTCTGAGTGCAGTTTTAAGATCCACCTCCTTATTTCCAGCAAAAAGATAAGACACACCGATATCCTTCAGATGGGCCAAATAAGCATCCGGCACACTTTCAGTCAAAATGGTAATCACATGATCACCTTGCATGGTGGGTTCGTGCCAGCCCAACTTAGCCTGGCCATCTATGGCGATAGCAAAATTATTACCCTTATATTCTGCTATGAAATCTTCACGATCAACTTTTTGATGGCCTTTCTTTAATACTGGCTTAGCAAAATCTGTAAAGTCCTTTTCCATTGTGGTGCGACCCACTATCCAGGCACCTATCCCTAGTTGTTCATGTGCTTTTTCAAACGTGTTAATAAGGGTTTTTACCTGGGGGCTGCTGCCCCATTTTTCTCCTAATATCTTACCATCAACGGAGGTCATCATTAGGCACATCACATATGGGCGTTCTTCTTTCATGCTTTTTGCTATTTAACGATCAAATAATACTACCTGTAACACTACTAGTCTTGTTTAGTTGGCTGAATGACAATATTATTGACACTGTTAAATGCTCAGCCAGACCCAAGTTGGAGCTACCTGAATGAATTTTGATTTTTTTTTGCTTGCACCCGGTGCTGAATCGGGGGCCAAATTCACGCTTGTTAAAATTATTCTCCCGCTTATCATTTTGAGTGCTTTGCAACATCTAATACATAAATGGGCTAGAAATCAAATAATGTTTAAATTCGCCTAATGGATGCAAACCACGTAGCTATGTTGAGGAATGCGATAAGTCGCCTGGTGCAACTGACGGATCATGATTGGGAAATCTTAGTTCCCCATTTAACCTATCGCCATCTCCGCAAGGGGGAACATTGGATAGCTGAAGGAAAGAAGGAGGAGCAAATCGGATTCGTCCTCAATGGAAACATGAGGCACTATTATACTCATGATGGTGAGGAAAAAACAACTTATTTTTACTTCGAAAATCACCTGGTCAGCTCTTATTTTAGCGCACTCACCGGTCAACCATCACAGCTAACAATTGAATCACTCACTAATAGCCATCTCATTACCTTCCCTTACAAGGTGCTGGTTTCTCTTTACGACCGCTCGCATCTATGGGAAAGGTTTGGCAGAAAGCTGGCCGAACACCTTGCGCTGGGACTAGAGGAACGCATGGCCGGATTACTTATTCTTACCCCGGAAGATCGTTACCTTCAGCTGCTCCAGGAGAATAAAAAGAAAATTATCGAATGCATCCCACAGCACCTCATCGCAAATTATCTAGGAATTACTCCGGTTAGCCTTAGCCGGATTCGGGGAAGGATCAGCGGAAAAAAATAGGAGAGCGTTTTTATTATCTTTTGTTAACGTTTGGTGGGCCAGCTATTGATGAAATTTGATCATCCAATAAAAGGTCATGAAAAAACTTATTCAGGCAGAAGCCATTGTCCCATTTTTAATCTCTGTATTACTGATCAACAGATTACCTGTGCATTTTGCCTGGTGGGCGTGGATACCCATCTTTTTAGCGCCAGATCTAAGTATGATTGGGTATCTCATTAATAACAAGATAGGCGCTTTCACTTACAACCTGTTCCATCACCAACTGGTAGCCATTGTTATTGCCGCAATCGGGATACTGCTTCAAATGCCCTATTTAGAACTGGCAGGTCTTGTGTTGCTGGGTCACAGCAGCTTAGACCGCGTAATGGGTTACGGCCTGAAGTTTACTAAAGGTTTCAAATTTACTCATTTGGGTACCATGGTATGAGAGTTCCACTGGGAAGAAAGAAATGCATCCGCCGGTGGCTGACGGATGCGTTGTTTAATGGAAATGCTGGGAATAATTAGAGCGCTACGATCTCTTCAATAGGTAGCTTTGTTGCTGTGACAATCTGAGCTACTGGTAAACCCATCTCCTTTAGTTCACGCGCAATACTGATCGCTGTTTTTCTTTCACCTTTTTCTATTCCTTTTTCTATTCCTTTTTCAAGTACCTGCTCGTCCCGATAGGCACGGGCATTCTCATTGTCCCATTTATACTTCAATTCTTGATCATATGACATTTGTTCCTCCTTTGTTAAATTAGCGTATTCTGCAATATTGAATAATTTAATAAATATCGGTTCTTGCAAGCAAACTGGAATTTCTTCTAATTTACTCATGTGTTTTAATGCGTATAGCCACTTATCCAGCTCAGTGACAAGGGCCAAATCAGCTTTTTTAAAGTTAAGTAATTCTAAAAAATAAATCCAAAATTTGTCGGAAAGTAAATCATTAGGACTGCCATATTTCCAGCATGCATCGTATTTCTGATTATGCGTTTCGTTCCAAGTCCCTAATGAGTGGCACCACCCGTAAGAAATATGATGTTCAAGCAGCATAGAATTAGCGTTGTGTTAGCTTACCAATAATCACATTGATTTCAGTTACTAAAATCCGGAATTTGGTTACTCGTGCTTAATTGTCCTGGCGCAACTTTGCGATTAACTAAAAAAGGAAACATGAACATCGTTATTACAGGTTCGATAGGACATATTGGAAAACTGCTCACACAAGAGCTAATTGAGAAGGGACATACAGTAACAGTAATCAGCAGTAAAGCTGAAAGAACGGTAGAAATAGCGCAACTTGGAGCAAAGGCCGCTATAGGCACTTTTCAGGATGTTGATTTTTTAACACAAACTTTTATTGGTGCAGATATCGTTTATTTAATGGAAGCGTGGGAAGGCATTGGCAGCATCTTCGATAAAGAATTTGATTTTGTAGCAGCCTTTGACAAGATCGGCAATAATTATAAAACAGCGGTGGAACTTTCTGGCGTTAAACGTATTGTGCATTTAAGTAGTATCGGTGCGCATACCAGCAAAGGTACAGGTAGCCTCTACTTGCATAACAGCGTTGAAAACATTCTAAAACAGCTACCTGATGAAGTCGCCATTAAATTCATAAGGCCTCCAGGCTTTTTCACAAACACATTCAGGTTGCTTCCGGCTATCAAAGCTAAAGGAGCAATTTTCAATACTTACGGTGGCGATAAAAAAGAGCCTTGGGTATCACCCTTGGACATTGCAGCTTTTGTTGCCGAAGAAATGGAGAAGCCCTTCATTGGAAAAACGCCATACTATGTTGCAAGTGAAGAATTATCACCCAATGAAGTTGCGAGTATCATTGGGGAGGCAATCGGGATGCCGGATTTAGAGTGGATCGTGGCTCCGGAGGAACAAATGCTCAATCAAATGTTGGAGGCCGGAATAAATGAATTTATTGCCAATGGCTTTATTGCTATGCAGGCAGCTCAAGGCAGCGGAAGTTTATATGAAGACTTCAATCTAAACAGACCAAAATTTGGTAAAAGCAGATTAAAGGATCTCACCAATGAAATTGCGGAAATGTATCAAAAATTGTAAATACAAGAAAATGAAAAAAGTCCTGATTACCGGTGCCAATAAGAGCATTGGATTTGAAACATCACGCCAGTTACTGCAAAATGGATATTTTGTTTATCTCGGAGCGCGTGACCTAGAAAAAGGTACCGCTGCTGCTGAAAAACTTAAAGCGGAAGGTCTGACCGCCGTGGAAGCTATACAGCTGGATGTTAGCAATAGTGAATCGGTTTTGGCGGCACGTAAACTGATAGGTGAAAAAACCGGGGTACTTGATGTGCTGATTAATAATGCAGGTATCAACGGCGGTTTTCCACAGTCAGCACTCGAAGCAAGTATTGACCAGTTTAAACAAGTATTTGAAACTAATTTATATGGTGTTGTGAGGGTAACCCAGGCCTTCATTGACCTGCTGAAAAAGTCTCCTGCCCCCCGAATTGTCAATGTATCATCCAGTGGCTCTTCTCTCACATTGCATAGTGATCCGAGTTGGAAATATTACACGCACAAGGCGGCTTTGTATCCGTCGTCAAAAGCGGCTTTAAATATGTATACAATTGATTTGGCTTATGAATTGAGAGATACGCCTTTTAAAGTTAATGCGGTTTGTCCGGGGTTTGTTGCTACAGATTTTAATGGTCATAAGGGAACAGGTACGGTTCAGGAAGCCGGTACAAGGATTGCCAAGTATGTTCAAATCGGTGAAGACGGGCCAACAGGCAAATTTATCGCTGAAGAGTATAACCCAGAAACAGGCGAAACTCCCTGGTAATGTTGTTTTTGAAGCTTTATATTTGTTTCTTATGAAAGAAGTTAATTCTATACACAAGTTTAATACATTAACCGAATTTCACCGGGTGTTTGGGCTGGATAAGCCCTTACACCCTTTGATCAGCTTTATTGATATTGGTGATATGAAATACAATGTCGCTGAGTTGCCTGCATTAATTGTTATGGATTTTTACAAGATCGCTTATAAGCCGGGGCTTTGCGGTAACGCAAAATACGGGCAGAATTATTACGATTTTGGGGATGGTGGTTTGGTATTTACATCGCCTAATCAAGTATTTGAATCACCAAATGGCACGTCCAAATCAGGCTCTTTGCTGCTTGTCCATCCCGATTTTTTCTTGTCTTATGGACTCGCAAAAAACATTAGTAATTATGGTTTTTTCTCTTACGCAGTAAATGAGGCCCTTCATTTGTCGGATTCAGAACGAACCACGATCATGTCTGTCTTTAAAATTATAAATGAGGAACTGAACAGCAGAATTGATGATTTCAGCCAGGATGTAATTGTCTCACAGGTTGAGCTGTTACTTAATTATTGTAATCGTTTTTATAAACGTCAGTTTATTACACGTAAAGCAGCACACGTTGATGTACTTGGGAAACTGGAAAGCATACTTGACAATTATTTCAAAAATGAACAGTCACTAAAGCTGGGCTTACCAACAGTACACTTCCTTTCAGAACAATTAAATATCTCTGCAAGCTATTTGGGCGATATGATGCGATCATTAACAGGGCTAAACGCACAGCAGCATATCCATTTTAAGCTAATTGAAAAAGCTAAAGAACTCCTGTCCACCTCTAATTTAACAGTTGCAGAGGTTGCCTACCAGCTGGGATTCGAACACCCACAATCCTTCAGTCGCTTGTTCAAAACAAAAACAAACCTGTCCCCATTGGAGTTCAGACATATGTTTAATTGACAAGCAACAGGTAAGATGGAATCATTTTGTGAGGAAGGATAGAGATGCATCCGCCGGTCGCTGACGATGCGTTGTATAATGGAAATGCTGGGAATGATTAGAGCGCTACGATCTCTTCAATAGGTAGCTTTGTCAGATCGCAATATCCTCCATTGGGAGACCTACTTCTTTCATCTTACTTGCAAAAAAAAATAGCTACTACAATCTGCTATTAGGATGTAAAAAACAAAGTTTATCAAACAAAAGCTAAATTTAATCTGTTACATTTAAGTGTAAATAAAAATTTATACCGTAACTTTGTAACAGCTTAGCAAATCCAAATGAACAACGAAAACATAATAGGCACTAATATTCGCACCTTTCGCGAACAGATGGGACTTACGCAAGACTCGCTAGCCACCTATCTGGGAGTCAAGCGTGAAATGATCAGCTTCTACGAAACTGGTTCAAGAGAGCCTCAGGTAGAAAACCTGCTCAAACTTGCGGATCTTTTTGGATGCGACTTAGAGAACCTGATCACAGATAATGCACAGGACTTGGATGCATGCTTGGCCTTTGCATTCCGAGCCGACCAGTTAGAAGAGCAGGATCTGGAAAGCATTGCCGAGTTCAAAAAAGTTGTCAAGAATTATCTTACCCTAATGCACCTGAAGTTTGCTGATCAATAACAACATCATATCCAAAAAGGCGGCAGAATTCCGTCAGGAGAACGGACTGAATGGCACCGAACCTGTGTTGCTAAAAAGCGTGTTGCTCAGCAACAACGTGCTGACACTGTTCAAGCCCCTTTCACCTTCCTTTTCTGGTATGGCGATAAAGTCAGGGGAAAATCGTTTCATCCTAATCAACTCGAACCATAGCCTGGGAAAGCAACATTTCACCATCGCCCACGAACTCTATCACCTATTCAAACAACCCGATTTCCGCTTCAAATCATGCCAGACTGGACGCTTCGACAAATCGGACATCAATGAATATTATGCAGACCTTTTCGCCGCCGATCTTCTAATGCCCGAAGACGGGCTTTATAAGCATATTCCTGATGTCGAACTTGCGAAGGATAAGATTCAGCTTTCCACTATCGTAAAGCTGGAACAGTACTTTAACTCTTCCAGGAGCGCACTTTTATACCGCCTAAAGCACCTGAAACTGATCTCTTTTGACAAATACGAGGAATTTAGGTATGAGGTAAAACGGGGGGCGGTAAACCTGGGATTTGACACCAAACTGTACGAAAAGGGGAACGAAGGACTTGTCATCGGCCAATATGGGCAGCTTGCCAAGGAACTCTACGATAAGGAAAGTATTTCGGAAAGCTTCTTCATGTCCCTGATGATGGACATCGGAAAGGACATCTATTCAGATTTGACTGATGAGCCAGGACAATAGATTGATTCTGGTTGACGCCGACGTACTGAGCCATTTTATGGCCTCGGGCAACATCCTTTTTCTGCCCCAGATATTCAAAAACAAAAAGGTGGTACTCACCATCGTTGCCGATGAAATAAGAAGGCATCCGAAATTTAGGGGGCCAATCAATATGCTCATTCAATCCGGCAACCTAGCAGAAATCGCAATGCCGACTGCAATGGACATCGTGCGCGAGTTTGCTTCTTTAAGAAAGTCGGGAAAGGGCGCAGGGGAGAGCGCCTGCATGGCAGTGGCCAGGTTTGACAAGAACATCATCGCATCAAATAATTTCAGGGACGTAAAATCCTACTGTGAACTCCACGGCATCACTTACCTATCCACCATGGATTTTCTATATGAGGCCTACTGCTCAAAGGTGATGACCCTAGCCGAGATAGATTTTATGATTTATACGCTCATCACTATGAAGACGCCGGCCAGGATTCCATGCACCTGCCTGGAAGAATACTGCGTCCGCAACGGAAAAGCTTTCCCTATGAAATAGCCTACTGAAGATGTTTCGGTGGATGGCTCAACGCCAATGATCTTGAAGTTGTGAACAACAATATTTCATAGATTCTTAAACACTGATTTTGGCTTCAGATATTGTATACATAATATTATAAGTTTTAGGTTAAATAAAAATCTGTTGGCTGATGCGGTTGAGGCACATCTCTTTCGCCTATTAACTGCTTAATATTGATCTCTATAGTCCTTGCAATTGCTGTTACAGGTGTATCGGTTGGTTTGTTACTGAAAGGATCCTGTAAATAGGTTGCAGTACTTTCAAGCAAGAAGAAAAAGGAGGTGATGATTAACAACAAGGGTATTTCAAAATAACCTGCCACATTTCTTAAAGCAATGGAAAGGGTGATTACAAATACATAAATAATCATATGCAAAAAGAGACGGTAGGTGACTGGGAAAACGGTTGTCTTAATCCTTTCCGCCATCCCCATCCAGTTAGTGAGGTTTACCATCGTATTGTTGAGTTGAATATGGCCAAAAGCATCCAGTTGACCGGTGATACGTAATTGGGAAATATCCGTATTGTTCAACTTAAGGATGCCTAAAGGCTTATTGTTATGTTTTTCAAGTACCTGAAGATCCGCAGCATTTAAGTACGTATTGAGATGAATTACAGAATCATGCCCCCTTAAGGAAAGTCCTAAGCTGTAACACCAGGCGATGTGGCGGTAGGCGATCCTTTTTATCATATCCTGATTGTCGTTGGCAAATGATTGCAGCTGAAGGATAAGGTTTCTGGAATCATTTACAATACCTCCCCATATTTTGCGGGCTTCCCACCAGCGGTCATACGACTGGGAAAGCTTGAAGGAGAGTATAACTGAAATAGCTGTACCAAGGAATGTAGGAATGGTTAGCGGTATTTCTGGAATAAGATGAGCAAAGGCCGATGTTAAACGGTAAACCACTAAGGTGGTAATGGAAACATAGATCAGCTCCTTCCAGATTTTATTCATTATATAACTGAGCGGTGGTCTTTTGTTCAATAACATAGCTGCTTTCGAGATTTAGTTAATAAGATTACTTGTTCCAAAAATCCAATAACAATCTAAATACCAATATATTGAACTTGAAAAAATTTCAGTTTCAATGAAAGTTTGTCATTTTAAAGATGGGTTGATATGAATTTTTTTCAGTTTTATGTGAACTACTGGTA
>Ga0247815_10000513_pt1 | contig 30369 bp, 27 predicted proteins | sample UWRJL194509B1_FD_181014 | JGI IMG/M metagenome (GOLD analysis project Ga0247815, IMG submission 181014) | Plant litter microbial communities from Arlington Agricultural Research Station in Wisconsin, United States - UWRJ-L194-509B-1 | ecosystem: Environmental > Terrestrial > Plant litter >...
AGTCCAGAAAACCTAGCATGCGCCTATTCTGGATCGATTGATCCAGTAAAACTTGTGAAAGGAATTCCCATGACTACCTCATTGAACAACAAAGTCGCGCTGGTCACCGGCGGCGCGCGCGGCATCGGCGCGGCCACCGTCGAGCGCCTGGCGCGGGCCGGCGCCGCCGTGGCGTTCACCTATGTGTCCTCGCCCGACAAGGCGAACGACTTGGTCGCTCGCATCACCGCAGCCGGCGGCAAGGCGCTGGCGATCCAGGCCGACAGCGCCGACGAAGCCGCGCTGACGGCGGCGGTCGAACGGACGGTCGCGCATTTCGGCGCGCTCGATATCCTGGTCAACAGCGCCGGCATACTGCAAATGGGCTCGATCGAAGAATTCGCGCTGGCCGATTTCGACCGCATGGTGGACGTCAATGTGCGCGCGGTATTCATCGCCGTGCAGGCGGCGGCCAGGCATATGAAGGAGGGCGGCCGCATCGTCACCATCGGCAGCGTCAGCGGCCAGCGTGTCGGCTTCGCCGGCGCCAGCGTTTATTCGATGACCAAGGCGGCGGTGGCGATGCTGGTGCGCGGCGCGGCGCTGGACCTGGCCACGCGCGGCATCACCGTCAACAACATCCAGCCTGGCCCGATCGAGACCGACATGAACGCCCCGGACCAGCCGCACGTGCCGCATGTGCGCGCGATGATGCCGGTCAAGCGCCTCGGCCGGCCGGAGGAGGTGGCGTCGATGGTGGCCTACCTGGCCGGCGCCGAGGCGTCGTTCATCACCGGCTCCAGCTTCACCGTCGACGGCGGCTACAGCGCCTGAACGGTTTTTTGCGTGTGATATAAACGGGCGTAGATGCCGTTTTTCGCCAGCAGCGCTTCGTGGCTGCCGGCTTCCGCGATGCGGCCGCCGTCCATCACCACGATGCGGTCGGCGCTCTCGATGGTCGACAGGCGGTGCGCGATGACCACCGTGGTGCGGCCTTTCATCAGCACTTCCAACGCCGCTTGCACCAGCCGCTCGGATTCGGTATCGAGCGCGCTGGTCGCCTCGTCCAGGATCAAGATCGGCGCGTTCTTGTAGATCGCGCGGGCGATCGCCATCCGCTGGCGCTGGCCGCCCGACAGGCGCAAGCCGTTTTCCCCCACCGGCGTCAGATAGCCCGCCGGCATGCGGGCGATGAACTCGTGCGCGTGCGCCGCGCGCGCCGCCGCCTCCACCCGCTGCATCGACGGCTCCGGATCGCCGTAGGCGATGTTGGCCGCCAGCGTGTCGTTGAACAGCACCACGTCCTGGCTCACCAGCGCGATCTGCCGGCGCAGCGACGCCATCGTGTAGTCGCGCAGGTCGACGCCATCGAGCTTGATGCTGCCGGTGCCGACATCGTAGAAGCGCGGCAGCAGGCCGGCCAACGTGGTCTTGCCGCTGCCGGAGCTGCCGACCAGGGCCACCGTCTCGCCGGCGGCGATGTCGAGCGAGACGTGGTCCAGCGCCGGCCGCGCATCCTTGTCGGCGCCGTAGCGGAAGCTGACGTCGTCCAGCACCAGCCGGCCTTCGGCGCGCTCCAGCGTTTTGCTTCCCTGGTCGGCTTCCGCCTCGGTGTCGATCAAGCCGAACACCGATTCGGCGGCGGCCAGGCCGCGTTGCATAGGCTCGTTGATCTTGGTCAGGTTCTTGATCGGCGATTGCATCGCCATCAGCGCCGTGAGGAAGGCGACGAAGCCGCCCGGCGACAACGCGCCGGCCTGCGCGCGCAGCAGCGCGTAGTAGATCACCGACGACAGCGTGATCCCGATCAGCAGCATGATGATGCCGGAGTTGAGCGCCGACGTCGCCGCGTGCTTGACGGCCAGCTGGCGGTTCAGCTTCACCACCTGGTCGAAGCGGGTCTGTTCGTATTGTTGACCGCCGAAGATCTTCACCACGCGCTGGCCGCTGATGCTCTCGTCGAGCACATTGGTCAGGTCGCCCATGGCCGCCTGCGCGCTCTTGCTCAGGTGGCGCATGCGGCGGCCGGCGAAGATGACGATGCCGGCCACCATCGGCAGCAGGCCGAGGCAGAACACCGCCAGCTGCCAGTCGATGATGAACAGCGTGGCCAGGTAGCCGATGGTGGCGACCGAATCGCGCACCGCGACGTTGACCACGGTCAGGCCGGCCTGCGCGACCTGGGCGGCGTCGAAGGCCACGCGCGACAGCGTGGTGCCGGTCGACGATAGGTCGAAATAACCGTTCGGCAGGCGCATGATGCGGGCGAACATGGTCTCGCGCAGGTTGGCCTGGACCCGGCTGCTGAGCCACGCGGCGCCGTATTCGCCGGCGAAGCTGGAGAACATGCGCATCAGGGCCAGCAAGAAGATCACGGCGGGAATGGACCACAGCGCGGCGTTCTTAGGATCGTTGGGCAGGAGATGGCCCAGCCATTCCTGAACCTCGGCCAGCATGCCGCTGGCCGGCGGACGCATGCCGGTGATGCTGTGCGTGGGCGCCAGCGCGTCGACCACGTTTTGCAGTTGGCGCAGCAGCAGCACGTCGGTGGCGGCGGCCAGGCCGACCGCGAACAGGGTGACGGCGGCGATCCAGGCGTAGGGACGGAACTGCTTGAGCAGGCGTATGTAAAGGAGGCGGCTGGACACGTGGTTGTGGTTTTAGAGCGGCGAATCCTGCATTGTACCCGTCCTGAAGGCCGAAACCGCCGGCTTGGGCACAGAGTTCGGTTGACCCGGGGCCAAACTTCGCTACACTCTGAATCTTGCTTCCGAACGGAGAGATTTGATGCGCACCACCCCTTTTAAGCCTTCCCCGCTGGCCGCGGCCATCACGCTGGCGCTGTCGGCGTTGCTGCCGGCGGCGCACGCCGACACCATCATCGACCGCGCCAACGGCTATACGCTGAACGCCGCCGGCCAGCTGCAGCGTTTCACCTCGCTGGCCTTCGATGACCTGGGCCGCATCGTCGCGGTGGGCAGCGAGAGGGAGACCGCGGCCGCGCTGCCGAAGGCGGAACACGTCGACGCGCAGGGCAAAACCCTGCTGCCAGGCTTGATCGACGCGCACGGCCACGTGTTCGAGCTGGGCGAGATCGCCTCCGGCGTGGAGCTGTACAGCGCCACCTCGCTGAACGGCGCGGTGCGCGCGGTGGCCGATTTCAGCAGGTCGCATCCGAAGAACGCCTGGGTCATCGGCTTCGGCTGGAACCAGGAGATCTGGAAGCTGGGCCGCTTCCCGACCGCCGCCGAGCTGGATGCGGTGGTCAAGGACCGGCCGGTGCTGCTGCACCGGGTCGACGGCCACGCGCTGTGGGTCAACACCAAGGCGCTGGAGATGGCCGGCATCACGCGCGAGACGCAGGACCCGGCCGGCGGCAAGATCGAGCGCGATGCCAGCGGCCGGCCGACCGGCGTGCTGGTCGACGGCGCGATGGAGCTGGTGAACAAGGTGGTGCCGCTGCCGACGCCGGCCGAGGCGCGCGCCACGCTGGACGTGGCTTTGTCGTCGCTGTCCAAGGTCGGCTTGACCAGCGTGCACGACGCCGGCATCAAGGTGGCCCAGGACGATATCTATCGCGACTACGCGGACCACGGCAAGCTGACCGCGCGCGTCTACGCGATGATCGGCGACACCGCCGGCGATTTCGACGAGCTATCGAAGGAGGGGCCGCTCAAGTCCTACGCCAACGACGTGTATGCGCTGGCGGCGGTCAAGCTGTATTCGGACGGCGCGCTGGGCAGCCGGGGCGCGGCGCTGCTGGCGCCTTATTCCGACATGCCGTCGACCAAGGGGCTGCTGTTCTATCCGAACGAGGAGATGCTGGCCAAGATGAACAAGGCGATGAAGGCCGGCTATCAGGTCAATATCCACGCCATCGGCGACGCCGGCAACCGGCAGATCCTGGACGCCTACGCGCAGCTGATCCCGAAGTATAAGAATGTCGCGCTGCGCCATCGCATCGAGCATGCGCAGGTGGTGGCGGTGGAGGACATCCCGCGCTTCAAATCGCTGGGCGTAATCCCGTCGATGCAGCCGACGCACGCGACCTCCGACCAGAACATGGCCGAGCAGCGCGTCGGCAATGAGCGCATCAAGGGCGCGTATGCGTGGCGCACCTTCCTGGATCAGGGATCGAGGATCGCCTGCGGATCGGATTTCCCGATCGAGTCGCCGAATCCGTTCGAGGGCATCCACGCGGCGGTGACGCGGCAGAACAACGCCGGCGTGCCGGTGGGCGGCTGGTACAAGAACCAGGCGATGACACTGACCGAAGCGTTCCGCTGCTTCACGCTGGACGCTGCCTACGCGGCGCATCAGGAAAACGTCATCGGCTCGCTGGAGCCGGGCAAGTGGGCCGACTTCATCCTGGTCGACCGCGATGTGTTCAAGGTGCCGGCCGAGCAGATCGGCAAGACCACCGTGCTGCAGACTTGGATGGGCGGCAAGCGGGTGTATAAAAAGTAGGCGATAAATGGGTGTGAATGGGTGTAGGATTGGTTATGATCCTTACTCACTCCATCCTGATCACGCCGGAAATCCTGACGCTGATCGCCGGCATTGACGAGTTCAAGGGCGCGTGGCGCGCATTGGGAGCGTTGGCTCCCGATCGGCTGCAGGCGTTGCGTCGAGTCGCGACCATAGAGAGCGTCGCGTCGTCCACTCGCATCGAAGGCAGCAAATTGTCGGACCGTGAAGTGGAACGGTTGCTATCGAACTTGCACATCAAGTCGTTTGCGACTCGTGATGAACAAGAGGTGGCTGGCTATGCGGAAGTGATGGAATTGGTTTTCTCTTCATGGCGGGATATCGTCGTCAGCGAAAACCATATCAAGCAGCTGCATCGCGACCTACTGATTCATAGCGAAAAAGACGCGTGGCATCGCGGCAAGTATAAAACTGCGGCAAATAGCGTCGCAGCTTTTGATCCGAAGGGAAAGCAACTCGGCGTGATCTTCGAGACCGCAACGCCGTTTGATACGCCGCGCTTGATGACGGAGTTGATTAGCTGGTACAAGCAAGAACGGCGCGACGCGAAATTTCATTCACTGTTGTTGATCGCTATTTGGACGGTCGTCTTCCTGGAGATACATCCTTTTGAAGATGGCAATGGGCGTTTGAGCAGGGTGTTGACTTCACTATTGCTGCTGCAGGCTGGCTACGCATATGTGCCATACAGTTCGCTGGAAAGCGTCATTGAACAAAGCAAGCAGGCATACTATCTTGCGTTGCGGCAGACGCAAGGCACCATTCGAACCGACCAGCCGAACTGGCAGCCGTGGCTGCACTTCTTTTTGCGAGCAATGGCGGAACAAGTGCGGCGTCTGAACCGGAAGGTGGAACGCGAGCGGCTGGTGCTTGCTGAACTACCTAGCATGTCGTTGCGTATAGTTGAATTCACGCGCGAGCATGGTCGCATCACCATGAGTGAAGCGATGCGCCTTACTGCCGGCAATCGGAACACGCTCAAGCAGCATTTTCGTAACTTGATGGACCAAGGATATCTCGCCATAAAAGGCGCCGGGCGAGGATCTTGGTACGAATTGAAGTAAAAAAATCAGTTGACTGGGTTGTATAGACAACTTATCCTTTGAGGATGCGTCGGCCGCAGGCATGCGGCCGGCCCCACTCATTTCGGAGGAGCCACCATGACGACCCATTTAGACAGCGACCCACGTTACGACGCCAGCCGCGAAATCCGCGCCCCGCGCGGACCGGAGCGCACCTGCAAAAACTGGGGCGCAGAGGCGGCCTACCGTATGATCCAGAATAATCTGGACAAGGAAGTGGCCGAGAATCCGAAGCATCTGGTGGTCTACGGCGGCATCGGCCGCGCCGCCCGCAACTGGGAGTGCTATGACCAGATCCTCGCCTCCCTGCGCGAGCTGGAGGACGATCAAACCCTGCTGATCCAATCCGGCAAACCGGTCGGCGTGTTCCAGACCCACGAGAACGCGCCGCGCGTCTTGATCGCGAATTCCAACCTGGTGCCGAAGTGGGCCAACTGGGAACACTTCAATGAACTGGACCGCAAAGGCCTGTTCATGTACGGCCAGATGACGGCCGGCTCGTGGATCTACATCGGCACGCAGGGCATCGTGCAGGGCACCTTCGAAACCTTCGCCGAAGCGGGGCGCCAGCATTTCGGCGGCGACCTCAAAGGCCGCTGGGTGCTGACCGCAGGCCTGGGCGGCATGGGCGGCGCGCAGCCGCTGGCCGCGACCATGGCGGGCGCGGTGTCGCTGACCATCGAGTGCCAGCAGAGCAGCATCGACTTCCGCCTGCGCACCCGTTATCTGGACAAACAGGCCGCCAGCATCAACGAGGCGCTGGAGATGATCAAGCTGCACAAGGCGAACGGCGACGCGATCTCGATCGGCCTGCTGGGCAACGCGGCCGACGTGCTGCCGGAGCTGGTGCGCCGCGCCAAGGCCGGTGGCATTGTGCCGGATATGGTGACCGACCAGACCTCCGCGCATGACCTGATCAACGGCTACCTGCCGCAGGGCTGGGACGTGGCGGCATGGAAGGCGGCGCAGCACGATGTGGCGCGCCACGAGGAACTGAAGGCCGCCGCCACCGCCTCGTGCGCGGTGCACGTGCGGGCGATGCTGGACTTCCAGGCGCTGGGTGCGAAGGTGGTCGACTACGGCAACAACATCCGCCAGGTGGCGTTCGACCACGGCGTGACGAACGCGTTTGATTTCCCCGGCTTCGTGCCGGCGTATATCCGGCCGCAGTTCTGCGAAGGGCGCGGCCCGTTCCGCTGGGTGGCGCTGTCCGGCGATCCGGAGGATATCTACAAGACCGACGCCAAGATCAAGGAGCTGTTCCCGCATCACGCCAATGTGCACCGCTGGCTGGACATGGCGCGCGAGCGCATCGCCTTCCAAGGCCTGCCGGCGCGCATATGCTGGCTGGGACTGGGCGAGCGTCACATCGCCGGCCTGGCCTTCAACGAGATGGTGCGCAGCGGCGAGTTGAAAGCGCCGATCGTCATCGGCCGCGATCACCTGGACACCGGCTCCGTCGCCAGCCCCAATCGCGAGACCGAGAGCATGAAGGACGGCACCGACGCCGTCTCCGACTGGCCGCTGCTGAACGCCTTGCTGAACACCGCCGGCGGCGCAACGTGGGTGTCGCTGCACCACGGCGGCGGCGTGGGCATGGGTTATTCGCAGCACTCCGGCGTGGTGATCGTGGCCGACGGCACCGACGCCGCAGCCAAGCGCCTGGCGCGCGTGCTGGTCAACGACAGCGGCTCGGGCGTGATGCGTCACGCCGATGCCGGCTACGAAACCGCGGTCGAATGCGCCAAGCGCAACGGCTTGAATCTCCCTATGATCAAATGAGTAACCATATGAATGCACTGACCCTGAATCCCGGCGCTATGACGCTGTCCGAACTGCGCGGCGTATGGAGCGCCGCCGCGCCGCTGTCGCTGGCCGCTGAAGCCTATCCGGTGATCGAGGCCGCCGCCGCCGCCGTGCAAGCCATCGTCGCCAAGGGCGATGCCGCCTACGGCATCAACACCGGCTTCGGCCTGCTGGCCAAGACCCGCATCCCGGACGAGAAGCTGGAACAACTGCAGCGCAACCTGATCCTGTCGCACTCGGTCGGCACCGGCGAGCTGGTGTCGGACGCCGTCTGCCGCCTGATCATGCTGATGAAGATCGGCAGCCTGGCGCGCGGCTATTCCGGCGTGCGTCCGCTGATCGTCGATACGCTGATCGCGCTGTACAACGCCGGCATCATGCCCGCGATTCCGGCCAAGGGTTCGGTCGGCGCTTCGGGCGACCTGGCGCCGCTGTCGCACATGACGCTGGCGATGCTGGGCGTCGGCGACGTGCGCGTGGCCGGCAAGTTGGTGCCGGCCGCCGACGCGCTGAAGGCCGCCGGCATCGCGCCGGTGGTGCTGGCCGCCAAAGAGGGCCTGGCGCTGATCAACGGCACGCAGGTGTCGACCGCGCTGGCGCTGCACGGCCTTTTCATGGCCGAGCGTCTGCTGGAGGCGGGCATGGTGTCGGGTGCGCTGTCGCTGGACGCCGCCAAGGGCAGCGATGCGCCGTTCGACGCGCGCGTGCACGAGGTGCGCGGCCAGCCGGGCCAGATCGCCGCCGCGTCGATTTATCGTGAACTGGTCAGCGACAGCGCGATCCGCGCCTCGCACCTGGTCGGCGACGAGCGTGTGCAAGACCCGTACTGCCTGCGCTGCCAGCCGCAAGTCATGGGCGCCTGCTGGGACATCATCCAGAACGCCACCCGCACGCTGCTGATCGAAGCCAACGCCGTGACCGACAATCCGCTGCTGTTCAAGGACGGCGAGCTGTCGGTGGTGGTCTCGGGCGGTAACTTCCACGCCGAGCCGGTGGCCTTCGCCGCCGATACGCTGGCGCTGGCGATCGCCGAAATCGGCAGCATCTCCGAGCGCCGCATCGCGCTGCTGATCGACGCCACCTTGTCCGGCCTGCCGCCGTTCCTGATCGGCGATCCGGGCGTGAACTCCGGCTTCATGATCGCCCATGTCACCGCCGCCGCGCTGGCGTCGGAGAACAAGTCGCTGGCGCATCCGGGCAGCGTCGACACCATTCCGACCTCGGCCAACCAGGAGGACCACGTCAGCATGGCGACCTACGCCGCGCGCCGGCTAGACGATATGGCGCAGAATACGGCTGTCATCATCGGCATCGAGTTGATGGCGGCGGCGCAGGGCATCGACTTCCATCGTCCGCTGACAACCTCGCCGCACCTGGAGCATGTGCACGCGCAGCTGCGCGACAAGGTGCCTTTCTTCGACGCAGACCGCTTCTTCGCGCCGGACATCGAGGCGGCCAAGGGCATGGTCATGCGCGGCGAGTTGAGCGCGTCGTGCAAAAATCTGTTCACCGCGATGCATCCATAAAAGGAGGTGGTCATGGATTATCAGTTCAAAGCAGGCGCTATTCCCTTGCTGGTGTCCATGCCGCACGTGGGCACCGATATCCCCGACGATATCCTGGCGTCGATGACGCCGGCCGCCGTCGATAAGCAGGACACCGATTGGCATTTGCCGCGCCTGTACGAGTTCCTGGGCGAGATGGGCGCGTCGACGCTGTCGGCGCGCTGGTCGCGCTACGTCATCGATGTGAACCGGCCGCCGGAAAACACCAGCCTGTATCCGGGACAGGATACGACGGGCCTGTGCCCGGTCGATACCTTCCATCGCGAGCCGCTGTATCTGGAGGGCCGCGTGCCGGACGCGGCGGAGGTGCAACGCCGTCTGCAGGCGTATTGGAAGCCGTATCACGACCAACTGCGCGCGGAGCTGGACCGTTTGCTGGCGCTGCACGGCGCGGTGGTGCTGTGGGACGCGCATTCGATCGCGTCGGTGGTGCCGCGCTTCTTCGAAGGCAAGCTGCCGGACCTGAACTTCGGCACGGCCGACGGCGTCAGCTGCGCGCCGGGGCTGAGCGATGCCGTCGTGGCGCGCGCGCTGGCGCAGGAACGGTTCAGCGTCGCCGTCAACGGTCGCTTCAAGGGCGGGCATATCACGCGCCACTACGGCAAGCCGGCATCCAACGTGCATGCGATCCAGCTGGAGATGTGCCAGTCCACGTATATGGATGAAGACGCGCCTTACGGTTATCGGCCCGACCGGGCGGCGCGAGTGCAGGGCGTCTTGCAAGAGATGATGCGGGCCGCCGCCGCGTGGGTGCGCGCATGAGCAAGCTGTTCGCGCGCCACGCGCTGCTGCCGGACGGATGGCGCAAGGATGTGCTGATCGAGTGGGACGCCGCCGGCGATATCACGGCGGTGACGGCGGATGCCGCGGCCATCGCCGCCGGCGCGGAGTCGGTCGAGTATGCGCTGCCCGGCATGATCAACCTGCATTCGCACAGCTTTCAGCGCGCGCTCGGCGGGCGCACGGAAAAGGCCGGCGACAGCAAGGATAGCTTCTGGACCTGGCGCGATTTGATGTACCGCTTCGCGCGCAACATCACGCCGGAGCATATCGAGTCCATCGCGGCCCAGCTATTCTCCGAGTGCCTGCGGCACGGCTACACCTCCGTGTGCGAGTTCCACTATGTGCAGCGCGCGCCGGATGGCGCGATGTATCCGCGCCCGGCGGAGACGGCGGAGCGGGTCATCGCCGCCGCACGGTTGACGGGAATCGGCATGACCATGCTGCCGGTGTTGTATAGTTATTCCGGCTTCGGCGAAAGTCCGCTGAAACCCGAACAGAAGCGTTTCAAGACCGACGCGCAAGATGTGTTGCGGATGATCGAGGCGCTGGAGCCGCTGCGCGATGCGCAGACTGAAATCGGCGTGGCGCCGCATTCGTTGCGCGCGGCGTCGGTGGAACAGATTAACGAGGTGTTGGCGACGCTGCCGGCGGCGCGACCGGTGCACATCCATATCGCCGAGCAGCAGGCGGAGGTCCAGCAATCGCTGGACTTCAGCGGCCGCCGCCCGGTGCAATGGCTGCTGGACCAGATCCCGCTGGACCAGCGCTGGTGTTTGGTCCACGCCACGCACCTGGTGGCGGAAGAGGTGGACGGCATCGCGCGCAGCGGCGCGGTGGCGGGGTTGTGCCCGACCACCGAGGCGAACCTGGGCGACGGCCTGTTCCCGCTGGAGCCGTTCCTGGCGGCGGGCGGACGCTTCGGCATCGGCAGCGACAGTCATGTGTCGCAGAGCGCCGTCGAGGAATTGCGCTGGCTGGAATACGGCCAGCGCTTGCAGCATCAGCGCCGCAATGTCGCGGTGTCCGCCGATGAGCGCAACGTCGGCGACTTTTTGTGGCAGGGCGCCTTGCGCGGCGGCGCGCAGGCGGCGGGACGGCAAGTGGGCGCCTTGGCGCCTGGCCGCCGCGCCGATGTGATCGTGCTCGATGACGGTCATCCGAATATGTTTGGGTTGGCGCTGGACGAGGTACTCGGCAGCTTCGTCTTCAGCGGCAACGACAATCTGGTCAACGACGTCATGGTCGGCGGCCGGTGGGTAGTGCGCAATCAGCAGCACGTGGCGCAGCAGGCGATCGCTGCGCGCTTCAAGCAGACCTTGGCCGAACTGAGGGAGTTCCGATGACCCAGCTGATCCAGTATGCAAGCCTGCGGCCCGCGCCGTGGAAAAACGGCGGCGGTTCCACCACCGAAATCGCGGTTTGGCCCAACGGCGCCGGCCTCGATGAATTCGACTGGCGTATCAGCCTGGCGACCATCACGCAAAGCGGACCTTTTTCTTTCTTCCCCGGTATCGACCGTTCGCTTGCGCTGGTGGACGGCGACGGCGTGCTGCTCGATTTCGGCGACGAGCGCTTTGTGCTCAGCCCCAGCGAGCCGCTGATCGAGTTCGCCGGCGAGGACGAGGTGCACGCCACCGTCACCGGCGCGCTGACCACGGATTTCAATGTGATGACGCGGCGCGGCCGTTGCCGCCACCGGCTGGAGCCGTTGCTGGTGCGCGGCGGCGAAGAGCTCAAGCGCCGCAGCGCCACCACGCTGCTGTTCCTGGCCGACGGCGAGAGCCTGACGCTGAGCAGCGCGCGCGAACGCATCGCCATGGTGCGCTACGACGTGGTCGTGCTGGAGGCCGAGGAGGACTGGGCGCTGGAGGCGTCGCTGGCGACGGTGTTCGTGGTCGATATCATCAATAACTAGAAAGTCGCGGCATGTGGGATGTCCTGTTTACTAACGTGCATTTGGCCGCGATGGCCGATGGTTATGGCGAAATCCGCGACGCGGCCATCGCCGTCAAGAATGGGCGCATTGCCTGGCTGGGGCCACGGGCCGCGCTGCCGCAAGGCGCGGTCACGGTGCACGACGGCGGCGGCGGCTGGCTGACGCCCGGCCTGATCGACTGCCACACCCACATCGTCCACGCCGGCAACCGCAGCGACGAATTCGAGGCGCGCCTCAACGGCGCCACCTATGAGGACATCGCGCGTTCCGGCGGCGGCATCATGTCCACCGTGCGCGCCACCCGCGCCGCGTCGGAGGACGAGCTGCTGCGGCAAAGCTTGCCGCGCGTGCGCAGCCTGCTGGCCGAAGGCGTGACCACCATCGAGATCAAGTCCGGCTACGGCCTGACGCTGGAATCGGAAGCGAACATGCTGCGCGCCGCGCGCCGCATCGGCCGCGATTTTCCGGTCAACGTCGCCACCACCTTCCTCGGCGCGCATGCGCTGCCGCCGGAGTTCGCGGGCCGCGCCGACGACTACATCACCGAAGTGATCGCGATGATCGCGCCGCTGGCCGCCGAGGGATTGATCGACGCGGTCGACGCCTTCTGCGAGCGCATCGGGTTTTCGCATGAACAAACGGAGCGCGTGTTCCAGGCCGCGCGCGCGCACGGCCTGCCGGTCAAGCTGCACGCGGAGCAGTTGTCGGACCAGCGCGGCGCGGAGCTGACGGCGCGCTACAACGGCTTGTCCGCCGACCATCTTGAACATTTGAGCGAGACCGGCATCGCGGCGATGGCCGCCGCCGGCACCGTGGCGGTGCTGCTGCCCGGCGCCTACTACTTCCTGCGCGACACCACACCGCCGCCGGTGGCAGCCTTGCGCGCCGCCGGCGTGGCGATGGCCGTGGCCACCGACTGCAATCCCGGCACCTCGCCGATGACGTCCCTGCTGCTGGCGATGAACATGGCCTGCACCTTGTGGCGATTGACGCCGCTGGAGGCGCTGGCCGGCTGCACGCGGCACGCGGCGCGCGCGCTGGGCATGCAGCGCGAAGTCGGCACGCTGGAAGTGGGCAAGCGCGCCGACTTTGCGTTGTGGCGCATCGCGCGGCCGGCCGACCTGTGCTACGCCATCGGTCTCAATCCCTGCCGGGGCGTGGTCAACGCCGGCGTGCTGCGTTCACCGCAAGTTTAACGCTCGTGTGGCGTGCTTTCGGTTACATTAACCGGATGCTCCCACACTTCTCTCGCATCCTCATCCTGCTGGCCGGCTTGGCGACCAGCGCGCAGGCGGCCGATACGCTGCACATCGGCTCCAAACGATTCACTGAATCCTACATCCTTGGCGAGGTGCTGGCGCAGACCGCAGCGCCGCACGCCAAGGTCGAGCACCTGCAGGGACTGGGTAACACCGCCATCGTGCTGGCCGCCTTGCAGGCCGGGCGCATCGACGTGTATCCGGAATACCTCGGCACCATCGACCTGGAGATCCTCAAGCACACGCAGGCCGCGCCGCTGGAGCAGATCCGCCGCGAGCTGGCGCCGATGGGGCTGGGCGTGGCGGTGCCGCTGGGCTTCAACAACACCTATGCGCTGGCGATGCGCGGCGGGCCGGATGGCGTGCAGAAGCTGAGCGACCTGGCGGGCAAGGACAAGCTGCGTTTCGGGTTGTCGCATGAATTCATCGGCCGCGCCGACGGCTGGCCGGGGCTGGCCGCGCGCTACGGCTTGAAGCAGCGCCCGGAGGGACTGGACCACGGCATCGCGTACGAGGCGTTGATGCAGAAGCAGGTCGACGTCATCGATATCTATTCGACCGACGCCAAGATCCGCCAGTACGGCTTGCGCGTGCTGGACGACGACCGCGCCTATTTCCCGCGCTACGACGCGGTGCTGCTGTACCGGCTCGATGCGGCGCAGCGCTTTCCCGCCGCGTGGAAGGCGATCAGCCAACTGGAAGGCCGTATCAGCGCGGCCGACATGATCGCCATGAACGCCGCCGCCGAAATCGACGGCCAGACCTTCGACCGTGTGGCGCGCGAGTGGCTGGCGGCGCATCCGCCGCAAGCTGCCGGCAGCAGCACCGGCACCGGCATGTCGGGGGGCGGCGCCGCGTCGGCCCCGGCGAAGACATCGGCCGCCGCGATAGCGCCTGTCCCGGCGAACGCGCCGCCTGCCGCGACCGCGCCGGCAACCGCGCGCGACGGCCTGATGTCCAAGCTATTCGACCACAATCTGTGGCGCCTCACGCGCCAGCATTTGACGCTGGTGCTGCTGGCGGTGGCGCTGGCCTGCGTGGCCGGCATTCCGCTGGGCGTGCTGGCGGCGTCGCTGCCGCGCCTGCGGCAAGTGGTGCTGGGCCTGACCGGCGTGTTGCAGACCGTGCCGTCGCTGGCCTTGCTGGCCTTGCTGATTCCGCTGTTGGGGATGATCGGCACGGTGCCGGCGCTGGTGGCGCTGGTGGTCTACGCGCTGCTGCCTATCGTTCGCAACACCTGCACCGGCCTGCTGCAGGTGCCGGCCGGCTTGAAGCTGGCGGCGCAGGCGCTGGGGCTGCGGCCGCATCAAAGGATGCTGCATATCGACCTGCCGCTGGCGCTGCCGGTGATCCTGGCCGGCGTGAAGACGGCGGCCGTGATGAGCGTGGGCACGGCGACCATCGCCGCCTTCATCGGCGCCGGCGGCTACGGCGAGCGCATCACCATCGGCCTGGCGCTGAACGACAACGACATGCTGCTGGCCGGCGCGATTCCGGCGGCGCTGCTGGCGCTGCTGACGCAGGGCGCGTTCGAATTGTTGGAACGCCTGGCCGGCCGCGCGCGCTCATAGCGAGTGCAGCTTGGAGCGCAGCGTCACGACCTGCTTGTGCAGCACGCGTTCGACCTGGAAATCGTTCTCGCGCTGGGCGGCGATCACGTCCAACTCGCGCGCGTAGCGGTCCAGCCGGGCGCGCAGCCAGGCCTTGTAGAGCTTGATAACGACGGGGGGCGGTTTGATCATGGCGGGCTCCGGCAAATTGGCATCCTCACCATTTTGTGAGCGCCGGGCGAGCGCGCCTTGCGTTAGATCAAACCGGCTTACGCCTGGGCCGACAACTGCGCCAGCGCGTCGCCGGTGACGCGGCAGATGCGCCAGTCCGGCATCACGGTCGCGCCCATGCCTTCGTAGAAGCTGATGGCGTTGGCGTTCCAGTCCAGCACCGACCATTCGAAACGGCCGCAGTCGCGCTCGACCGCCAGGCGCGCCAGCTCGACCAGCATCTGCTTGCCGTAGCCCTTGCCGCGGCAGGATTGCTTGACGTACAGATCCTCCAGGTACAAACCCTTCTTGCACAGGAAGGTGGAGAAGTTGTGGAAGAACAGCGCGAAGGTGACGACTTCGCCGCCGGTCTCGCCGACCAGCGCTTCGCACACCGGCTTGTCGCAGAACAGGCTCTCGTGCAGCATGGCCTCGTCGGCCACCACCATGTGTTCCAGTTTTTCAAACACGGCCAGCTCGAAAATCATGCCGAAAATGGCGGGGACGTCGGCCGGCGTGGCCGGGCGGATGGTCAGTTCGGAAGTGCTCATCAGGTTTCAGTCTTGGTTGGGGAATTCGATTGCAGCGCCCAGGCGACGCTGGACAGGCAGAGTAACATGCCGCCCCATTCCAGCGGGCCGGGACGGAAATGTTCGAGCTGGATCGACAGCAGCACCGAGATCACCGGCGTGACGACGCCGATGTAGACCGCCTTGTCGGAGCCGATGCGGTGGATCAGCGTGAAGTAGGCGGCGAAGGCGATCACCGAGCCGAACAGCGACAGATAGAGCAGGCCGCCCCAATAGCGGGTGGTGGTCGGCATCGCGAACGATTGACCGCTGAGCAATACCCACGCGGCCACCAGCAGGCTGCCCCAGAGCATCGACCATGCCATCGTCAGCAACACGTTGGACGATTGCTCGCGCACCTTGATGACGACCACGTTGCCGACCGAGCTGGCGATGGTGGCGCTCAGGGCCAGCATCAGGCCAAGCAGGAAGTGTCCTTCGCCGCCGTTGAGGATCTCGTTCCAGGCGCCGTGGATGGACTGGTAGAACAGCAGCGTGACGCCGCAGATGGCGACGCCGCCGGCGCTCCAGGTGCGCCAGCTCAGCGGCGTGCCGAAGGCGAAGCGGTTGAGGATAGGATTCCAGAACACCATCAGCGCGAATAGCACGGCGACCAGGCCGGACACCAAATATTGCTCGGAGGTATAGGTGCAGATGTAGCTGAGGCCGAAGGTGGCGCAGCCTTGCAACAGCATCCAGCGCTGGGCGCGCCAGGGCATCAGCAGCTGGTCGCCGCGCGCGGCGCACCAGGCGAACAGCACCGCCGAGGCCAGCGCGAAACGGTAGACCACGGAGACGGCCGGCGCGATCTCGCCGAGTTGCAGCGTGATGGCGAAGAAGGTGGAGCCCCAGATCAGGCAGGCGATGACGAAGAGTAAAGGCGAGGACATCGAGCGAGTATAGCTGGCGCGGCGGCCTCTTGCCTAGCGGCTATCTTTTTGTTGCGGCGCAACAGATGGCGATCCAAGTTGTATCCGGCGTGTAAATCCGGCTGTTTTTGCGGAAATACCACGTATAGTGAAATGACTAAATACACAACGGGAGGGCGGCATGAGCACCGGCTTGCAAATCAAGGTCGTCACGCTGCTGGGCTACGTCGTGGTCAGCACCTTGCTGGTGCTGATGCTGGCCGAGGACGACATCCAGGGCGCCGCGCAGACTTTGTTCGCGCACACGATGTTCCGCTGATCAGTAGGCCAGGTTCCAGCGGCGGTACAGGAAACCGAGCACGAACAAGGGGCCGATCAGCAGGAAGCGCAGGTCGTCGAAGAAGGATGGCTTCTTGCCTTCGATCTTGTGGCCGATGAACTGGCCTATCCACGCCAGCACGAAAATCGCGATCGACAGCGGCAACACGGCGCGCTCCGGCAGCGCCGCCAGCACGGCCAGCATCGCGGCCGACATCAGCAGCATGCCCAGCGCGAACGGCTTCGACAGCTTGAAGTAATACCACAACGAGGCCAGGGTCAGCGCCAGTGCCGCCAGCGGGTGGACCGCCCACACCAGGCCGAGCAGCGTGAACACGATGATGGGCACGCAGACAAAATGGATCAGCTCGTTTGTGGGATGGAGATGGCTTTCGCCGTACTGGGCCAGCAGCGTATCGATGGTGCGTTGCGTCATGGAAGTCTCCTGCGTTTATTGTTATGTCGCGGTCGGGCCGCCGGTAAATTCTACACCCGAATCCGCGCGCCGCGACGGTCCGGTAAAATGCGCGCATGTCGCCCGAACTTCTCCCTTCCGATACCGCCCTGGCCGGCCTCGCGCCGGTGATCGACGCCCGCACGCGGATCCTGGTATTGGGCAGTTTCCCCGGCGCCGCCTCGCTGGCGGCGCAGCAATACTATGCGCATCCGCGCAATCTGCTGTGGCCGATCTTGTCGGCGTTGACGGGCGAGCCGCTGGCGGCGCTGCCGTACGCCGAGCGCTTGCCACGTTTGCTGGCGCACGGCTTCGGCTTGTGGGATGTGCTGGGGGCGTGCGAGCGCGAGGGCAGCCTGGATTCGGCGATCCGCAAGCCTGCCGCCAACAACTTCGCCCGCCTGCGCGAGTTGTGTCCGCTGCTGGAGACGGTCGGCTTCAACGGCCAGACCTCCGGCAAGTTCGCGCCGCGCTTCGCGGCCGAGGGCTACCGCACGCTGGTGCTGCCGTCCACCTCGCCGGCATATGCGTCGCTCAGTTTGACACAGAAACTAGAGCACTGGAAAGTGCTGCTGTAGTCTGTCGCGATTCAATTACCGAAGATACGAAATTCGGCATGATGCTAATCACAAACGGTTGCATCGTTTCTTTACTTCCTGCAATACCCGATTAGCATCTACTAGCGTGTAGGACTGATATGCTTAGTTGAGACGCAGTTCCTCTGTATCCAACTCAAACTCGTCCTCCATCCCCAGTTTTTTCAGAATCGCTGGCAGAACTTGATGGATGACCCTCATTCCAACTAACAGCTCGTTCATATAAATATCCGGATGAATGCGCGAGGCGTTGAACCCAAGGCTTTCACTTTCAGCTTCACTTCCCAGTTCGTCATTAGATGCATAAACCAAATTTAGCAACTCAGCCCTCAGCGGGATTCCTGCACGGAAAGCGCGATCCTTTACGATAGTCATCCATTCTCGGTAGTCTTTTCTTACCTTTCTCTTGAATTTTAGGAAATTTGGAGTGAATCCATGCTTGTCTTCGATCTTACTTGCGGCCAAATGCATCAGGCATGGTTCGATGTTACATGCCGCAGTATCGTAAAGATCAAGTTCTTCATTCCAGATCAGTTCAGAAATGTATGCGGCATAAAAACCATACACGTCAGTCAAAGAGCAGAAAATTTCATAAATGATTTTGACGTAGGGATTCGTTTCGCGCAGTTCCGCGAACCTTTCACTATCATCATTTTCATAGTCGAAGTCTAGTTCATTAGGAAACTTTTTCGGAAGAGTCACGCCTAATTGTTGAGAACTTCAAACGTATTTGAGCAAAGAAGTCCGTCATCATCTTCCAGTGGTTCCGTGTCATAGCCGGTTTTTTCTGCAAATTGCGCGAGTTCGGCCAAATATTGGATAAGCCGCTCCTATTTGTCAGCGTCAGCAAGCGTGCCTGCCAAGTGTACGAAATTTGGATCTTTGTCGCCGACTTTGGTGATGGTCCGAAATTTCGATTCCATTTCCGGCGACATATGCTCTCCCTTCTTCCACTTGCTGATTTGAGTCGGGGAAACGCCTAACTAAACTGCCAACTCCTTTTGGCTGCATTGCAGCATGTTCATAGCTAGTTGAACAAAAGCTTAGCTATTCATTTGCGCCTCTCTCTGTGAAATTATTTAGTAAATTAATTTCATATTTAGTAAATTAAATAATCAAGCAATAGTGGCTTGTATAAGAGATCTGGTGTGCCTGATTTTGTAGGCGTTGACGGGCGAGCCGCTGTCGGTGCTGAGGTACACCGAGCGCTTGCCGTTTAGCTGACGAAGGTTTCGGCTTATGGATGTGCTGGGAGCGTGCAAGCGTTAGGTCAGCCTGGCCTAGTTGCACATCGTGTTCAGGTGAACGACGGTTTGCTCATGCTCATGCTCATGCTCATGCTCATGGGATATACATCTACTGACGAAATCCTGCTTCGCGCTGATGGCGCTTCACCGGCCGGCCAATGAGGGGATGGCGCGCTAGAATTGCTATCGCCTCATCAATTAAATCAAGCGCCTCCATTGGGTCCACGCCGCTTTCAGTGAGGAAGTCGCTAATGTTCTCAAGATCGTGAAGCGCACGGGTTGAGTAGCTTATTTTCGCCATGATTTGACTGCGGGCTTTTGTGCTTTTCCATCGACAAGCCTGTTACGCAGATAGGTATGTACATCGCTCGCCTCATATCCTTGACCGCTGCTCAACATCTCAGCGCGTGCCGCCAAGGCCTCATCGACAAACTGCGCGCGCTGCTCAACCGAGTCGGCTGCCTGCCGGATCGCATCCACCATGAAAGCATGGGGGCTGATGCCCAGTTCTCCGGCTGCGGCCGTGGCGCGCTGCTTAAGATCTTCTGGAAGCTTGAGTGATGTGGTCGACATGGCGGATCCTCATTAATGAAGGTGATACTAGCGTAGCACTTTTTCGGTCGCCACCACCACCCGCACCGTCGATTCCAGGTAGTCCTTGAAGCCCATGTCCAGGTAGAGCTGGTGGGCGGGGTTGTCGCGCATGACGTGCAGGAAGGTGCGGTCGCCGCGTTGTTGGTGGCGGCGGATCAGCTGGCCGATCAGGCGCTTGGCCAGCCCGCGCCCTTGATAGTCCGGGTGCGTGCAGACGCCGCTGATCTCGCACAGCCCCGGCGCGCGCAGCCGCTCGCCCGCCATCGCCATCAGCCGTTCGCCGTCGAAGTAGCCGAAGTAGTCGCCCAGCTCGATGGTGCGGATGCCGAACGGCCCCGGCTTGCACAGCGTCGCCAGTTCCAGCGCCTGCGGCGCGTGATGCGGCCGCAGCGGCACCGCCTCGGCAACACCTTCCGGCGCCGGCGCGATGGCCGGCGCGGCGCCGTCCCAGACCATGCGGAACATGGTGGTTTCGGCGTCGATGCGCCAGCCGGGCGGGGCGGCGCCGGTCCAGCCGTCGCAGTAGAAGCGCTCGCCCGCCGCGCACCACGGCGCCAGCGCGGCGAAGTCCGGCCGCGCCGGGTCGGCGAAGGCGATGATGGGCGAGAATCCCTCGGTGTAGCGCCGCGCCGTGTCGGTGCCGCTGGAGTGCTCGCGGTGCGCGCCGGCCAGCGTGTGCCAGAAGATGTGCGCCAGCGCCGCGTCGCGTCGCATCGCGCCGCCTACGGGCCGACCGGGACGAAGCTCAGCGCGCCGTCGTCGGTGATGGCGACCAGCATCCAGCCGTCGCCGGAGAGCGCCATCTGGCGCGGCAGCAATTGCTTGCCGGTGGCGCTCAGCTTGAATTGCCGCAGCAGGTTGACGCCGTTGCTGTCGTACATCCAGATGTCGCTGCCGGCCGGCTTGGCGGCGCCGCCGCAGAAGATGCGGCCGTCGAGTCCGACCTCGATGTTGTTGGGCACGGCGTCGCCGATGGCCAGGTAGCCGGTCACGCCGAGGTCGCTGGCGTTCATCACGCTGCACAGCTTGGGCGTGCCGCTGGCGCTGTAGACGCGGACGCCGTCGGCGCCGACGAACACGTCCTGGGCCAGCGTGCCCGGGCTGAGATGGCTGGCGGCCGGCACCTTAGTCGAGTACAGCGTGCCGCCGCCCAGCGCGGCATAGTCGAGCGCGATGGTGGTGTGCTGCACCGTGGCGGCGCCCTCGGACTGCAGCACCACGCGCTTGCCGTCGGCGCTGGCGGCCAGCGTGCCGCCGCCGCTCAGCGGCAGCGCCGCCAGCGGGCTGTTGCCGGCGGTCAGAAAGGCCTGGCCGTCGCTCATCAGCAATACCTCGACGCCGTTCGGCCGCACCACCTTCAGCCGCGTGGCGCGGGTGCCGGGCGTCGTCAGCGGCAGTTGCGCGCTGATGCGGCGGGTGCGCAGGTCGACCGTGGTGATGCGGGCGTTGTCGACGTCGACCGCGTACAGCACGTCGCCGTTGAGGCCGGTGGCCATGTCGCCCAGGCGGGCCGAGAAGCCGGTCATGCTGGCCTCCTTCAGGCCGGTGTACACGTTGTAGACGTCGATCACGGCGCCGCCGTTGTGGGCGTAGGCGTAGGGCCGGGCCGGGTCGGTGACGACGGTGGTGTACGGCAGCGGCGCGACGCCGTTGGCGGCCGGCGTGGCCGCGCCCTTCCACAGCGCGACGCGGATCGGCTGGGTGGGGACGATGTCGGTGGCGGAGCCGGCGATCGAGATGGTGGCGGTGTGCAGCGTGTCGTCCAGCAGCTGGGTCGGGTCGGCGGTCAGGGTCAGGCGGTTGCCGTCGACGCCCACCACCAGCCACGACTGGTCGCTGGTGGCGGTCATGCCGCCGAAGTTGTCGTTGCCGTCGGTGCCGTAGTTGTCCTTGACGGTGATGGTGCGGGTCAGCCGGGTCCAGCCGGGCGTGCTGACGAAGGCCACCGCCGTCTCGGCCGGCAGCAGGCGGTGCGCGTCTTTGTTGATGGTCAGCAGCACCGGCGCGGTGGCGACGTCGCCGTTGACCTGGGCCGTGGCGTTCAGCAGCACCGAGGTGGTGCCGGGGGCGGCGCTGTCCGGCAGCGCCTTGAGCACGGTGACGGCGCCGGCCTGGTTGACGCTGCCGCCGGTGACGCTGGCGGTGGCCCAGCTCGGCAGGTTGCTCAGCGTCCACGGCCAGCTGTTGGTGGCGGTGTCCAGGCTGAGCGCCAGGTTCTGGGTGGTGCTGAAGTCGCGCCCGTAGGCGCCGCCCAGCGTGACGCTGTTGGACGAGGCCTGCAGCTTGGCCGGGATCAGGTTGAGCGTGACCGGCAGCGTGCGCGCCGCCAGGTCTTTCGGCGTGATGGTGATGACGCCGCCGTAGCTGCCGCTGGCGAGCCGACCGACGGTCGGGTCGACGGTGAGCACGGTGGTGGCCGGCGTGGCGCCGGCGGTCGGCGAGACGTTCAGCCAGGCGACGTTGCTGGCGGCGGTCCAGCCGGCGCTGATCTTGTTGTCGGTGTCCAGGCTGACGATGCGCGACGGCACCGGCGCGCCGTTGACGGCGTTGAAGGTGACGCTGTTGGCGCCCAGCACCAGGCCGCTCGGCAGCACGGTCAGCGCGGCCGGCAGCGCGGCGCTCTGGCCGTCGCTGGCGGTGATGGTCAGCGTGGCGCGGTAGTCGCCGACGGCCAGGCCGGTGGCGTCGTAGCCGACCGTCAGCGTGGTGTTGCCGCTGCCGCTGGTGGCGCCCAGCTTGAGCCAGCCGGCGCCGCCGGTGCTGGCGGTCCAGGTGCGGCCGATGGCGCTGATGGCGACCGCGGCGCCGGCCGGCGCCGGGCTGCCCAGCTGCGCGGTGGCCGTCAGCGGCATGGCGCTGACGGCGCTGAAGGTGGGCTGGCCGGGCGGCAGCACGGTGATGTCGTACGGCAGCGTCATCGGCGAGCCGGGGAACTGGCCGGCGCAGGCGCTGTCGCGGCACAGCTTGACGCTGAAGTCGCCTTTGTAGTTGCCGGCCGCCAGCGTCGGCGCCGATTGCAGCACGGCGTGGTATTGGGTGTCGCTGTCCTTGATCAGCTGCGCGGTCGGCAGGATGACGCCGGCGGCGTCGCTGATGGTGGCGAACACGCTGCCGGCGTTGGCGAAGTCGGCCGGGCGGGTCACGCTGGCGACCACGTTCAGCGTCTGCGACGTGCCGGCGGCGACGGCGGCGACCACGCTGGCCGGGTTGAAGCTCAGCGCCGGCGTGGCGACCGGGGTCACCGGCGGCGTGACCGGGGTCACCGGCGCGGCGCCGTTGCCGCCGCCACCGCCGCCGCAGGCGGTCAACAGGGCGGCGATCAGGAAGGGGACGGCGGCGCGGGCGGGCCTGAGTCTCGGCATGGCGGAATCCTTGTGAGAGAGTGCTGCTTGATTTACATATTTTACAATTGTTGCGTGTCCGCAACTATGTGTCAAGCAATGTCTCCAGCAGAATACCATTCCCGGGCCGGCGCCGATATGGCGACAAGCGGGGCGGCCGGCTATTTGACCGCGGAACGGGCCGCGTGCGCGCGCAGGCTGTCAAGCTTGCCCGCGTACAGGTCGTGGTCGCCGCGGGTGGTGCTGTTGGCCAGCGCCAACGCCATCTGGCTGTCGGCGGCGCCGGTGTTGCCCAGCTGGTAGTAGGCGAGCGCCAGCCAGAAGTGGAATTCGTGGTAGTCCGGCGCGCGCTGGACTTCGCGCTCGAACAGCCGGCGGGCGCGACCGTAGTCGCCCAGCCGCATCGCCTCCTGGCCCAGCAGGAAGAAGTGGAACGGCGGGTTGGGCTCCAGCAACGCCAGCCGGGCGCGCAGCGTGTCCGCCTCGTCGAGCTTGTTCTGGCCCTCCAGCGCCTGCGCCAGGTTGGACAGGAAGATGGTGCGGTCGGGCGATTGCGACACCGCGTAGCGCAGCGCCTGCTCGGCGGCGGCGAAGTGGCCGGCGTGCAGGTAGATCACGCCTAGCGTGTTGTAGGCGTTGAGGAAGGTCGGGTCGGCCTCGGCCGACTGGCGCGCCGCCCAGTAGGCGTCGTCGACGCGGCCGGCGGCCAGCTGCTCGGCGGCGCGGTTGTTCAGGTACATGGCGATGATGGTGGGCTCCTCCAGCGGCTTGGCGTTTTCCCGCGCCTTGGCCGAGGTCGGGATGAAGTCCACCGTCAGCGCGTTCGACATGTCGAGGTTGTAGCCGCCGGAGTAGGGGTTGCGGTCGACCCGTGGCTTGCCCAGCGTCAGGTTGACGTGGTTGGCGGCGAAGTACAGGGTGCCGGCGCGGCTCCAGCTTTCCTCGACGTCGATCTGCTGGAACTGCACCACCAGGTTGAGCTCGCGCGCCAGCGCCGCCGTCATGATCGCCAGCGACAGGCAGTTGCCGGCGCGCGCGTCGAAGGTCTGGGCGGCGTCGCGGGTGATGGCGGAATCGTATTCGAGCTGCAGCTGGTCCTTGCGGTACAGCGCGTCGAACAACTGGCGGCGCACGTCCTTGCCCTGGGTGTTGCTGATCTCGTTATGCAGGTAGGCGCGCATGCGGGCGTTGACGGCGAACACGCGGCTGGTGTCGATCGGCGCCGCCGGCGGCTGGAACAATTGGTCGTGGAAGACTTGCGGCGGCGGCGTGCGCTTCGGCGCGCCGGCGCAAGCGCTCAATAGTGCGACGCACAAGATGAGGGCCCAGGATTTCATGACTTGTCTCCTTTGCTGCGGAGCACAAGGCCGGCGCCGCACCAGGCGGCGGAATCTGCGTTCCGCCATGAGGAAAGTATCCTCGGCTAAACACAGACTGTCAAACGGGAAATCGTTGTCAGAAATCGGCCGTACCGCGGCCCCTTAGCGCAGTGGCTTGCGCTCCACCGGCTGGCCTTGGGCGTCGAAGCGCAGCGCCACGTCGATCCGCGTCACGCCAATGCTGGCCAGCGCGTCGCGCAGGTCGTCGACCTCTTCCTCCAGATCGGCGCCCAGGTCGAGCGGCTTGTCGCAGCTGGCCAGCAGCGCGCCGTCCAGCGACAGTTGCAGCCGCAGCACCATTTCATCGTCGACGTCGGCCGGGGCGATGACGGCCTCGGCGTTCGCCGCGTCATGGCCGTCGAGCGCCTGGTTCAGCTCGGACAAGATCAGCAGCATCGCGTACTCGGACTGACCCTGCGCCTTGGCGCCGAAGAACAAATCCTGGTACAGGAAATTCAGCGTCAGTTCCGGCGTCGCGCCACGGCCCCGGCCGAGGCAGCGTCGCACCAGCGGGCCGTATTGCTCGGTCCATTTCTGATAGCGCTCGGCGCGCTGGGCGAAGTACGTGTCGGCCGCTTTTTCCTTGGCCGGCACTTTGTAGAACGGATCGTCGGCGCGCTTGAGCGAGAAGCCCAGCAGGAAGCGCAGCTCGACCGCGCTGTCGTCGGCGCCGAAGTGGGACGGGGTCCAGCCGGCCGCCATGCTCAGCTCCAGCGCCGGCGCGGCGGCGATTTTTTTCTCGGTCAGCGATTGCGCCGCCTCGCGCACCATGGCGTGCAGCTGGCCGTAGCTGACGCCTTCGATCTCGGCCAGGTCGTAGGCGTGGCTGACCAGCACCACCTTGGCCTGCGGGCTTTCCAGGCCGGCGTCGGTGAAGCTGTTGAGCAGCGCCTCGTGGGCGGCGCCGTCGATGAAGTCGGCGGCCGGATCGAGTCCGCCTTGGCTGTGCACGAACACCGGAATCGCGAAGGCGTCGATCTCCAGCTCCGGCGCGCCTTCGCGGCGCAGCAGCAACGTGCAGGCGCCTTCCTCGATGGCGTTGCGCAGGTAGCGGTAGCCGTCCACCGATTCGTCGCGCGCCAGTTCGACGGCGCCGTACAGCACCTCGTCCTTGCCCTGGCTGAGCAGCTTGCGCAGCAGGCGCTGGAAGTCCAGCGCTTTCTGCGCCAGTTCGGCGCGGGTGCTGTCGGCGACGATGTCGTTGTTGAATTCGCCGTCCGACAAATCCAGCGCCAGCGCGCACAGTTCGGTGGTGTTTTGTTCGTCCTTCAGTTCCGGGGAATTGGCGGACTTGCGCGGTACAGGGCGCTTATTTTTAGGCATGGTTACTTTTGTTATCGTTCGGTGTGGAAGGCTTCGTGCAGCTCGTCGAGCAGGTCTTCGCTTTCGTCCTCGCTCAGGCCGAGGTGGCGGCAGGCGCTGGCGCCGCCTTTTTCCCATTCATAGGACATGCCGCGGCCGTGGAAGCGCTGGATGCCTTTTTCCGCCAGCAGCGACAGCGCCACCAGCGAGCGCACCGCGTCGTCGGTGGCCGGGTCTTCCAGCACACGGTAGTCGTGGTGCAGCAGGATGGCCCAGGAGACGTCCGGCGACAAGCCCCAGTTGCGCGCCAGCAGGCAGCCGATGGCGGCGTGGTTGGTGCTGTAGCGCGCGTCCTCGACGGCGGTGAACGGGCGCTCGGCGTCGTTGCAGGCGTCGTCGTAGGTGTCGGCGTAGTCGCTGAAGCGGTTCATCAGCAGCGGCACGCCGATGTCGCAGAACAGGCCGAAGGTGTGGGCGATGTCGGGCGGGGCGATGCGCAGCTTGCGCGAGGTGAACACCAGCGCCTGGGCGCGCCGCGCCGACACTTCCCAGAAGGCGCTGAGGTCGGATTCGTTGCCGTCGATGGCCTGGCGCGCCAGCAGCCCGGTCAGCAGCGCCGCGCACTGGTTGACGCCGAGGAAGTTGATGCCCTGCTCGACCGACTTGGCCTTGCGCGCGGCGCCGAAGAACGGCGAGTTGGCCAGCTTGAGCAGCGCGCCGGACATGCCGACGTCGTTGCCGATGATGCGGGCGATGGTGCGCGGCGACGGGTCGGGCCGGGCCAGCTCGCGCTGCAGGTCGACGAGCAGGCTGGGCCGGGGCGGAATCCGGATGGAGCGCATCAGGGCGTCTTCCACCGCGTTTTCTGTTGGCAAGGCTTGGGCTGCGGCTGTCGTCATTGTGGTCTTCGGGGAGTATTTTTTGCTGTAGCGACACTATAAACCAGTGCGCAGACTCGTGCTTACCCCTGATTATCGCCGCAAGCGCCGGCCGATTGCGCGAAATTGTGGCGATTTTCTGCCCGATGGCGAGTATTTTGTCGCGAAACGCCGCGATTCGATAGCCATTTGGCACGTTTTTCGCCGCACACTTACAATAGCGACATGATTACTCTTCTGGCTGGTATTGATTTCAGCGCCGACTCGTCCGAGGTGGCGCGGCAACTGATCGGCGTGACCGTGCTGGTCGACGGCGTCGGCGGGCGCATCGTCGAGACCGAGGCCTACGACAGCAGCGACGAGGCCGCGCACAGCTTCAACGGGCCGACGCCGCGCAATTTTTCGATGTTCGGGCCGCCGGGGCACAGCTATGTGTACCGCTCGCACGGGCTGCACTGGTGCTTGAATTTCGTCTGCCGCGAGCCGGGCCACGGCGCCGGGGTGCTGATCCGGGCGCTGGAGCCGGTCGACGGGCTGGCGCTGATGCGCGAGCGGCGCGGCATGGACGACCAACGGCTGCTGTGCGCCGGGCCGGGCCGGCTGTGCCAGGCGCTGGGCGTGACGCGCGCGCACAACAACCTGCCGCTGGCGGCGCCGCCGTTCCAGCTGATCGCGCGCGATCACGCGCTGCCGGTCGAGGTGCTAGCCGGCCCGCGCATCGGCATTTCGAAAGCCGTGGAGCTGCCGTGGCGTTTCGGCCTGGCCGGCTCTCGCTTTTTGAGCAAGCCCATGCGATGACGCTGAGTTTGCGGCCGTCGGCTCCAGCTTGAACACCGACACCGCTTGCGACAGCTGCACCGCCTGCTCCTGCAGGCTGGCCGCCGCCGCCGCGGCCTGCTCGACCAGCGCCGCGTTCTGCTGCGTCACGTCGTCCATCTGCCCGACCGCCTGATTGACCTCGGCGATGCCCTGCGCCTGCTCGGCGCTGGCGTCGCTGATGCGGGCGATGATGTCGCTGACCTGGCGCACCGAGGCGACGATGTCGTCCATGCGCTCGCCGGCCTGCTGCACCGAGGCGCCGCCGCTGTCGATGGTGGCGACCGAGGCGGCGATCAGCGCCTTGATCTCCTTGGCGGCGGCGGCGCTGCGCTGCGCCAGCGTGCGCACCTCCGACGCCACCACGGCGAAGCCGCGTCCCTGTTCGCCGGCGCGCGCCGCCTCGACGGCGGCGTTCAGCGCCAGGATGTTGGTCTGGAACGAGATGCCGTCGATGACGCCGATGATGTCGACGATCTGGCGCGAGCTGCCGCGGATCGAGGCCATGGTCAGCACCGCCTGCTGCACCGCCGCGCCGCCGGCCTGCGCCAGTTCGGTGGCGCCGGCGGCCAGTTGGCGGGCCTGGAGCGCGTCGGCGGCGTTCTGCCGCACCGCCTGCGTCAGGCTGGCCATCGCGCCGGCGGTCTGCTCCAGCGAGCTGGCCTGCATCTCGGTCCGGGTCGACAGATCCAGATTGCCGCTGGCGATTTCGTGGGCGGCGGTGTCGATGGTGCGCACCGACGCCAGGATCGCCGTCAGCGTGCGGGTCAGGTTGTGCATGGTCTGGTCGAGCATGCGGGCTGTGTCGGCGATCTCGTCGCGGCCGTGGTTTGCTTTGCCATCGTCGGCTGCCGCCAGCCGGCCGGCGGCCAGCGCCACCACCACGTCGGCGATGCCGCGGATGTCGCGCAGCATGGCGCCGCGCACCGCCATCGTCACGCCCAGCGACAGCGCGATCGACAGCAGCACCATGACGGCGATGGTGGCGGTGAGGGCGCGGAAGTCGGCCTTGGCGCGTGCGTGGGCTTGTTCGCTGAGGCGCTTTTGCAGCGCCGATAATTGCGCCAGTTGGGCGTTCAGCAGCAGGAATTGTTTTTCGGCGCGCGCCATCGCGTTGGTGGCGATGCTCTGGTCCGCCTGCGCCATCTCCATCGTCTCCAGCACCGCCTTGCGGTAGGCCGTCAGCGACAGCAGCGATTGCGCCACGATCTGGCGTTCGTCGTCGTCGGCCAGCGCGTCGAGCTGGCGCAGTTGCTGGTCGATGCCGGCGTGGCTGTCCTTGATCTGCTTGCCCAGCGCGTCGAGCCGGTTCTGCGCGAAGCTGCCGTTGACCCAGGCCAGCAGCTGATAGATATGGGCATGGGCGTAACGCGCCTCGCCGCTGACGTCGGCGGCGGTTTTCAGGCGGGCGGCGCGCACCTGCACCAGGTTTTCCATCGACGCGTTCTGGCGCACCATGCCGACGGTCGCGGCGGCGGCGGTGACGAGCAGCAGCAGCAGCACCAGGCCGGGCGCGAGCAGCAGTTTGGGACCGATACGCAGTTTCTTCAGCATGACGCGCTCCAGCTATTTTTTGTAGATGCCCGCTTCCAGCACCACGTCGCCGACGCGCAGGATGTAGGTGGTCTTGGGTTCGATCTTGCCGGTGGCCGGATTCTTGTACTGATAGTCGACCCAGCCGTGGCCCTTGGCGGCGGCCAGCTCGATGATCTCGCGGCGGTACTTCTTGCCGCTGGCGTCGGGGATGTCGGTCAGGTCCTTGCCGACGATCGACGGGTTGACCGGATGCGCCAGCACGATGCCGGTCTTGATGTCGCGGATGTCGACGTACAGCGAGCCTTGCAGATAGTCGGGATCCTTGGCGGCGATCTTTTTGATGAAGGCGTCCTTGCCGTTGGCCTTGATGTAGGCGGCGCCCTTTTCGGCCATGGCGATGGCGTCTTTTTCGGTGGGCTCGGCGGCGACGGCGGGCAGGCAAATCAGGGCGGCGGCGGCCAGCGTGGCGTGCAGTTTCATGATGGTTCCTCGGAGTGTTGTTGACCGCATCCACTGTACCCCGCCAGCGCCGGCTGGAATTGCGCTGTCGCAAGTTATGGCCTCGTGGAAAGCCTAGCATGAGGTTTCCTTAGCCCAACTCCGATAGGACCCCGCGATGACCCTCACTCCCACTTCGACCTGGAACACCGCCGGCGCGCAGGCGCCGAAATTCAAGCCTTTCATCCGCCAGACCATCGCCCACTCGCGCCAGTGGGAATGGATACCGCGCGAGCTGCAGGAGGCGGTGCAGGTGGTGTCGCATGTGCTGCCGTTCCGCGTCAACGAATACGTGCTCGATCACCTGATCGACTGGAACAATATCCCGGACGATCCGATCTATCGGCTGACCTTCCCGCACCGCGACATGCTGGCGCCGGACGACTACGCGCAGCTGCGCGAGCTGGTGCTGGGCCACGCCAATCCGGCGGCGCTGACGGACCTGGTGCGCAAGCTGCGCATGCGCATGAATCCCCATCCGGCCGGGCAGATGACGCACAACGTGCCGCGGGTGAACGACGCGCCGTTGAAAGGCTTGCAGCACAAGTACAAGGAGACGGTGCTGTTCTTCCCCAGCTCCGGGCAGACCTGCCACGCCTATTGCACCTTCTGTTTCCGCTGGCCGCAGTTCGTCGGCATGGACGACATGAAGTTCGACGCCAGGGAGTCGCACGAGCTGGCGGCGTACCTGAAGATGCATCCGGAAGTGACCGATGTGCTGATCACCGGCGGTGACCCGCTGATCATGAACACCCGCTCGCTGGAGGCGTTTATCGAACCGCTGCTGGCGCCGGAGCTGGAGCATATCCAGAACATCCGCATCGGCACCAAGTCGGTGGCGTATTGGCCGCAGCGTTTCGTGTCGGACCGCGATGCGGACGATTTGCTGCGGCTGTTCGAGCGGGTGGTCGCGGGCGGGAAGAACCTGGCCATCATGGGCCACTACAACCACGCGGTGGAGCTGCGGCCGGCGATCGCGCAGCAGGCCGTCAAGCGCATCGTCGGCACCGGCGCGACCTTGCGCATGCAAGGGCCGTTGATCCGCCACATCAACGAGGATCCGGCCAGCTGGGCGGAGCTGTGGCGCACCGGCGTGCGGCTGGGGGCGATCCCGTACTATATGTTCGTCGAGCGCGACACCGGGCCGCGCGAGTATTTCCAGCTGCCGCTGGCGCGCGCGCATGAGATTTTCCAGGCGGCCTACCAGCAGGTGTCCGGCCTGGCGCGGACGGTGCGCGGGCCGTCGATGAGCGCTTTCCCCGGCAAGGTGGTGATCGATGGGATCGTGACCATCGGCGGCGAGAAGCTGTTCGC
>Ga0247815_10000516_pt1 | contig 30314 bp, 25 predicted proteins | sample UWRJL194509B1_FD_181014 | JGI IMG/M metagenome (GOLD analysis project Ga0247815, IMG submission 181014) | Plant litter microbial communities from Arlington Agricultural Research Station in Wisconsin, United States - UWRJ-L194-509B-1 | ecosystem: Environmental > Terrestrial > Plant litter >...
TTCCATCTTCATGAGATTCTCCTGGTAAGATTTATTTTTGTTCAAATGCAGAGGGTGTAACTCAGTGCAAAAGTGGCCGCTTCTGGTGTGGGTATAGTACAATAGAGCCAGCTTGCACCATCAAAGAGTGTTCTACTTGCATGTCATCAGATAGGGACTGTACAGCTGATATCTGATCAGAGCGGCGGGATCAACCAGGCGGCTGGATGCGGGCGTACCGGCCGGTCGCCGGACTCTGCACCTCTTCCTTCTGCTCCCATGTACCTAACCTCGCCCGTCGCTACCGCTTTCGCGATCACTCGAACTCAAAAATAGGCATGCCCGGTCATATAAGCGCGTGTACTAAAACTTATTGCTGGTAATGGTTACATTTACCTATAGGATACGAGCGACAACACGCAATGGCTCCACCCGCGGCACCATCACAGGATGGATTCCCGCAGAATCTGAACTAGTCCAGGTCAGTCCTCATTCGCCCTTTCGTTTCAGCTTTTCGCGATTCTGGTTCGGGTGGCGTTCGTGCTATCACGTTGTCGAGCGCGACCTGCTGGTCTAGCGGACCTTGTAATGTGCGTCTTTGCGGTTACGGCTACTTGGCCATGGGGGCAGGACTGGGCATGGCGCAAGCAGACGCGCCGGCTGCGCATGTCCCGATGCGGCTTCCGGTTCAATGAACACGCAATCGACTCTCTGCTAACAAGTTGTGTTAGATGGGCTCATGAAGTAACAGAGGACGCATTCGTCGCACAGCGACAACAAACGCGACAAAGTACGTTGCGGCCCTGTTTTCCTCATCCTACCCTGACTGATAGCTTGAACAATGCAGCTCAAGCCGGATGCTGCGCATGGGACCGTACATCAAACTCATAAGCGACAAGACGACAAATGAGGAGGCGTACTTTGCATTGAACCGTTGGGATCGGTGCGTAGCTTGGTACCCATTTCGCGCCTCCTCGAATCATACCCTGCACATCCATGAATCTTGCACTTGCTTGCGTCACGAAGGGCGACGTCAAGGTCTCGTCATTGCAGTGCATCATTTCCAGACTATCATTCCCGTCTTCATTGCTCGCGGTCTGGGTGTGGCGCCACGAATGGCGACGTTGTCGCACGTCAACTGCGCGTCCCACCTCGCTTCGCCCTCGATCCCGGATCTACTGATCGCCACTTCCTACCCGCCGCACCCCATTACTCTTTTCCGTGCTCTGCCAAATGTTCTCTCCAGGCCTCTTCAAAGGCTTAATCACCACCTCGCTGCTCTGTAGAGCTTGCGAGCCGATGTCCTGCGTGATGCTCCTGGCTGCCAGTTTGCTAGCTAGGCGACGGGTCACATTCTCTTCCGAGCCTCTCGCTCCTACAAGTTGTGTTACGACGTTATCTCTACCTCCTGTCCTTCTCTGTCGCCCAACCTGACGCCATTTACTAACGACCCACTTAGACTCCTCGGATGTGGCGCGTATCTCCTTGGCGCGGCCGGCTGCTTAACGACGTCCTTCTTCAGTCTGCAGCTGTTGAACGTCAGACCTGGTGAGTGCTTCTGCAGGCATTGGCGAGGGAACGCGCTGCTGACATGGTGCAGGCAAGTTTGCGCTGTCGTTTGGTCTGGGTAGCTCGTCGGCCAAGCAAGGGATAGTGCGTTTGCTTTGAATCGTGAGTCGTGCCGGTGCTTCGTCTTGTCGAACTGCGTCTTTGCGGTGTTTTGTTTCCAGTAGTACCGGGGCCCAGCGGTCCGTACCTAAGCCTAAGAAATGTCTGGTCCGTACCTAGCCCTAGAATTTGTGCACGCTAGGCAGACAATTTGAGACATTTCAGCACTTAAGAAAAATTGTGGCCTCTCAGGTTCGTACCAGTCAGTCCGGTTCGTACCAGATATCGGGTCACTCCGATGACTTATCTCCTGTGGTGCGAACCAACCCGGCTGGTACAGACCAGCTTATAACTAGTAAAGTTGCGGGAATCCAGGTTCTGTCGGCTTGCATAGTGCCACAGCCTATCAGTCTGGAAAAGCAGACGTAGAGTTCTGTCAATCAGTAAGTGTGCACTTGTCATCAATGAAAAGGTATCACTCATATGGGTAAAATACTGATGATTTGAGCGTGGTGGACAGCTCTGCATCTAATTTTAACTGAGAAGTTCGCTGGTTCGGACCCATTCCACTGGTTCGGACCTAGTCCATCGGCTCAGACCACGGTGTAACCGTTAGTCCTGCACGAATCCTAGGGCTAAGTCCGTACCAGAGGCCGGGTATCCCTAGGCCTCGGTACGGACCAGAGGGCCCCGGTACCTTTGTTTGTTTCATGAGTGGTGTTCGTCCTCGTCCGTCATACCACCTCTCTGTTGGATGCCGATCGAACCTTTCGCCAGTACTGGCACTGTGCGCTGCCCTATGGGGTTATAGTCTCGTGCAGCTTTGCGACAACTTCTGCCGGTCGTGGCTGGTGTGACCCTAGCTTCTGACGTGCCGCTCATACTCTGTCTGTTCTATCGTTCTGTACCTGGTCATTGCTACTCGAGCCGTTCATGTTGCTCCTCGCGACCATTCACATGGTCATCTCGCGGTCATGTAATCGTACACGAGAGCCTCCACGCCCCTCTGCACGTCAGCTGTGTCGCACCTTCGCTGTTGCACGTCATTCGATTGGTTTACCTCGCCTGCTTGATCCTAGTTGTTCTTGACGGCGTGCGGTGCTATAGCCATCCACTGGCCCTGCGATCTGAGCGCGCATTTCTGGGCCTCGGGCTGACCTTGAACTTTGTCGATCCTGCTTGCCCAATCTCTGCCCGCTCGTTCTATGACCTAGCTGACCCGTATGATCAGGTTCATCGTGCTCATCGGCCCGGTCAACCATGAGAAACACCCCATTACCAAGGAACGGTTGTCGTTCATTCGCGTCTGCTTCACCAGCCCTCCAGATTCAATCGCTGCTGGGTAGTTTGATCAGTGCCGTCGCACAGGTCGTGGCGTTGGTCTTGTATGTGATGGCATTTGCTGGAGTGCTATGGAGGGTGGTGTGTGGTCGATGGTCAGGAGTAGCCTTCAGGTGCAGGTGAGTTCGGATTTCAGCTGATGTACCCGCCCGAATGACGAATATACGATTTTGATACGATTGAGAACGCGTCCGAGTGACGCCGATAGACCGCGAGTCGGTCACGATACGAGAGCGAAGTGAATACGAGTATGGGAACACCTTGCCGAATGCAAGGCCGATTGTGCGAGTGGGGAACTGATGGGGTGAGGAAAGGCGAGTCCAATCCTCTGGAATCTGGTCGTAAATACATGTCCTTATATACGAGAAACGAATACCTGTGCTCATCGCGACGATATCGGGCTGTGGAGATGAGAGAGTTGGTGGCAAGGGCAACAAATGGGTTGTATCTAGCGAACGAGAGAATCCACCTGAACGCCTCGCGACCATATAGAAGTTGCGCGATTCCTGCTCCTAATCGGTGCGCGAGATGCGAAATGATCTGCGTGAGTTCGCGTGACCGCCACCGAAACGGACTAGCCGGTGAGCTGGCGTTTCGGCGAGCTGAAACAAGTATGTCGATCCTGATCGTATACGACCTCGCGCGCGACGAAGGCGATAGCACGCGTGACCGTTGCGCGATGAACAATGCATTGGTGTCCTGATCGTTGTGGTTCGCACATCCTCGGAGTTGCGTCGGGTATCGCCGAAGCTGCGCATGAACGGTACGTCGTTTATATCTCGCGATCTACTACAATCGACAACTAAGTGCATCTGCATGCACATAGCATACTTCCCTGATGTTGAGTCTTTATTGTCCCTTCTGAACATCTTATCCTTGCTGAAACTCTCGTAGGCATGACGGCATTGCGATTTGGCGAGCACTTGGCGCTGAGTGGTGTTAGGAGGGTATTACCTGTGAGAACCGGCGACTGGGAAGTTAGAAGAGATGATAAGATACCTGTACAGTGCAAGGTAATTTGTGATTGGTTCAATGAGGAAGTAATGTTCCCAATACCCATGCACTTGCTGTGGGGTGCTGCGGTACTGTTCGATGTGCACTAGCTGAGTCGACATCGTCTGGGTCGTAGGTGAGCCATGGAAGGACTTGACCTGATTAAGGGCCTGTGTTTCCACAAACGATCGTGCTAGTAGTACCAAGAGCAAATAATCATGTAGCCCTCAAGACCGGTACCTGAATCACCGGTGCTAAGAAACTGTGCATACTGTCTGGCAGCACCTAGTGCACTAGGTACATGAGCTTCATCGCCAAAATTCCTCCAGAGGTCGGTGGAAACTGCTGTTGTTGGTCGAAGAATCGATGCGGTCGGACAAGGCGAGTTGACCGTAAACAGATATCCAACGTTCGTGTACAACGTTGAATGAAGTAACTCACTACGGGTAGAGATCGTTTGGAAACAATTCACGTCATCATAATTGCGTTACCCGAAAAGACGTATTATACATGTTCTGCATATTTCAACAAATCAAAGTTTTGTTTGCTCGTGCCGTTCCCGCTGGCACAAACGTCGAAACCATCAAGTTCAAACTCTGGAGCCAAGACTGGACTATTGACATGGACTGTCTGGTTCAATCCCTTCAGCGCCATTCGAACGGAGGCTCTGTGAACCAGACCCGCTCGTTCTTGAGCTCCAGCCAATTTTGGTCGACAACGACCTGCTGCGAGAACATCTTGGCCATGGCCAGGCAGTGTGCTTCAGGCGAGAACCCGAGGAACAAGACTTCCTGTAGCTTGTTTCCTGCTGCAATGCACAATGATATTGTGCGTATGATCACATCTGTCGTCCAATTACAACCAGCAGGGTCCGCCTGCTGGCTAAACTCAATCCGCTCGAGCGTCTTGATGTTGATCATGTCACGTGTGAAGCTGTCGATCCATGCAATATCATCACTGTCCAGTACAAGGCGAACGCAGCTCAGGACGGGACACTGTGCATTCGATAGCGCCTGGAGAGCTATTGCTGTCGTGGAGATGGTAATCGACGAGAGTTCGTGTCCTGGGATCTGGGCGACCATACCCGCAACTGTGGCCGGATGAAGACCGCAGAAAACGCGTTCACGATCCTCGCGGTCAATAGCTCGAGCATGCACACATGTATTGGGTGCACCTGAGGTTCGAAGGATCAGGGTCTGATATGGTTCTGTCGTTTCCAGAATGGCGAAGGTAGCTATGGGTGAGCTGTCAGCCGGAGGATCGGCTGAACTGCTAAATATTTGCGCGACGTGTATGGCTCGAACAGATCTCCAGGTTGCTTGTTCGGAAATAATTTCGCGTGGAATGGACCAGCCAGGCCTTGTCCAGCGAATGTTAACTTGTTTCACAGACGGTCCGAGCTGGACGGTACACGAACCAGAAAGCTCAATATTGATGGTGGTGAGGTTGAGCAGATGTTGAGACGCACTCTGATTCAGCGAATATGCACCATAACGAGAGTTCTCGTAAAATCCGGAAGAGAATGTACGCAAGGACTGAATCTGCCGACACATTTGTATCGACAGTTCAACTCCCTGTAGCTGTAAGGAGGACAGCCGGGGCATGGTATCTTTGGGGATGCTGAAGGTGGAGTTTATCCAGCTGTACGCATCGGATCCCACACCTCTGTTTCCGCGAAACGAAAGCAGTTCTCACACTGGCGCAGTGGTAGTTAAAGCTTTGTACGCGCGAGATGACACAGTGAACGTATGACCTCCCGGGACAAGGCGGAGGTCGAGAGTTCGGATGTGGTGCATGTGAGCGGCCACAGGTCCGAATCGAACATCATCTGTACCTTCCACAGAGAGATTGGTAATATCGACGGGATTGTTCCGGGTACGCTCAAGAACGAATGATAAAGCCGCTGGATTCTGGATTTGGTCCACGTGGGTCCACAAACCGGGCGTATCGATAACGTGCTCGCGAAGGTGGTGACATACTCGCACGATCGAAAGTTGATCTTTCACAGACAGACCGGACAGTATCTTGGTGAGCATCGCTGCTGGAATACGGCAAATGGGCCGAAGAAGGTTACGCCGAAGTTGGTGTTGCCGTTTCATTTCTGCGATCTGGCTGACTAGCTTGAGTTCTGCCTCTGCCAGCAGCGTTGAGCCAAATCTGTGATTTAGAGGCAGCCATGTGAGCTCGATCACACATGATGCAAGAAACTGCTCGCCAAATGCGCACCGTGAGTCACCGTCGTCGATAGCTTCGAACATCTGTGTGACCAAGGAGTCAAAGTCTGATAGTAGCCGCGGTGACAGAAGATGTGCGGGCCCTGCCATGTTGAGATGTAGCGGGTCAGGAGGAAAAGGGCGTGTTCGGCGCTGCCCGTGCCAAACATGGTCAATCAAGTATCATCCATTCCACGTGCATTTGGGTCCGACGACCACGGGTGCTGGAGGCAATGTGTGACTGTGCATTTTCAAGGGGAGATGTATCAGTTCAAGCTTTTATGAATGATTTGAACACGGACAGTCGAAGTCCCCAGGTCCAATAACGCGTGCGCTGTGGCCTCAAAGTGGACTCACAGTGTGCTCAAGAATCTACTAGTAGAGTTCAATTCGGTTAAAACGTGTTGCGCGCAGCTGTTCGACGTATCTCTGCAACCATAACGATAGCATGCAACGACGCTGTCACCAACACTGGATGAACCAACACAGGTTCATTCTCCCATTTCTGCAATTTATTGGCTGTTGCGCTCCAGTCTGTACGGCGAGCTGAGCGCGAAGACTTATTGTCACAACCATGCCTGAATTATTCCAGATTCGTCGACGTCTGCCGCCGTGCGCGTTGCTCTGTCGAGCTATTACGGTCATGAATGACCGCTGTGAGGCCGCTGACCGCGGATGGGCCCGCGGCGTAACAAATGATTCCCCTGCGGGGCAGCAACAAAGACGCAACAAGGTACGTTGGGCCCCTCGCCTTCCTCGTTCTTCTCCGACTGACTGCTGGTACATGAAGGTTCGGGCTGGATGGCATGTATGGGGTCGTATATCTCGCTCAGAAGTGGCGAGACGACTAATGACAGTGACCTGCTGTGCACAGTAGCGGCTTACCGGGTGGTCGAAACCGCGAGGAAGGCGGGATCAACCGAGTGCGGGTGTAACGGTCGAACGCCTGGCTCCGCGCCTCATCCTCCTGTTCCCCAAATACTGGTTCTCGTCAGCCCCAACCTTTTGCACAATCCCTTGAAATTCAAACTAGGTGTGCTCGAGCATACGCGCGCGTGATCTAAGATGTCCTAAAACGTGTTGTGTACAGTCGTTCGAAATATCTACAGGGCATGACCGAGAATACGCAATGGCACCACCCGCGGGGCACCATCGAAGAAGGGATTCCGGGCGGACTTGAAGCAGATTCGGTCAGTGCTTCTTCGCTCTGCTGTTTCAGTATGGCTTTCGCGGCTCTGGTTCAGCCAGCGTTCGTGCAATCACGTTGTCGAGTGCGACCTGCTGGCTTAGCGGGCCTTGCAATGCGCGTCTTTGCGGCCGTGTCTACTTGCTCAGCCACATGGGCTACGACGTGCTCGGCGTCATGGCATGTGGGCAGGACTGTACACGAGTACGCGGCTCGCTGCGCATGTGCCAACGCTGTTTCGCGTTCAGCGAACGCGCAGTCAACTCATCGCTAACGAGTCTTTGTTAGATGAACTCGCAGCGTAGTAGACGACTCGCCCGCTGCGGCGCAGCAACAGCAGATCCTACGAGGTACGCTGCGGCCCTGTCTTCTTCATCTCACTCTGACTGACGGTTTGTACGACGCTGGCTCGGGCAGGATGACACGCATCGGTCGTACATCCCACTCAGGAGCGGCGAACTTACCAATGAAGAAAATGACTTTGCATTGAACCGCTGGGATCGGTGCGTGTCTCCGTCTTGGTTTCGCGCATCCTGGAATCCTGCCCTGGCTCGAACGTTGATGCGTAACCGCCATGCCGATCGTTCACTTGCCAAACCCCTTCGAGGACGCCTTCGCGGTCGCACTACCGGAAGGACACTTCGGTCTGTCTTGCACATTGATGACCTGTGCATTGTTGTCGGCTTCCAGCGTCGTGCCTACGCGACGGGCCGTTACTTCCCTGGAGCGTGTCTCCATTTGAAGATCGTGCTACAACGCCTTCTCTGCCTCCCAGTCATTATCCTTCCCCCGATTTGGCACCATTTACTGACTGCCCGCATATACTTCTTGAGCGTCTTCGGGTGCATAACTGCGTCGTGCTGCCACGGTGGCATTTCAGTTGATTCTGTGAGCCAATGTCGTGCGCATTCGTTTCGGCTGCCAGTGTGATGGTGACTTGGTCTTCCCGAGCCCCTCGCAGAGTCCTTCAATCATCTGATATTCTGATCGTTTTCGCTTTATAGGTCGTGCTCTGCGTCCCAGTCCTGCCCCTTCGTCCGCCTAGCACCATTGGCTAACGACTCTGACAGACTCCTCGGCTTTGGCGCGCGTCTCATCGGCGCCGCCGTCTGCGTCATAGTACCCTCATTCAGTCCGCCGTTCTTGATCATCACACCTGGTGAGTATTTCTGCATGCATTGGCGAGGAAACACAGCTCTGACACGATACAGGCTGGTTCGCGTTGTTGTTTAGCTTGGGAACTCCGGTCGTTCGAGGAGAGTGCGTGCACTATCTCTAAATCGTTAGTCTTGCTGGTGCTTCGTCTTGTCAAACTGCATGTTACAGTCAGACACGGTTCCTTCAATACAGTTTCCCTTGTTCAGTCATTTGTAGCCGCCTCTGATTTATTCTTGTCATTGTTTTAACACAGTAAATTTATTTTGACTGTATCACGGCCATATGTAAAAAGAGAGAGCTGTGTCTTTTATATTTGCGGCACAAACAGCTCCGCCAACGGGCCACTTGGATCTGGCAGAAACGGTTCCCTGAAACACTTTCTTGGACTCAGCTGCCGCACTTCCTTTGGCGCCTCCCTACCTGTGCTGTCAACTTTAATGTGTTTAAATGGGTTTTCAGAGTCTTTGCGCACTGACAACCTGCTATCATCTCTTGTAAGTTCGTGCTAAAAGTCTCCTACCCATTACCATACTATTTGAAACTCCGCACATTTTGGCTCGCGGTAAACCGTGACTGCAGCCACTCATGACTGTAATAAACCTACACAGCGTGCGTTAAAGACTTATTTTAAGGTTATTAGTCAGATAAAGAGCTAAAACCAAAAGGGGAAAAGAATTGGCGTTTCTGTAAGGGTTGACTTTTCGGTACTGGGTGGCTTCAACCTCCGGAATTGAACTGCTGACAGAGCAATGAGATGTGAGTATAGACGTTAACGTTGATATATTCAAAGCTTTGAAACACTTAGCATGATCATTTTAAATTGCTCAAAAAGATAGGGAAGCGGCCGCTACAGGAGTAGGGACTGGGAGGCACCCCAAGTGGCCTTTTCAGCCCTCCGACAGCTCCTAGAACCCCTACCATACCTCGAACATGTATTCCACTGATATGATACATGGACTGTAGCTGCGAAGTAGTCCCTCCTGCGCTTCTGTTTACTTGTACTTATGGAAATTATGATACATTCAACGCCAAATGGCAACTGTTGCAGGGAATCGGAGTGTTTCAGGGAACCATGGCTGACTGTAGCGGTGCTTGGATTAAAGCGTGGCCATGTTTGATCTTGTTTGTTATGCTACTTCCCTCGAACCTGATCGAGCTTTTCACTTGCGCTGGTGGTGTGTAATATATCCGGGCTCCGGCATGTCGTGCAGTCACACGCCCGCTTCCGTCGGTCATGTCTTGGGGCATGGCTTGATGTTCAAGTTCTGTATGTGTCATGCCCCTCGCCACGGTCTTTCATGACCATCTTCTCCCCCTGCATCGCCGCATGAGGCACCTGTGCGCTTCCACTGTACCGCAACCCCGCAGTTTATTGTCGAGTAATATCGCAATGGACTTTACAATTCCATCTTGGCTCCCCACGGGCGGCACGTTCGATCGTATTGCCCTGTGCGCCTGACCATCGTTGTCCTTGAAGCTGTGGCATTCCAACACTATCCGTAGCTCCTACGACCCGAACGTGCGTCTCGAACCCTGACCTAGCCTTTGCCCATATCAATCCTCCACACCCCGTTTCCGGCTTGTCCGTTACTCGACCTCGCTAATTCATATGTTCAGGTACAGCGCGGTCATCGACTCAGCCAATCACGCGAAACACATCATCATAACTGCAGTACGGGTAAAGATGTAGCATACATGTTCCACATACTTCAACACGCTGGTATTTTGTTTGCTCATAGGGGTTCTGCCGGCACGCACTTGGAAACTGCGGAATACAAGCTCTGTAATCCAAAGACAGGAGTATTAATTCGGAATCGAGATACAAGTACCATTACTACCACTCGAACGGGAGCTCTGTGAACCAGGTCCGTTCGTTCCTCAGCTCCCGCCAATTTCGGTCGACGACGACCTGCTGCGAGAACATCCCGAGCATGGCCAAGCACTGTGCTTCAGGCGAGAACCCCAGGAACTGGACTTCCTGCAGCTCGTTTCCTGCTGCAATGCACGATGATATCGTGCGTATGATCATGGAGGTTGTCCACTTAAATGCTGCCGTATCTGCCTCCTGGCTGAATACGAGCCGCTCTAGTGTCGTGATGTAGGACATGTCACGCGCATAGCTGTTGATCCAGGTCATATCATCGGTGTCCAACACGAGACGAATGCAGCTTAGGGCTGGACACTGTGAATGCGAGAGGGCTTGGAGAGCTAACGCTGTTGTGGAGATAGTAATCGAGGAGAGTTCCTCTCCTGAGATGCGGGCAACCATACCCCTGACTGTGGCCGGATGAAGACCGCAGAAAACGCGTTCACGATCCTCGCAATCGATAGCTCGAGCATGCACGCGTGTATTGGGTGCACCTGAGGTTCTAAGGATCAGGGTTTGATAGGGTGCTGTCGTTTCCGGAATGTTGAAGTTAGCAAGGTTCGAGGTGACAGATGGCGGATTGGCTGAACTGCTACATATGTGCGCGACGTGTATAGCACGAACCGATTTCCAAGCTGCTTGATTGGGAACCATGTCGCGTGTAATGAACGAGCCGGGTTTAGTCCAGCGAATGTTGATATGCTTCACAGACGGTCCGAGTTCTGGGTATCGCTCGGCGGTACCCCAACCAGCAAGCTCGATATTGATGGTCGTTAGGTTGTGTATATGTCGAGAGACACTCCGTGCCAGCAAATCCGCACCCGAGCGAGATTTCTCGCAAAAGCTGAAAGAGAATGTACGCAGGGACTGAATATGCTGACACATATTCACTGACATTTCGACTCCGTGTAGCTGGAGCGATGATAGCCGAGGCATGGTATTTTCGGAGATGCTGAAGTTGGAATGTATCAGGGGACGCCCATCGGATCCGACATTTCGGTCTGCGCAGAACGAAAGCAATCGCAACACTGGCGCAGTGGTAGTCAACGCTGTGTACGCGCGAGATGCCACAGTGAGTGTATAATCTCTTGGGTGAAGGTGGAGATCGAGAGTTCGGACGTGGTGCATGTGCGCGGCCACGGCTTCGAATAGAACATCATTTGAATCTTCCACCGAGAGATTGGTAATATCGACGGGATTGGCACCGGCACGCTCAAGGACGAATGACAAGGCCGCTGGATTCTGAATTTGTTCTACGTGGGTCCACAAGTCAGGCGTGCCGATAGCATGCTCGCGAAGGTGTTGACAAACTCGGATGACCGAGAGTTGATCTTTCACAGAAAGCAAGGACAGTATCTTGGTGAGCATCGCTGCTGGAATACGGCAAATGGGCCGCCGAAGGTTCCGCCGAAGTTGATGTTGCCGTTTCATTTCTGCGATCTGGCTGACTAGCTTGATCTCTGCATCTTCCAGCAGTGTTGATCCAAATCTTTGAGTTAGAGGTAGCCATGTGAGCTCGATCACTTGTGACCCAAGGAAACGCTTGTCATGTGCGTACCGTGAGTCGCCGTCATCGATAGATTCCAACATCTGTGTGACCAAGGAATCGAATTCGGAAAGTAGCTGCGCTGACAGCAGTGGTGCGTGGTTTGCCATGCTGAGATTTCGTGGGCCAGGAAGAAAAGGCGTGTTCGGCGCCGCCCGATTACAAACATGGTTGATCAATTGTTATCCAATCCATGGGCATTTGGATCCGACGACCATGAATGGAGAATGCGATCTGTGATTTCGCAGTGTCGGGGCGAGATGTATCAGTTTGGCCTTCGTTAATCATTTGAACACAGGTGGTCGAAGCCACTTGGTTCCGTACCTGCGCGTCGTGACCTTGGACCCGGCTCGCAGTGGGCTCGAGAACTGACACACACGAAGAACGGACGCGGTCAAATGTTTACGCGCTTAGACCTATGCTGAGTAGAACAACAAGGACAGGTGGTCCCTGAGCGTAGTGGCTTCTCGACGTTCTCGTTGCGCGCCGGTTGCGTAACCATGCCGGCATTCATTCCAGATTCGTCGACCTCTGTCACCGTTGCGCCTCTTGCCCTCCGTTCTCTCGTCTCTCTGTACTTTAACAACCGCTGCCAACAGGTTGTGCTCCACCACAGTCATGAAAGACCGCCGAGGCAGCTCATGAAGCTCGCTGCGCGTTCGCATACGTCCAAGCAGGCTCGGGCCTAGCAAGAAACTATGCTGGCGCGCAACCGTTAGACGAGCGCGACGCGCAACAGACTATTTACCTACGTTAGGGTAACGATATGCCCGGCAAGGTACGCGGTGGCACTGCCTTCCTCGCACTTCCCTGACTAACACCTTGTACAAAGGAAGGTTCAAGCTCGCTGCCGTGCATAGGCTCGTATATCCCGCTCAGGTGTGTCGAGGCCACGAATTGGAGGAGACTACATTGCATCGACCCAATGGGATAGTGAGTGCCTTCGTCCGTGTCTCGCGCGTCCTCGCATTCTGCTCTGGCTCGAATGGAGAACAACGTTGACGTGTGTCCGCCATGCCGATCTGCACACCTGCCTGCGTCACCTCATCGAACCTCGTCCGCTGTTCAAAATCTCGTCATTGCAACCCTTTGTTGGTTGTATCTCTGCCACCCTATTCGCGCTACCTCGATCGTTCGCTTGCTAAGCCCCTTCGAGGGTGTCATCGCGGTCGCACTGCTGGTAGGACACTTCAGTCTGGATTTTCTGTGCGTCGCGGTCGGCTTCTAATGTGCTGACTAGGCGACGGGTCGTTTCATTCCTGGAGCGTGTTTCGCTTGGAGGCCGTGCTACGACGCATTCTCTGCTTTCCAGTCCTCTTCCTTCCCCGATTTGGCACCATTCACTAATCGCCCAGACCGACCTCTCGGCATCGGTGAGTATCTCGCCGGCTCGACCGTCTCCTGCACGGCGACCTTCTTCAGTCTACCGCTGTGAGCCCTTAGGTCACCTGGTGAGTGTTCATGCAGTCGCTGATCAGGGCTCATTGCTGACATAATGTAGTCTAGTTCGCGCTGTAGCTGGGGTTGGGAATTCTCTCGGTCGTGGAAGGGTGAGTGAATCGCTCATACTCTTGGTCTCTTTTGAGTTGGTTTTAGACCTCGTTTTGCTGCGTGTTCGTTCGCGTTCATTGGTTTATGATTGGCTAGGTTCGTCCTCGTCCCGTATTACTACCCTGCTCAGCGCCGAGTCGAACCTCTCACCCGCACGATGACCGCGCGGCGCTTTGTAGTTTTGACATATCGTGGGGTCGCATGTCAACCTCTGCCGGTCATGCAAACGTGTCCCCAGCTGCATGACACGCTATGGATGTTCCGTCCGTTCGCTCGTCTTTCTTTCCTGTTCGTGTTGACCTTCATGCCCCTTCATGTAGCCCTTCACACAATCGTTTTGCAGCCATGCATCTTTGCACGACGAACCTCAGCGCGCTTACGCACGTCTAGTATCTCGCATCTTCGTGGTTCCTCGTCCTGCAACATCCCGGCAGATTCAGCGTGCCCTTCTTACGTTTCACTAGGCTACTACGGGATGGAACAGTCATGCTGCGCGCATGAACGTCGTTGAATTTCGGCGTGTGCGGCGCCGTTGGCATCTGTTGGCCCTGCGATCTGAACGTGTCTCCCTTTGCGCGCGCGAACCGTCTTTGTCAGCTGTCCGCTCGCTCAGTACTTGAGATCGCTAACACGTATGCCCAGTTGCGCTCGTCGCCCCGGTCAAACATCCGAGACACCTCATCAGCAAGCCACGGCTGCCATTCACCTGCATCTACTTCGCTAGTATTGGGCTGCTCTGCGGTTCTTTTTCGAGGTGATTACATGTACTTACCTCCAAGCCTGGTCTTGTGCTAATGACGCTCGTCACACTCAATCGTTCCTGGGCAGCTTGTTCAGCCCCTTAATGTAGGTCGTAGCCCTGGTCTCGTATGCGCTGGCGTACTTCTCCTGGTGGTGAGTCTATGTCACCCTCTCACGATGTCGTTTTCACTCTGACGCTCTCGCAGGCTCGAAGACACTACGGCCTGGCGGGCAGCTCGATCTAAGCGGCGCGAGGAGCTTGTTACCGATATGAGAACTGGCGACCTGGAGTTCGGTGTTGATAGCGTGGTATGGTCGTTCGTCATTGGTTCATTGAGGAACTAATGTTGTTCAGACTCATGCGGCTCCTTTGGGGCTAATACAGACTGCTCCGCGTCAGGAGGTACATGATCCGCACGAACCTCGTCAATACAAGCAATTATCAACATAAAATAAGTACTTCTGCAATCTCAGTGCTTTCTTGAACGATGTTGTCGGCTGCTTTGTTGAATACTGGAGCGCTTGGGTGCATGGTGTACCTGTCCCTACTCTATTTCTGCGCGGGAAATGCCTGAGCTCTGTGAAGAAACTTCACGGTGACCGTTACTTGCAAAGAATAAGTGGCAGGTTTTCATTTCTGTCGGTACATGGACAATGCGTGGCAAGACTGGAACTCGCAAGTGGTGCTTCAAACTCCTCGTCCGACATTCATCAAACTGACTCATTACGGACAGAAATAATTTTGAAAACACTTCAAGTCATCAAAATTCGAGTACCGAAAGGCATGTTGCATACACGTTCTACAAACTTTCACTCGCCCATTTTTCGGTCGTCGGTACCCACTGGAAAACTACCCAGTCCAAACTCTGCATGCCTAGATGGGAATATTGATAAGACATCGAGATTTGCGGCCATGCAGTCCCACTTGAACGGAGGCTCCGTAAACCATTCCCGCTCGCTCTTCGGCTCCTGCCAGTTTGGGTCGACGACGACCCGCTGCGAGAACATACCCGCCAAGGTAACACACTGCGGTTCAGGCGAAAATCCCAAGAACACTACTTCTTGGAGACAGATTGCAGCTGCAACAAAGCGTGATATCGTGCGCGTAATTACTGTAGTTGTCCACTCGGATGCGGCTGAGTCCACCTCTTGGCTAAACTCAAGCCGCTCAAGCTTGCTAATGTTGGGCATGGCGTACACGAGGCTGCGGATTTTACTGGTGTCCACCACAATGCGAATACAGCGCAAGGCTGGCAAATGCACGGAAGCCAAGGCTTGGAGGATCAAAGCTGTCGTGGTGATGGTAATTGTGGAGAGTTCCTTTTTCGAGATGTGGGTAACCAAATTCTCGACTGTGGATGGATGAAGACCGCAGACGATGCGTTCACGACCATCGCGGTCGATAGCTCGTACATGAACACGCCTGTCGGATGCACCTAAGGCTCGAAAGCTCAGAGATTGATATGGTACAGCCGTTTCAGGGATGCCATAGTGGTCTCGGAGTCTGTCCCAATCATATTCTGGAGGCTTTCCTGGACTGTCACACATGTGTGCAACACGTACAGTCCGAATTGATTTCCAAGCTGCTTGGTTGGGAATCGCCTCGCGTGACATGAAAAAGCTGGGTTTAGTCCAGCGTATATTTATTTGCTTCACAGCTGGTCCGAGCTCGGGGTATCCGGCGGCTGTGTTCCAACCAGAAAGTTCGAGATTGATGGTTGTAAGGTTGTGCAGGAATCGAGAGGCACACATTGCCATTGATCCTTGACCATGTTGAAAGTTCTCGCCACCACTGAAAGAGAACGTACTGAGAGACTGGATTTTCTGAAGGAGAACCGTTGTCAATTCGACTCCGCGTAGCTCAAACGAAGACAGCCGGGGCATAGTGCTTTCGGAGATGCTGAAGTTGGAAGTTGCCGCAAGAGGTTGATTCGATGTGACAAATTGGCGCCCGCAGAATGAAAGTAGTTGCAGAAGCGGAGCAGTAGTAGTAAAGGCTATATGAGCGCGGGATTCTGTCCTGAATATACCAAAACTCTGGCCGAGGTCAAGACCGAGAGTTCGAATGTGGTGCATATGTGCAGCCACAGTTTCGAATCGAACGTCATCCGCATTTTCCACGGAGAGATTGGTAATGTCGACGGGAATGTTCTTAGCGCGCTCAAGAACGAATAACAACGCGGTTGGATTCCCGATTTGGTCCACGTGGGTCCACACACGAGGCGCATCGATGACATGCGCACGAAGGTGCTGACACACCCGCATAACCGAGATTTGATCTTTCGCGGACAGAAAAGACATCGACTTGATGAGCATCTCTCCTGGAATACGGCAGAGTGGCTGATGAGAGTTGCGCCGATGTGTGTGTCGGCGCTTCGACTCAGCGATCTGGTTGACAAGCTGCAACTCTACTTGTACAAGCTGGTTTGGTCCATATCTGTGATTTAGTGCAAGTCTTGTGAGTCTGGCGGTGAATGGCAGAAAACAACCGCGCTCTCAGAAGGCGCACCGTGGGTTGCCGTTGTCAATAGATCCAAAGATCTGCAAAACGGCCGAATCAAGAACTGACAGTAGCTGCGGCTGCACGGGAAGTACGTTTCCAGCCATGCTGAGATGCGGTGGGACAGGAGGACAAGGCGCGTTCGGCACCGCTCATTTCCGTACCCGGTGGGCAAATTACCACGTGCATTTGAGTCCGGCCTCGGCTCATGCATGACTTTGATTGTTGCAAGTTAGAAGTGGGTTTGAGACGGGTCAGCTCGGGTCGAGTGATTCTGTAATTGTAACAGGCCGGAATCGGTGCCCAACCGGTCGCAGAGAGACGCGCGTCGGAGTGTTTTGCGGCGCTTGCCCTGCTTGCGCTCGTCCCTCACGGTTTTGGATGACCGTACCCGGAAATGAGCTGTGCGCCGTGAGGTCAGCGACTGAAGACCCTCGACGCGCTTTATCTGCGGTTCTCGCTCGTGTCATGGTCGCATTCGGGCCATAAAATGCCAACGACGCGCTCGGATCGCGGTTCATGATTCCAATGTTCGCTCGTATGCGTATCTTTCGGTGTAGCTCGAGACTCAAACAAACTCTTTTTAGACGTGTCCGCGCTAGATGGGGTCGCGTAACAGGTAGTTCGCCTGCAGCGCAGCAAAGCAGACTCGACAAAGTACGCTCCAGTCCCGTCTTCTCCTTTCAACTCTCACTGATAGCTTGTGCGATGCATGCTCCAGCTTGATGAATCAGATGGGGCCGTGTCTTGTTGACAGGCGGCAAGATGACCAATGAAGAGGGGGCCAACTGTAGCGCTGGTCGGTGAGTACCTTCGTCCGTGCCTCGCGAGTCCTCGAATCATGCCCTGGCTCGAACGGAAAACGCCATCAAGACGGTGCTGATTCGTGACCTAAATGTTGACCTGATCATCTGCTTCCGTTTTCTCATCGCGCTGCGCCCGTCATTCGAGGCTCTTTGGCTGCTGTGCCCCAGCCACCTTACGCGCCCCTCGTCGATCTCCACTTCTCAGCGGTCTTCGGGTGCATAATTGCATCTTGCTGCCAGACTCTCGTTTCACGCGACCCTGCGTCAATTTCCTACGCATTTCTGTCGCCTACCTGTGTGCTGGTTACTTGGTCTTTTCGAGCCCCTCGTGAAGCCTTTGATTCCTTTGACCCTTCGATCTTATTCGCTTTACAAGTCGTGCTCTGCGTCCCAGACCTACCCCGTCGTTCACCCAGCACCATAGACTAACGACTCAGACAGACTCCTCAGCGTTGGCGCGTGCCTCATCGCGCCGTAATATACCTATTCAGTCTGCCGCTGACGATCATCGAACCTGGTGAGTGTTTCTGCATGCATTGGTAATGGAACATACCACTGACACGATACAGGCTAGTTCGCGTTGTTGGTTAGCTTGGGAATTTACATTGGTCATGGAAGGGTGCGTGCGGTATCTCTGAATCATTGGTTGCGCCGGTGATCCTTCTTGTCAAACTGCATGTTTGCGGTGCTGGGCTTCTTGCGTGGCCATGTTTGATCTCGTCCGTCATGCTACCTCCTCGACTTCCATCGAGATTACTTACTCTGGCGGTGTGAAATAGGTTCGCGCTCAGGCATGTCGTGCAACCACACACCAGCTCCCGCCGGTTCTGTCTTGTAGCATGACTTGATGTTCAAGTTCTGCATGTCTGGACGCTCTCGATCTCCTCTCGTTACGCGATCACTTCATGCCCCTCGTCACGGCCTTCCATGGCCATCCTGTTGCTCAGACTTGCGCAGAATGAGTCTCCGCGCACCTGCGCGCTTACACTGCACCACATCTTCGCAGTTTCTCGTCGCGTACTATTGCGATGGACTGTGCACTTCCATCTGCATTTTCACTGGGGTCTCACGGGCGGCGTTCAATTGTATTGTCCTGTGCACCTGAACATCGTCCTCCTTGAAGGTGTGGCGTTCTATCCCTATCCATCGGTCCTACAACCCGAACGTGCTTCTCTGACCCTGACTTGACATTTGCCTCTGTCAATCTTTCACGCCCCGTTTCCGGCTTGTCCGTTACCCGACCGGACTGACCCATATGTTCAGGTTCAGAGTGGTCATCGGCTCGGTCAATCATGCGAAACACCTCATCAGCAAAGAACCGTTGCCGCTCACCTGTATCACTGTAGCAGCCTGGGGCTGATGCTGTAGTTCTCTCTCGGGGTGAGTGCTCTTCCTCGCAGTCCAGTTCGTACATCACTGATTATGCTCGTCAGATTCAATCGTTTCTAGGTAGTTTGATCAGCGCAGTCATGCAGGCGTGACGACATTGCAACTCGGCGGGCGGTTGGCACTGTGTGGTGCCGGGAGCATATTACCTACATGAGAACCGGCGAGCGGGAGGCAATCAATGACAGTATGATACCAGTACAACGCGGAGTGGTTTGTGGCTCTCCCAATGATGAAGTAATGCCATACTCCTGTCGCGCAGTGCAGCGACACCGTTCGAGAAACATTAAATTCGTCAAATAAAGTAAGAGCTGGCAATGGGAGACCAAAACATTGAACTTGATTTGAGGGTTTACGTGGCTACGAATAATCGTGCTAGTAGTACCAGCGAGTAACTGAACGTTTGGCCTGCGAGGTGGTTACTTGAGTCATTGTTGCCACAAAGCTTTTCTGCCGTCGTCCAGCAAATGTTACCCTCGCAGATCTGTACGAACTTCACCAACAAAGCTTTCAGTGACCAGTGGACCTTGCTATCGTCGGTCCACGAATCGACATGTCTGGAAAGGTTGACTCAACCGAAAACAGTGCTTCAAAGCGGTGTTGTCATACAGAAGAGATTCACGTCATCATATTTGCATTACGGGGAAAGGCGTAGTATACACGTTCCCCATACTTCAACACACATGTATTTTCTTTGCTCATAGGGGTTCCGGCCGGCATGCACCTAGAAACTACGGAATACAAGCACTGTAATCCAAAGACTGGAGTGTCGATAAAATTCCCTTCAGAGCCACTGGAACGGGGGTTCTGTGAACCAGGTCCGTTCATTCTTCAGCTCCCGCCAATTTCTGTCAACGACGACCTGCTGCGATAACATCCCGACCGTGGCCATGCACTGCGCTTCAGGAGAGAACCCCAGGAATTGAACTTCCTGCAGCTCGTTTCCTGTTGCCACGCACGATGATATCGTGCGTATGATCATGGCGGTCGTCCACTTGGGTGGGGCCGGGCCTGCCTCCTGGCTGAACTCGAGCCGCTCTACTGTCTTGATATTAGGCATGTCACGTGCAAAGTTGTCGATCCAGGCAATGTCATCGGTGTCCAGCACGAGCCTAATGCAGCTTAGAGCTGGGCACCTCGCATTCGAGAGGACTCGGAGAGCTACCGCTGTGGCGGCGAGAGTGATTGCGGAGAGCTCGTGTCTCGGGATGCGTGCAACCATACCCGCGACAGTGGCCGAACGGAGACCGCAGAAAACGCGTTCACGATCCTCGCGGTCGATAGCTCGAATATGCACATATTTATCGGTTGCACCTGAGGTTCGAAAGATAAGGGTCTGATACCGTGCTTTTGTTTCCGGAATGACGATGGTAGTTGCAGATGAGGTGACAGCTCGCTGATCGGCTGAACTGCTAGACATGTGCGCGACGTGTATAGCCTGAACCGAGTTCCAAGCCGCTTGATTGGGAACCGTATCGCGTGGGACAAACAAGCCGGGTTTAGTCCAGCGAATGTTGATTTGCTTCACAGACGGTCCGAGCTGCGGGTATCCCTGCGATGTATTCCAACCAGCCAGCTCGATATTGATGGTGGTGAGGCTGCGCAGGTGTTGAGAGGCACTCCGCTGTAGCGAATCCGCACCCAAACGAGAGTTCTCGCAAAAGCTGAAAGATAATGTGCACAAGGACTGAATGAGCCGACACATAGGTACCGACATCTCAACTTCATGCAGCTGTAGGACGGACAGACGGGGCATGATATGTTCTGAGATGCTGAAGTCAGAACTTAGCCAGGCGTGCCCATTGAATCCAACACCTCGTCGTGCGCAAAATGAAAGCGATTGTAATACCGGAGCAGTGGCAGTGAATGCTGTGTACGCGCGGGATGACGTAGTGAATGTATGAGCTCCAGGGATAAGGTGCAGGTCGAGAGCTCGAATGTGGTGCATGTGCGCGGCCACAGCTTCGAACCGAACATCATTTGTGCCTTCCACAAAGAGATTAGTAACATCGACGGGATTGTTTCCGGTACGCTCAAGAACGAATGACAAAGCCGCTGGAGTCTGAATTTGGTCCACGTGGGTCCACAAGCCAGGCGTGCCGATAGCGTGCTCGCGAAGGTGTTGACATACTCTGATGATCGAGAGTTGATCTTTCACGGATAGAGAGGACAGTATCTTGGTGAGCATCGCTGCTGGAATACGGCAAATGGGCCGAAGAAGGTTACGCCGAAGTTGGTGTTGCCGTTTCATTTCTGCGATCTGGCTGACTAGCTTGAGTTCTGCCTCTGCCAGCAGCGTTGAACCAAATCTGTGATTTTGAGGCAGCCATGTGAGCTCGATCAGATATGGCCCAAGGAAACGTTCGTCATGTGAGTACCGTGAGTCGCCATCGTCGATAGATTCGAACATCTGTGTGACCAAGGAATCAAATTCAGAAAGTAGCCGCTGTGGAAGGGGATGTACGCGGTTTGCCATGCTCAGATGTAGCGGGGCAGGAGGAAGAGGCGTGTTCGGCGCCGCCCGATTTCAAACATGGTTGATCAAATATTATCCAATAGACGTGCATTTGGGCCCGACGACCACGAATGCAGAATGCAATCTGTGATTTCGCAGTTTCGTGACGAAATGTATCAGTTTAGCCTGTGATAATCATTTGAGCAGAGGCGGTCGCGGCCACTGGATCCAGTAACCCGCGCGTTGTGGGCTCGAGCCCGGCTCGCAGTGGACTCGAGAACTGACAAACACGGCCCAATCAAGTTGAAGCATGTTGCGCGCAGACGTTCGAAGTATCTCATGAGCCAGAACAACAACGTGCAACGGCACCAACTGTGTTATCATCACATGAAGGACCGACTCGGGCAATTGTTTCTCGTATATCTGTATTTTACTGGTCATTGCCCCAGCTGGGTTCGCCAGACCTGTGCCGAGTAGAGCAGCAAGGACAGAAGCTCCTGTGCGGCCAGCTGAGCGTAATGCCCCCTCATCAGGGCAGAACTCGAGTACACGCGAGACACGGACGAAGGAACGCAGAGATCCCAGCGGTCCAAAGTAAAGTACACCACCTCTTCAGTTGTTCTCAAGCCATTCCAGTGAGGCACACGACCCCGTAAGCGTCTTCCAGGTCGAGCCTTCGTTGTACAAGGCGTCAGTCAGGGAAGTGCGACGAAGGCGGGTACGCAGCGTACGTTGTTGGGTCTGTCGTTCCCCTACCGCAGGTAAATCGGCTGACGTACCTCGGGCTCATCCAACTATCGCGCGCCAGCATGTCTTCTTGCTTGGCCTGAGTCTGCCTGGACGTAAGCGAATGCGCAGCCAGCTTCAGGAGCTGGCGCGGCGGTCTTTCATGACTGTGACAGTTCCAAAGAGCAACCGGGAAGGCAGTTGTGACGCAGAATCTTGGTGCCTCCAAGGTGCACAGTTTGTTGCCAGCGTGACAACATCGGTCGATGGACGGAGGGATGTGGGCAAGGGGCGTACAACGGCAGACATCGACGAATCTGACGGCGTTCACGCGTGACTGGCATCTCGATCTTCCTGGCTGCACGCGTTACTTCCTCTCGCATCGCCCACTCTTCAAGTTTCTCGCCCTGACAACTTTATGGTGGCCCCGCCTCTGCCTTCTTATCCACGCCCTCCCGGCCGTTCATTTGCCAAACTCTGGTCAGAACCATTCTTGCGATTGTACTCCCAGAGTGACATCAAGTCGGTCCTGTGACCTAATGTCCCCCGCAACACTGTCGCCTGCCAGTGTGTTTTATGGTCGTTCTTCCCGGTCTTATGCAGGCTTGTCATTCGTTTCGTCTCTTAAGGATTCATCACTACGAATCGTGCTACAACCTGCTCTATGTTTCACAGTCACTGTCCTTCGTCGTTCCGCGCTAGTCACTCACAACCTACACAGACTCCTCGGCTTCGGCCCGTGTCTCATCGCGACAGCGGTCTGCTTCGCGGCGGTCTTCTCTGCCGTTGTTAATCCTCAGACCTGGTGAGTGTCTCTGTAGACATTAGCGAGGGGACACACTGCTGACGCGGTGCAGCTGGGTTCGCGCCGTCGTTCAGTCTGGGTAGTCCACCCGTCATGGGGAGGTGCGTCCGTTTGCTTCAACTCTTCGGTCGTCATCGCGCCATTGTTCAACCTCGTGGAACTGCATGTTTGCAGTGTTACGTTTCATGCCTGGTAAAGTTCATTCTTGTCGGATATGCTACGACCCTCCTGAACCTCGATCAAGACCTTCCCTTAGACTGCCGTGGTACTGCGCGCTGCCCTCTGCTGGTCTATCATGTCCTGCAGTTGCACGTCAGCTTCTGCCGGTCATTTTTGGTGTCATCACATGTGTTTGTCATGCCGCCCTTGCTCTGTCTGTCCGGTCCTGCTCAACCCTCTTCTTGTTGTGTTTCCTGCATGGTGAGCCTCCACGTACCAGCGCACGTCGACTGAGTCGCACCTTCGCTGCTGCTCGTCCTTGAATCACACTACCTTGCCCGCCCAATCCTAGTTGCCCTCCAGGGCGTGATATGGTGTGGCGTGGTGTGCCATAGTCACCTGCCGGTCCTACGACCTTTCTGCGCCCCGAACGGACCTCGTGCTCATTACGTGACTTGCTGACACATATGCTCAGGTTCATCGTTTTGACCGGCCACATCAATCAGGCGATACACCTTTTCAGCGAGGAGCGTCTACCTTTGACTGAAGCTGTACCTCTCCCTCGGGGTGAGTACTTGTAGTCACTTTCAGCTCCGATCGAGTGCTGATGTCGTCCGTCATTTTCAATCGTTCCTGGGTAACTTGATCAGCGCGGTCGCGCCGGTTGTGGCGCCGGTCTCGTACGCGCTGACGTACTTCCCTGGAGGTGAGTTTCACGTCGTCTCTCCCTAAAGTGTTCTTCTTGCTGAAATCTTTACAGGGGCGACGACATTGCAGTTCGGCGTGCGGTTGGCACTGAGATATATCAAGAGCTTATGACAGTAAGAGAACCGGTAATGAGAATGTGGAAATGATGATGAGATGCCAGTAGAGTGCGAAGTGGTTTGATAGTCTTTGTCTATGTGCTTGGTAGGACAGGTTGGAATACACGTTTCGCGTCAGGTCAGCCCAAGCTGGTATGCGTTATTGAAATATACAACTAGCTTTAGACTCTGTGGAGTCAATGAATCCTCAGGTATTGATAGTTTGTGGAGAGTTCAGAGGCATGAATATCTATCAAACGCATACACTGTGTCCTACTTCCTGTTCATGGCTCCGTAGACGATGCTTCCAGCAGTGTCAGTGAGCAACTGAACATTCGGGGTGTAAGTTTTATATAAGAGTCATCTCTGCGGCAAACCTGTTTATACCTTCTTTTTCGCAGATGCCAGCAGATATTTTAGCGGGCCATTGTTGAATATTGACCTTGGGCGATGAGCCGACACGCTTTCACAAGACGGGTGGGTGGCAAATTGTGCTTTAGAGTTCGTACCCAATGCTCATCGAACTGGGTAGAAACCATTCAGACGCAATTCAAGTCATCGTAGTTCGAGTACCGAATAGGACAATGGATACATGCTCCATATGCTTCTACACGCTAATGTTTTGTTTGCTCACGTCGTTGCCGGCGGCGTGCACTTGAAAGTAATCGAGTTAAACACTCTGTAGTCCGAAAACACGAGCCTTGATGTGGCACTGAGACATGAGCTACGTCAGCACCACTCGAACGGAGGTTCCGCAAACCAGATTCGTTCGCTCCTTGACTCTCGCCAGTTTTGGTTGACGACGACTTGTTGAGAGAACATGCCTGCCAATGCGACACAATACTCGTCGGGAGAGAAACCCAGGAATATAACTTCCTGTAGCCTGCTTCCCGCCACAATGCTGGATGATATTGTACGCATGATTATGGCGGTCGTCCACTTGGGTGCGGTGTGGTCGGCCTCCTGGCTGAGCTCGAGTCGCTCGAGCGTCTTGATGTCGGGCATGTCGCGAGCGAAGCTATCTATCCAGGAAATGTCACTGGTATCTAGCACAAGCCGAATGCAGCTTAGTACTGGGAATCGCGCATCCGAGAGGGCTCGGAGAGGTACCGCCGTAGCAGCGATAGTAATTGAGGAGAGCTCCTCTCCTGGGATGAGGGCGAATAAGCCCTCGACAGTGGACGGATGAAGGCCGCAGAAAACGCGTTCGCGGCCATCGCTGTCGATAGCTCGAGCATGTACACGTGTATCCGGTGCACCTGAGGTTCGAAGGCTCAAGGTCTGATATGGTGCAGTCGTTCCCGGAATGGCGAAGGCAGTAAGGGGTATGGTGACAGCTGGTGGATTGGCTGAACTGCCACACATGTGTGCGACATGGACAGTCCGAATCGAATTCCACGCTGCTTGATCGGGAACGGCGTCGCGTGGGACAAACAAGCCGGGTCTGGTCCAGCGAATATTGACTTGCCTCACAGACGGTCCGAGGTATGGGTATGGCTGGGCTGCGTTCCAACCACCAAGCGCAATATTGAGACTGGTGAGGTTGCGCAGATGTTGAGAGGCACTCTGTTCCAGCGAAGCGCTACCAAGTTGAGAGCGCTGGTGGAAGCTGAAGGAGAATGTACGCAAGGACTGAATGAGCCGGCACATGTTTACCGACATTTCGACTCCGTGTAGCTGGAGGGAAGACAGCCGAGGCATGGTTTTTTCGGAGATGCTGAAGTTAGAATTTATCTGGGGACGACCATTGGATTCGACACCTCGGTCTGCGCAGAACGAAAGTAATTGCAAGACTGGCGCGGTGGTATTAAGTGCCGTGTACGCGCGAGATGGCATATTGAATGTGTAACTGTTCAGGATAACCAGGTTGAGGTGGAGGTCGAGAGTTCGGATGTGGTGCATGTGCGCGGCCACAGTTTCGAAACGAACATCATTTTGATGTCCAACGGAGAGATTCGTAATGTCCACGGGAATGTTCTTGGCAAGTCCAAGCACGAATGACAACGCGGTTGTGTTCTGGATATGATCCACATAGCTCCATAGGCTAGGCGTTTCAATGACGTGCCAACGAAGATGTTGAGATACCCGCATTATTGAGAGTTGATCTTTTACAGACAGAAAAGACAGCGACGCGGTGAGCATTTCTACGGGAATGCGGAAAAGAGGCCGACGAGAGTTACGTCGATGTCGATATAGCCGTTTCAATTCTGCGATCCGGTCGACGAGCTTGGAGGCTGCCTCTGCAAGCCTACCTGCTTCGAATCTATGATTCAGCGGAAGCCAGATCAGCTCAATCGTGAATGACGCAAAAGTACGCGCTCTGGATGCGCACCGTGAGTTGGCATTGTCAACAGATTCAAACATTTGTAAGACTACGGAATCGAATTCAGAAAGTAGCCGCTGTGGCAGACGAAGTGCGCGGCTGGCCATGCTGAGATGTAAGGGGCAGGAGGAAAAGGCGTGTTCGGCGCCGCCCGTTGCCAAACACCTGCACTTGTGTCCGACGACTACGAATGAAGGATTTAATATACAACGATGCATTTTGAAGAGGAAATGTAGTAGTGTTTCAGTGCTTTGCGAATTATTTAAACACGGGTGGTCAAAGTTACTGGGTCCAGCAACGTGCACTCAAAGTCGGCTCGTAGTGTGCTCGAGAACCTGCACGCACAGTTCAAGTCGGGTGAAATGAGTTGCCCGCAGCCGTTCGACGTATCTCTGCAACTAGAACAATAACAAGCAACGACAAAACTACTTAGTCTCTGTCACCGTCACACTAAGGACTAACAGATCGCATTTCTGCACCATATTGGCCGTTGCGCTCCAGCTAGGCGCGCCGGGCCTATGCCGAGTGGGGCGACAACGCCAGAAACTCCGTGCAGACAATTTGGCGCCTTCTCGTCACGTGCCCATTGCGTAAGCATGCAATAATTAATTCCGGATTTGTCGACGTCTGTCGCCGGATGCCCCTCGCCCTTCCTTCTTCGTCTTTCTGCGTTTTCACGACGAGTGGCGTCTACAAGCTGCGCGTCTTCAAAACAACGAGGCCCTACATTCAATCTGCGCTCCTCGTTGCTCTTCGGAGCTATCACGGTAATGAAATACCGCGGTACCAGCTAGCCGCGCACTCGCATACATCTAGGCAGGGTCGTGCCTGACAATAACATGTGCTGGTGCGGTACCGACAGACGAGCTCGAGGTGCAACAGACGATATGCCTGCATTAGGGCAACAACAGACGCAACAAGGTACGCTGCGGCCCTGCCTTCTTCGCGCTTCCCTGACTGACGCATCGTACAACGAAGGCTCGAGCTGGATGACGCGTTCGAGGTCATGTACTTCACTGGAGTGGCTTGAAAACGAACGAAGAGGCGGCGTACTTTGCATTGAACCGCTGGGATCGGTGCGTGCCTTCGTCCATGTCTCGCCCGTCCTCGAGTCCCCCTGGTTTGAACCGATAACGCCATGAAAGACGGCGTTCAGGCGTGTCCGGCATTTTGATCCGTCTGATTGCGCGCGTTACTTCATCGCTCTTCGCCCGCCGTTCGAGTTCTCGCCATCGCAACTGTTTGGCGGTTGCGCCGCTGCCTTCCTGTCTGAGCCCTCCCGATCGTTCATTTGCCCAGCTTCCTTGAGGGCGTCATTGATATCGTGCTCCCAGAGTGACATTTCATTCGGTCTTGCGACCGAATGTCCTGCGCAATACTGTCGCCTGTCAGTGCGCTTTCCGGTCATTCTTCTCGACCTTCTCGTGCAGGCTTGTCATTCGCCTCGTCTCGTTCTCCGAGGATTTATCACCTACGAGTCGTGCTGCAACCTGTTCTATGTTTCAACTTCGCTGTCCTTTGTTGCTCCGCTCTGTTCACTCACAACCCACACAGACTCCTCGTCTTCGGCGCATGCCTCCTCGGCGCGGCCGTCGGCTTCGCGGCGGCCTTCTTCAGTCTACCTTGTTAATCCTTGGACCTGGTGAGTGATTCTACGAGCATTGGTGAGAGAGCACTTCTGACGCGGTGCGGGCAGGTTCGCGCTGTCGTTCAGTCTGGGCAGTCTGCTGGCCATGGGAGGGTGTTTGTGTTTGCTCTGACTCGTCGGTCATGCAGGTCATTCGTCTTCTCGAACTGCATGTCCGCATTGTTATGTTCCCTGCTTCGCGAAACTCGTTCTCTTCCGTCATGCCACAACCCTGTTCGACGTCGATCAAGCCTTTCCCTTGCAGAGGCACTGCGCGGTGCCCTATGGGTTCATCATCTCGCGCTGTTGCGCGTCAGCTTCCCCGGTCATGTCTGGTGTCATCCTATGTACTTGGAATGTTGACGTTGCTCTGTCTGTCCGGTCGTGCTCAATCCTGTGCTTGCTACTCGACCCTTTCACACTGATCATCACGATCACTCACATCATCACCCCGCGGTCGTGCATTCTCGTGTGTCGAGCCTCGACGCATCTGTGCACGTTGAATGCGCCGCAGCTTCCTCGAATCTCGTTACCTTGCCCGCCCAGTCCTCTTTACCCTTGAGGGCGTGATGTGGCGTGGCGTGGTGTGCCATAGCCATCCGCCAGCCCGCCTTCCTGCGCATTTAACTGACCTTGGTCTCGGTCGATATTCTTTGCTCAACCACCCGCTTGTTACATTATCTAGCTGACCCATGTGATCAGGTTCTCTATAATCATGGGCCCGGTCGACCATGCAAAACACATCGACGTTACAAGGAACGGCGGACGTTCAACCGCATTTACCTCGCCAGCCTTGGACTGACGCTGTACCTCTCGCTCAGGGTGAGTGCTTTTGGTCACGCTCAAGTCTGGTCGAGTGCTGATGATGTCCGTCAGATTCAACGGTTCTTGGGTAGCTTGGTCAGCCCGATCGTGCAGGTCGTAGCACCATTTCGTACGTGCTGGCGTACTTGCACGGCGGTGAGTCCATGTCATATCTCCCCGACGTCTCCTCTTTACTGAAGCCCTTACAGGCGTGATGGCACTAGGGTTTAGCGGGTCGTTGGCGCTTAGCGGTGCGAGGAATGTGTTGCCGATATGACAAGCGGCGACGGGGAACGCAGAAGAGATAATAAGATACGAATACACTGCGAGGTAGTTTGATTGCCGTTACCTAGGAGCTCACTGGCAGTGCATAAAAGACACGATTTGCGTGATGTTCTCCTGAGCTGGCACGAGTTATTGAGATATACACCTTGTTTGATTGCAGCAATGAGCAGGAGGCGATGATGTCGAACGACGAATCTGCAGGGTGTAATAAACTTCTGAACTGATAAAGGACACGCTTCAAGGCTCAGATTTAGCTCGAATTTGTAACGGATTTGTTTCCAACAAAGTTAAATTTCGTCTCATAACTTGTTATCTACCACAGAATACACACGAGAAGATGTTGCATACATGTTCATCATACTTCAGTCAGTTCGTTTCTCGCTTTCCACCCGCAGCCACATTGAAATTTCGGCTCCAAACTCCGCGGACCAGAGACATCAGTTGTCACCAGTCGAACAATCTCTTCAGAGCCACTCGAACGGGGGCTCCCTAAACCATGTTCGTTCGTTCTTCAGCTCTCGCCAATTTTGGTCGACAACGACCTGCTGCGAGAACATGTGGGCCACGGCCAGGCACTGCGAATCGGGAGAGAAGCCCAGGAACAGGACTTCATGCAGCTTGTTTCCGGCTGCAATGCAGCATGATATCGCGTGTATGATTATGGCGGTTGTCCACTTGTGTGCGGCCGGATCAGCCTCCTGGCTGAACTCAAGCCGTTCGAGCGTGTTGATGGTGGGCATGTCGCGTGTGAAGCCATCAATCCACGCGATGTCATCGGTGTCAAGCACAAGGCGAATGCAGCTCAGGACTGGCAATCGCGCTTCGGAGAGGACTCTGAGAGCTATCACCGTGGTAGCAATAGTAATTGAGGCGAGCGCTTCCCCTGGAATACGTGCCAGCATACCCACGACTGTCGCCGGATGAAGACCGCAGAAAACGCGTTCACGATCCTCGCGGTCGAATGCTCGAACGTGTACACATTTATCGGGTGCACCTGAGGTTCGAAGGCTTAGAGTATCATATGGTGCACCTGTTTGTGGGATCGTGACGAATGTTGGGGTAGTAGTGGCAGCATCCAGCAGAGTATCCGAGCTCATAGACATGTGTGAGACATGTATCGCCCGAATCAAGGTCCAAACCGCTTGGCTGGGAACCGCATCCTGTGGAACAAACAAGCCGGGTCTAGTCCAACGAATGTTGACTTGCGTCACAGACGGTCCGAGCTCTGGATATCCCTGCGATGCATTCCAACCAGCAAGCTCGATATTGATTGTGGTGATGTGGCGCAGATATTGCGAGGGACACTTGTCCAACGAAGAAGTACCAAACCGAGAGGGCTCCAAAAGATTGAAGGAGAACGCACGCAAGGTCTGAACTCGGGAACAAAGGTTTGACGTCATTTCAACACCATGTAGCTCGAGATAAGACAGCCGAGGCCAGGTATTTTCGGGG
>Ga0247815_10000517_pt1 | contig 30305 bp, 25 predicted proteins | sample UWRJL194509B1_FD_181014 | JGI IMG/M metagenome (GOLD analysis project Ga0247815, IMG submission 181014) | Plant litter microbial communities from Arlington Agricultural Research Station in Wisconsin, United States - UWRJ-L194-509B-1 | ecosystem: Environmental > Terrestrial > Plant litter >...
ATGGCCAGCAGCACAACGGCTATAAACAGTATATATTTTTTCATTTTAAGATTATATTGCTGATTTGTTTTAACAGGATTATTTAAATTTATGGCAAATATACATAACACAACTTTATTATATATAACAGCATGAGTACAGATACAGATTTTAAGGCCGAAGCCATAAACGAACATATAGTAAACTGGCTGCGCACCTATGCAGATAACGCTAAGGTAAAGGGTTTTGTTGTAGGCATAAGCGGCGGGATAGATTCTGCCCTTACCTCATCATTATGTGCCCAGACGGGTCTGCCCACCCTGTGTGTAGAAATGCCGATACACCAGGCAGAAAGCCATGTAAGCCGCGCTAAAGAACACATTAAGCTGCTTAAGGAGCGTTTTAGCAACGTATCGAGTGCAGAGGCAAACCTTACCAAAGTTTTTGACGATTTTAAAAATATGATGCCGCAGGCAGAAAATCAGCACACTACAGACCTAACCCTTGCCAATACCCGCGCGCGCCTGCGCATGACCACCCTTTATTATTTTGCAGGGATAAACAATGCACTGGTAGCCGGTACCGGTAATAAGGTGGAAGATTTTGGTGTGGGCTTCTATACAAAATATGGCGATGGCGGTGTGGATCTTAGCCCTATTGCCGACCTTACCAAAACCGAAGTGCGCAAACTGGCGCGCCACCTTGCCGTGAACGACGCCATACTTGTGGCTAAACCTACCGATGGACTTTTTGGTGATGACCGCAGCGATGAAGACCAGTTAGGCGCCTCTTACGAAGAGCTGGAGTGGGCAATGGAGCAGGTTGCCGCCGGGAAGACAAAAGATGACTTTACAGGACGCGAAAATGAAATTTTAACAATTTATACAAGGCTAAACACTGTTAATCAGCATAAAATGCGGCCTATACCGATATGTGAGATACCCTTAAATTTGACATAAAATTCTTTCATTCACAATACTTTAAGAAACTAATAGCTAACTTTACTGGTAAGTAAACCCTAAAAAATTAATTATGATAAAGTTATGCCTTGCGGATAACCACCCTGTGGTGCATTACGGGATGAAGTCGTATTTTAGCGACAATCCGCAGATTAGTTTTGTAGGGGTGGTAAATAATCTGGAGAGCCTCCTGGATGTCCTGAGCAAGAAAACGGTAGATGCTGCCGTAATAGACCTGGAACTGGATGGCCTAACCAGCATAAGTTCTGTAAAATCCCTGATTAAGGAATTTCCTGAAACCAAGGTAATTATATTTACCAACCTTGCCGAACAAATTTACGCCCCTAATGCTCTTAAAGCAGGAGTTAGTGCCTATGTACACAAGAGTGCCAAAATGGAAGAGCTGGAAAGCGCCATTAAAAAAGTAAATGAAGGCGAAGTGGTATTTAGCGACACCGTTAAAAAGAACCTTGCCCTGCTTAACAAAGGCAAAAAATCGGAAAGATTGTACCGAAAATTGTCTTCGCGCGAAATTGAGGTATTGCGATACCTTAGTGAGGGCAAAAAAAACAAAGAAATTGCAAGGCTGCTTGACCTCAACGAAAAAACAATCAGCACCTACAAACTGCGCCTGCTTACAAAATTGCATGTTACTAATCTTGTAGACCTTGTTAATAAGGCAAAAACGCTCGACATTGTTTAATTAAAAAAGTACCATCGACAACACACAACTACTTAAAACAATCAAAGAAAAGCATTTGGTAACCCCATGATTACCTACAAAAAACACCCTCCACAGGGTGTTTTTTTATGAGTTTAATTTAGATATCATAAAGATAGTCATTGCAGTGACCATACAGAATAAAAAGCTAAAATAATGTTTTGATTATACATACATTAAAACCAAAATCCTACACTAAACCATGTATAATGTTTACCCGTTTCGGGCGACCAGCTGTGTTTTATTTCGAGTGGGCCTATAATAGTTTCCATGCCATAGCCTACAGCATAGCCGCTATAACTGGGCCACGATATTAATTTGCCTTCACGGTACAGATGGCTGCCAATGTTTGCATAATTTGCAGTAACGTTTAGATGGTTTTTACGCACAAACTCATAATCAAGCGTGGCAGAACCTTTTAAATAGCTGTTGCCCGAGAGGCTCACAAAATCGTAGCCAAAAAAGTGGCGAAAGGTATGAAACGTATTGTAGCCATAGCCGCCCAGTATATAATCAAATGTGGGTACATTATCACCTATGGTAAGGCCGCTTTCTGCACCCAACTCTACCGTAAGGTGGCGGGCAATGGTTTTTGCAGTACTTATTTCGGCTTTTATGGTAGTAAAATTATTAAATGTGTTGGTATAGTCTGACGAGAATAAGTAGGCCTTAGCTTCAGCCGCAAAAAAGTAACCCTGTGTAGGAAAATGCTTGTTGTCGTAAGAGTCGAATTTAAGGTACGAGTATGCCGATACATAATCGCTGTCTTCAAAAACGGGGTTTAAATTTTGCAGCGTAGGCGATTTTATTTTAAGGTGTTTATACTCTGCCCCGCCCCCTAAAAGAAAACGCTGTGCAAATATAGTTTGTATATATATTTGGTTTGTAAAATCGGTAAAATCTACATTTATGGTTTCCAGGTTAAGCAGCGTAGCAGCATCGGCCACGTAGCTTGCAGATACGTTCCTGTTAAAGCCATAATAATGCGAGTGCAGGCCGTAGCTTATGTAAAAGCCATTATCTATATAATAATCAAGGTTGTACCTAAAGTTGTCGCCCAGTATAACATCGAGTGAGGCTACATCGTTGCGCTTTAAAAAATTCTTCTGGGTAAGGTTTACCACAATGGCACTTTTAAAAAGCCCGTCGTAATGCAGACCAAATTTTAAAAAGCGCGTTATAGGAGTTTCCTGAAGGCGCAGTTTTAATACTTCAGGATCATTTACACCTCCTTTATCAAAAGAGTAAGCTATAGCTGTAAAGTTTTGCGTAGCGTTAAGGTTTGTAATACCATTATTAAAAACATTATAGCTTACCTTATTACCCGGTTTAAAGCTTAGCTTGCCTATAATATAAGAACGTGTATAATTTTTAAGCCCGCTTATTTCTATTTGCTCTATACACAGCGAATCTTTAATGCCAATGTGCGGTTTTACTATCGGGATGCCCGACCCCAACTTTCTTAGCGTATCTAAAATCTTGAGTGCCGCATCTTCGCCTTTTTTAATAATATCTACCCCTTCTTCAAACGAAACTACAGAAAACCCCGAAATATCCGGCTTAATATAAACGTCGGTAGACTTGCGCTTGGCATCCATTTTTTTAATCATCTGGTAGTTGTTTATCTGTACCAGTACGCCCGTTGCCCCTTTTATCTGGTCGCGGGTTTTTAACGGGTCCTGCACGTCTACCCCAATAATAATATCGGCACCCATTTTTTTAACCTCCTCAATAGGGTAATTGTTGGTTACACCGCCATCTATTAGCAGGCGGCCATCTATCTCTACAGGGCTGTATAATGATGGGAATGCGCCGCTGGCCAGTATGGCATCGGGCAGTACACCTTTATGCAGTACTACTTCTTCGCCGGTTTCAATATCTGTAGCGATACACACAAAAGGTATGGGCAGCTTATCAAAATCACGCACGTTACGCACGTGGTCAGTCAGCCGGTTTACGGTAGTATAATTGTACAGTCCTTTAGAAAATGCTGTGGGAAAACCTATTTTAAAATTTTTAAACGGCAGCGTTAACGCATACATTTCGTCATTACGTTTCTCGAAAAAGTTTTTAGAGCCACGCGGGGTAAAGTCGCGCAAAAGGGCATCGGCATCAAGGTCGCGAAAGATGGAATCGAGTTCGGTAGCACTATACCCTGCAGCATACAAACCGCCCACAATGGCACCCATACTGGTACCGCCCACGTAAGATATTTCTACCCCGGCTTCTTCCAGTACTTTTAGTACGCCAATGTGTGCCAAGCCTTTTGCCCCGCCGCCGCTAAGCACAAGCCCTATTTTAGGCTTGCGTTTTTGGGCAGGTTGCTTTTCCTGTCCGGCAAGGGTGCCAAAAAGTGATATACACAATAACAGGAGCAGCAGTTTTTTCATTTATATTATAAGATACGGTATAATTACTAACGCAATACTATGCTATTTAGCTTTAGCTTTGTAAAAGTCGGTTATTTTTTTTGCTTTTGACGGGCCTACCACCTTGGCAATTTCTTCTTCGGATGATGCCGCCATACGCTTAACCGATTTAAAATGGGTAATCAGCGTGATCATGGTTTTTTCGCCAATGCCCGGTATTGTCTCTACCGATGTTTGCAGTGCACCTTTGCTGCGCTTATCGCGGTGGTGGGTAATACCAAAGCGGTGCGCCTCGTTGCGCAGGTGCTGTATAATTTTTAATGTTTCGCTTTTTTTGTCGAGGTACATGGGTACAGAGTCGCCCGGGTAAAACAGCTCTTCCAGCCTTTTTGCAATGCCTATTATGGTAATCTTGCCGCGTAGCCCAAGCTCATCGATGCTTTTTAATGCCGATGATAACTGCCCCTTGCCTCCATCTATAATAATAAGCTGCGGCAGCGGCTGGTTTTCTTCCAATAAACGTTTGTAGCGGCGGTGCACCACCTCTTCCATCGATGCAAAATCGTCTGGCCCCACTACCGTTTTTATATTAAAGTGCCTATAGTCTTTCTTGCTCGGCTTACCATCTTTAAACACTACGCAGGCACTCACAGGGTTAGTACCCTGAATGTTACTATTATCAAAACACTCTATATGGCGTGGCTCTACCGGCAGGCGCAGGTCTTTTTTCATTTGCGCCATAATGCGGTTGGTGTGCCTGTCCGGGTCAACAATTTTTTCCTGCTTAAGCTGGTCCATCCTGAAGAAACGTGCATTGCGTTCGGATAAATCCAGTATCAGTTTTTTATCGCCCAGCTTGGGTACGGTAACATTTACTTTTTCGCCCAGGTCTATAGGGAACGGCACAAGAACTTCTTTACCTATAAGGTTAAAACGTTCGCGCAGCTCTACCACGGCAAGCTCTAACAACTCCTCGTTAGGCTCGTCGAGTTTTTTCTTAATTTCCATAGTGTGCGACCGGATAATTGCCCCATGCGAAACCTGAATAAAGTTTACATACGCCATTGTCTCGTCGCTTATAATGGTAAAACAGTCCAGGTTATTAATACGCGGATTGAATACCGTAGAACGTGCCTGGTAATTTTCCAGCACTTCTATTTTTTGCTTAATGCGTTGGGCTTCCTCATAGCGCATATCGGCAGCCAGGTCCATCATTAGCTTTTTAAAATCTTTAAGGCTTTCTTTAAAGTTGCCCTTAAGTATTTCTCGAATGGCGTCTACATGGTGCTGGTATACTTCATAGGGTTCGTGGCCTTCGCATGGGCCTTTGCAGTTGCCCAAATGATACTCCAAACACACTTTATATTTACCGCTTTGTATGTTGTGCGGGCTTAAGTCATAATTACAGGTGCGCAAAGGGTACAGTTCCTTAATAAGGTCTAACAAGGTATGCACCGTGCGAAAGCTTGTGTAGGGGCCAAAGTATTCGCTGCCGTCTTTTATTACCGACCGCGTAGAGAAAATACGGGCAAATGGTTCCTTTTTAATACATATCCACGGGTAGGTCTTGTCATCTTTAAGGAGTACATTATAGCGGGGCTGCAACTTTTTTATAAGGTTGTTTTCCAGTAGTAAAGCCTCGCTCTCTGTAGGTACCACAATGTGCTTTATGTTCACAATTTTGCGCACCATTACACGGGTGCGGCCTACTTCGTGCACTTTGTTAAAGTAAGACATTACCCGCTTCTTTAAGTTCTTGGCCTTGCCTACATAAAGAAGCTTTTCGTCTTTATCGTAATATTGGTAAACCCCCGGGCTGTCGGGTAGTGTTTGTATTTGTAATTCCAGCGGAGTTTGCATGTAACAAAGTTAAAAAACATTATCCATAAGTAGTGTTGTGGTTACGCATAGGATAGTGAGTTTAACATAATTTAAATTTCAGTAAACTGAATTTTCTGCTTTACACCTTTCTTTAACTTCTCTTCTTTTGTCTTGAAACAAAAGAAGCAAAAATTCAAGGCTCTAACTTCTTATACTACAAAATACAAGCTTAGGCAACAAAGTTTAAGGCCTAAGCTTCACTCAGATTTGCCGACTCATATACAGGACTCTACCTTCCGATAGCTATCGGGACTCTCCCAAGGAGAGCCCTACTTCAGGTATTACTGTATAATCATACATTACAGTCCTCTCCCCAGCCCTCTCCAAAGGAGAGGGAGCAGCTACACTCGGGTTCAATAACATGCATTATTGCCATACTGTACCCATTCCCGGCTCCCCTCTCCTTCGGAGAGGGGTTGGGGTAAGGTCTAAAAACAAACAAACCATAAAAACCCAGTATTTATTACCCGCACGTTAACGTAAATTACTAATTTTATGCTTTAACAAGATTTTGCTTATGCCCACTAAAGATATAATTATACACGGCGAAACCATATTGCCCGGCCAGAGCAGGACCATTAACATGGAAATTGCCCGCCTGCACACCATGACCAAGCTAAAGATACCCATAATTATAGAGCGCAGCAAGGTAGATGGCCCCGTGGTATTATTCTCGGCAGGGATACATGGCGACGAGATAAACGGGGTAGAAATTGTGCGCCAAATCATTGTCCGAAAAATAAATAAGCCCAAGACCGGCACTATAATATGCATACCGGTGGTTAATATTTTTGGCTTTGTAAACCAAAAACGGGAGTTCCCGGATGGGCGCGACCTTAACCGCGTGTTTCCCGGCAGTAGGAACGGGTCGCTTGCCAGCCGCTTTGCGTGGCACATACTAAATGAGATAATGCCGCATGTAGATTATTGCATCGATTTTCATGCCGGTGGGGCAGCCCGCTTTAATGCGCCGCAAATACGAGTAGAACCCGATAATAAAAAACTAAAAGACCTCTCGGATGTTTTTAATGCGCCTTTTACGCTGTTCTCTAAAAACATTGCAGGCTCGTTTAGAAATGCCTGCGGAAAACTGGGCGTTACCATGCTGCTGTATGAGGGCGGCAAATCACTCGACCTTAACAACGAGGTTACGCAAGAGGGTGTGCAGGGAGCCAAGCGCGTGCTACAGCACCTGGGTATGCTTAACATACGTAAAAATGCCAAAGCGCCAGAGAGGCCACCCATATATATTGAAGATTCTACGTGGGTGCGCGCCCGCCATTCGGGCATGTTCCAGAACCGCATACACGCCGGGCAGTTTGTAACCAAAGGCGAAGTTATTGCCATTATAACCGACCCGTTTGGTAAATTCGAGCAAAAGGTAAAAGCCCCAAACAGCGGGTATATCATCAACAGCAACGATGCTTCTATTGTATACCAGGGCGATGCCATTTTTCATATAACGCAAAGGCTGAGTTAGGGTTTTATTACCCCAATATTCCGTACATAATGTGTTTTTCAAATCTGTCGCGGCTTTACCTGTTACGTTTAAACATTTGTGTCATTCGCGCTACATATTGTATAATTATTACAATCAAATCTTTGTAACTTTGCGGCTTACTAACATTGCAACTTCCATTAAGATTTGATCTCTAAAAACACTATAGATACCGTTTTTGAAACTGCCCGTGTAGAGGAGGTAATTGGCGATTTTGTAAACCTGAAAAAATCAGGCACAAACTATAAAGGCCTGAGCCCCTTTAGCAACGAGCGGTCACCATCGTTTATGGTGTCGCCCGTAAAACAGATCTGGAAGGATTTTAGTTCCGGTAAAGGGGGCAACTCGGTAGCATTCCTTATGGAGCATGAGCATTTTTCGTATCCCGAAGCCATTCGTTACCTTGCCCGAAAATACAATATAGAGATAGAAGAGACCGAGCAGAGCGAGCAAATGAAGGAACAGGCTAACGAAAAGGAAAGCATGTACCTTGTATCAGAATTTGCCCAAAAGTACTTTCAGGACACGATGCTTAATAGCGATGAAGGCCAGGCTATAGGCTACTCCTATTTTAAAGAACGTGGCTTTACAGGCGATACCATTAAGAAATTTGGCTTAGGATATTCGCCCGAAACATGGGATGCTTTTACTAAGGAAGCTTTAGGCAAAGCCTATAATTTAGATTATTTAGAAAAAACCGGACTTACCATTGTGCGTGAAGATGGCCGCCATGTAGACCGTTTTCGCGGGCGCGTTATGTTCCCTATACAAAGTATGTCGGGGCGTGTGCTTGGTTTTGGCGGGCGTATTTTAACCAACGATAAAAAGGCTGCAAAATACCTTAACTCTCCCGAGAGCGATATTTACCATAAAAGTAAAGTGCTGTATGGTATTAATCATGCCAAGCAATCTATTGCCAAAAAAGATAACTGTTACCTTGTAGAGGGCTATACAGATGTTATACAGATGCATCAGGCAGGTATTGAGAACGTAGTGTCATCTTCGGGTACGGCATTAACATCCGACCAGATAAGGCTTATAAACCGCCTTACCAAAAATATTACCGTACTATTTGATGGCGATGCTGCGGGTTTACGTGCTTCCATCCGCGGTATTGATTTGATATTGGAAGAAGGTATGAATGTAAAAGTATGTACTTTCCCTGATGGGGATGACCCCGACAGTTTTGCCCGTAAAACGCCGTATGATGAGCTTGTAGCCTACCTTGATGCTAACGCTAAAGACTTTATTCAGTTTAAGGCATCACTTCTTATGGACGAGGCCAAGAATGACCCTGTTAAAAAAGCAGGCCTTATTCGCGATATGGTAAGCAGTATTGCCAAAATACCCGACAGGATTCAGCGTGAGGTGTACATTCAGGAATGTGCCCGCATCATGGATATATCAGAGAAAGTACTGGCAAGCGAACTCGCACAGCTGGTAAGTAAAGAAGTTGCCGATGCAGGAAAAAAAATGCAACAGGAGCAACAGCAAAATACGATGACTGTAGTTGACCACGAGGAACCCATATTTGACGATGAAGGCAACGTTATAGATATGCAGCCGCAGCGCCTTAATATTCTTGATGGGCTGGAACGCCGCATACTGGAAATACTTTTGCTTTACGGAAGTACCGAACAGGATTTTGAAGATGTGTACATTAAGTATGACGAGTTTGGTAAAGAATATGAAGATACCGAGCAAAAAGCATATAAGGTTTACGAACGTATTTACCTTAACCTGCAGGAAGACGAGATAGAATTTACAAACCCTGTTTTTAAAGATCTCTATAAAGCGGCTATAGACCACTATCTGGCAAACGAAAGCTTTACCGTAGATGTATTTTTAAATGCTCTTAACCCTGATTTGCAACAGGTAGCTACTGATATTTTTATGCAGGATGAGCGTTACCAATTGCATGAATGGGAAGAGAAACAGCAAATACCCGTTAAGAGCAAGCTTATGGCGGTAGCTGCTTATACGAATGAACATATAGTAGATATGCGCTGGCTGTTGCTGGGCAGGCTTATTCAGGATTTAAAAATGAAAGTAAGCCCTGATGCCGATAATATGGAAATTCTTATGAGTGTAAATGATTATAACACACTCGTAAATTACCTGTCGCGCAAGTTAAGCCGTATTCGCAGTAGTTATTTTTAAATGTATCAGGTTGGCTGCACCAGTCGCTGTTTTCGCCGGGCACGAAGTATTCTTTTTGCTTATGCAGAGAAATTCTTTGCGAAATATATTATGATATTTTTCTATTTAAACAACCTTCTTTTCTACATCCTCGACCAAACTATTTATCAATCCGTTAAAAATAAAATAATGAAACGGCAGTACAGAATACCAGTATAACCTGCCCCATAACCCTTTCGGGCGAAAAACAGCATGCTGGTACAATTTGTCGTTCTTTATCTTAAATTCGAGCCATGCTTCTCCGGGCATCCTCATCTCGGCATACAGCAGCAGGCGTTTACTTTTCCTGTCGGCAGAGATTACCCTCCAGAAATCGAGTGCATCTCCCGCCTCTATTTTAGACGGATGGGTACGCCCCCTGCGCAGGCCGGTACCACCAAAAAGCCTGTCTATAAAGCCACGTGCTTTCCATAAAGTATTGCCATAATACCATCCTGTTTTACCGCCCAGTGCCCATATCCTGTCTAATACTATTTCTTCGTTTTTAATGTCGCGCTCTTTGTTATCCTGAAGCACTCCGTACTTGGGTATTTTTACATACTTAGACAGCTTTCCTGCAAAATGGCTGCTTACCATAGAATCCTTCCAACTCGAGGCAATGCCATCCTGATTTATAACCGCAAACGCATTAACCACCGCATCATGATAATTTACAGGAAACACCTGCAGCATTTCCGAAAGATGATTAGGCCGCGCCACAACCTCAACCTTCATACTTTCTACCAATGACGATGCCAACCTGTATGATGTAGATGTTACAAAATACAACCAGTATGACGACAGTTTGGGTGTCATGATAGGCAGCGTGATTATTGTGCGCTTAAGCCCGCGAACCTCGGCAAAAATTTCGAGCATTTGCTTGTAGGTTAGCACATCGGGACCATAAATATCATAGTTGTTATTGTACAGGCGTTCGTCTCCGGCAGCTTTACTAAGATATGCCAAAACATCGCGAATGGATATGGGCTGCGTTTTGGTATTGAGCCATTTAGGCGTGATCATTACAGGTAGTTTTTCTACAAGGTCGCGGATAATTTCGAACGATGCACTGCCGCTGCCCACAATTATCCCAGCACGAAAAGTAGTTAGGGCATAGTTACCACCTTCTAACGATTCTTCTACTTCTTTGCGTGAATTAAGGTGTTTGGATAGTTCTTTTTCGTTGATGATACCACTAAGGTATACCACCTGTTTTAAGTTTACGGGTGCAACATATTTTTTAAAATTCTCTGCACATTCCAGTTCCATCTTACCAAAATCGCCGGAAGCCGACATGGAGTGCATAAGATAATAGGCACAATCAATATCTGTGGGAAGTTTAATGGCAGGGTCATATTTTAAAAAATCTATTTCTATAAAGCTGACGCGTTCCTTGCCTTTAAATGGCGCACGCTCAATATCGCGCACGCAGCAAACGAGCTCATGCCCTGCTTTAAGCAGAAACGGAATAAGCCGTTTGCCTATATAGCCTGTGGTGCCGGTTATAAGTATTTTCATGTAAGAATTTGTTATTCTTAAAGATACTTATAATATCGCTGAAAAACGCTTAAACAACTGTTATATAACGCAGTGCAATTTTAACAGTTACCTGGTTATTATTACTACAATAATATACAAAACATGCAGCCTATTAAGCAATTGCTTATTTATGAGACATATTCGTTATCATTGTAAATCAAATATTTTAACTTGGTGTAGCATCGCCGCGCAATAACCTGAACTGCTTACGGGCTTCTATAAAGTAAATGCTGTCCTGATGTTCAAAAAGCATTTTCTCGTAAAATGGTTTGGCTTTTTCAGCCTGTTGCAGTTCTTTATTATATATCTCTGCCGAAAAGAACAAGGCTTCATCTACATAAATGCCCTCTTTATAGGTATCTATAATCTGCTGGTAGTTTTGCAGGGCAAGGTCATAATTGCCCATACTCTCATATATTTCGCCAATGCGTAGTAACGTAACATCTTGTATGCTTGCTGTTTTATCTGTAGCCTGTATGGCTTTAAAACCTGCCAACGCTTCATCTTTTTTGTTTTGGTACAGTTTAAAATCTGCGCGGGCAAACTTTTTAAGGGCAGTTTGGGTACTGTCCTCAACAGTGTTGTCTATAATAAGCAGGTACAGCTCCAGCGCATCATTAGCGATAAGCTGGGATGAGTTGCTTTTTAATACCTTAAGCTGTTTTTGTGCCCATGTAAAATCGCCTTTGTAATAACTCGCCTTAGCCATTTTAAGGCTGGCTTCGTGGGCAACAGCATCATTTTTTAAATCTTCTTCTACCTGTGCATAGTAAATAATAGCCTGGTTAAATTTTTCGTCTATAAGCAATACATCGCTCAGCTTCATTTTTACTTTGGCTACTTCAAATTTGTTTAACTGAAGCTCTAACGCCCGGTTAAGCGTAACCGTAGCAGTTTTGGTATCTTTTAAATGGAACGCCTCAAAATCAGCTTTAAGCAATTGTAAATCCAGCGAATAAGGTGTAATACCATACTCTGTAATCAGTGCATCTATACGGGTTTTAATACCTGGGAGGTCTTTTGCAGTTGCCTTATCAATATCCATGGTAAGCACATAATAGTTGGCTTCCATGAGCAGGTCGGGGTCGGTAGTATTTTGTAAAACAAAGGCAAAAATTTCGCGGGCGGTAGCTTCCTCATTTTCATCGGTAGCCATTTTAGCAAGGTTTACAATATTCATAAACATTTGCGGGTCGCGCTTAAAAATAGCTTTCTCCTGAATAAACGCCTTACCATAATCTTTTTGCTGCACAAAGAACCAGCTTAAAAACTGGTTCCAGAAAATATCCTGTGTTTTCTGGGTATTAAGCAGCAGGGCTTTGCGCAATGCGCCGTTAAAACTTTCTTCGCCCTCCTCGTTCATAAAACGCGAGAGCTGGTTTTGCACCATAATAAGGTTTTGCGGGTTAGCGTATGCATAGCTTAGCAGCCTGTCTATCATTAATCCCGTATTGCCCAACTGGCCCTGCAGGAGTGCCATTTGGTAGTCAAAATTCATGCTTTTATTAACCGCAGATGCTGCTTCATAGGTTTGCAATGCCTGCTGTACCAATACTTTTTGCTCAAAATTATTGGCAACTGTGTATACGTTATTAGGGTTCTCTGTAACGGCAGCTATAGCTTGTTTATAATACTTATCGGCTTTACTTTGGTCTTTTTGCAATTGATAATTGTATCCAATCTCTACCAACAATATAGGTTGTTTTGTTTTTTCGTAACGGTCTAAAAGCAATGTAGCTGCCTTATCATACTGTGTAAGCTGCTGATAAGACGCAGCAATTTTTTGCACATAAAACGTATTGTTAGGCTGTGCCTTAAGCAGGTCCTGGTAAATGCTGAGTGCTTTTTCAAACTCGCCTTTTTCAAAATAGTTATAGGCAAGCTGATCGTTTTGCGCAAAAGTGGCAACCGAGAAAAAAGAAATTATAATAACAAGCAGATGTTTCATATCGTCAAGGAATGCGGTTTTTATGGAACGCGGATGACGCGGATCGTAGCAGGTTGACGCTGATTTCTTCCTTTTAGCATTCTTAATTATTAAACGACAATGACACAAATTTAGCACATGAACACTTATCTTTAAATTCAAAAAATCTGCGTTTATCCGTTAAATCCGCGTCATCCGCGTTCCATAACATTCAAATTTACTAATTTATTATATCAAAACCTGTATATGGCCTTAAAACTTCGGGTATTACAATACCTTCGGGAGTTTGGTGGTTTTCTAAAAGGCCGGCCAGTACGCGTGGTAATGCCAGTGCGCTGCCATTAAGGGTATGTGCCAGCAGGTTCTTGCCCTCTTTATCGCGAAAACGCAGCTTTAGGCGGTTTGCCTGGAACGTCTCGAAGTTAGATACCGAGCTTATTTCCAGCCAACGGTCCTGCGCGGTAGAGAATACTTCAAAATCATACGTTAAGGCCGATGTAAAGCCCATATCGCCACCACAAAGGCGCAGCACACGGTACGGCAGGTTAAGTTCCCGCAGTAATGTTTTTACATGCTCTACCATACCATCTAAAGCCTCGTACGATTTGTCAGGGTGCTCTACACGCACTATCTCTACCTTATCAAACTGGTGGAGGCGGTTTAGGCCGCGCACATGTGCCCCATAAGACCCTGCCTCCCTGCGGAAACATGGCGTGTAAGCGGTACACAGTTTTGGTAATTCACTTTCCGGTATAATTACATCCCTAAAAATGTTAGTAACAGGCACTTCGGCAGTAGGTATAAGGTACAGGTCATCGGTAGCATCATGGTACATCTGGCCTTCTTTATCGGGCAGCTGCCCTGTTCCATAGGCCGATGCTTCGTTTACAAAGTGCGGCACCTGATATTCATTATAGCCTGCGGCTGTGTTTTTATCTAAAAAGTAAGCTATAAGCGCGCGTTGCAGGCGGGCTCCCTTGCCTTTGTAAACAGGGAAACCGGCACCGGTAATTTTTACGCCAAGCTCAAAATCTATAAGGTCGTACTTTTTTGCCAGTTCCCAGTGTGGCAAAGCACCTTCGTGCAATACCGGAATGTCGCCTTCGGCAAATACCTCCAGGTTATCCTCAGGTGTTTTCCCTTCAGGAACAATATCGGCAGGTGTGTTAGGCAGTTTGTATAATACCTGTAAAAGCTCTTCGCTAACCGTAGCAAGCGTGTCGGCAAGCTCTTTACTCCTGTCTTTAAACTGAACTGTTTTTTGTTTAATAATGGCTGCTTTGGCTTTTTCGCCGGCTTTCATCAGTTCTCCAATGTCTTTAGACAGCTTATTGGACTCCGAAAGTAATGTATCAAGCTCAACCTGTGTGTGCCTTCTTTTTTCATCAAGCGCTATAACATCGTCTACCAGTTGTGTAGCGTCAAAATTGCGTTTTGCCAGCGCCTGTATTACTTTCTCCCTGTTTTCCCTAATAAATACTGTCTGTAACATGGTTATGTTTTTTTATAAGTGAGCAAATTTAATAATTTGTTTTAACTATTGCATTTTAACAGTGATTAATTGACGGGATTTATAAGAAAGCCAAGTTAAGGCAACGTCTTTCAGGAATTAATTTCAAGCTTATATCCTTTTCCGCGAACAACAACAATATTGATACCAGGATCCGGTTCGAGTTTTTTTCTAAGTTTGGATATAAACATATCCAGGCTGCGCCCTACAATTACCCCTTCATCTTCCCATATCTCTTTTTGCAGGCGGCTTCGCTCTATGGTCTCATTAGGAGCCAGCGCAAAAATGAGCAGCAATCGCGATTCGGTTGCAGTCAGGTCTGTTATTTTTCCATGTATTATAAGCTTCCTGTTTTTTGAATCGAAAAACACCGCACCTAAAGTCAACACGTCGGTATACTGATAGTCAGGCAAAGCTCTTTGTGGGGTAACCGATTTGAAAAACATAAAACCAACTAATGCAAAAAATGGCAGGCTGCCCAAAAGATATACCTTATTTATTGTGGTAATGCCTGCAGGTTTAAATTTAATGTTAATCTTATAGCAAGCTCTTGGCTGTTCCCTACCTATACATGCTACAATATCATCTTTTTTATTTTTAGATATAGCATATCCATAGGCTACACTTGAGCTTTCACAATTCAAAACATTTACAATATAATCGCTGGCCTGCGGATCATTGGCTAACAAACGCCGGGTAGTATTTACCAGAAAGGCAGGTTGAAAAGTAAGATCGTTCTCAAAGCTTATCCGGTATTCATTTTTGGCAATCTTTTTTACAGGCAGCACCCTTGATGTACTGTCGCCCGACTGCAAAAGTAGTTCGTGCCCTATCCTGCGGAGTAAAATTTCCCTTCTTGAAACATCGAAATCGTCATTATCCGCCATACTGAAAGCTACACAAATTGCAGAGGCAAATAGGAGTAGCAGTAACCCAAACAGGTTCTTTTGTCTTCCGGAGAGGAGATTTAGGCTATTAAACATGCTGTTTACTATTTATTTACAAAGTTTACATTTTTATTTACAATCTAAATCCATCTGGCTGAAAGATCTCGAATAATTTCGCTGAACCAATTAAATAAGATATGAAAAATAAAAGAAATGTTTTGTGCAGCCTGGTCATCATGTTGGCAGGGGTAATTAGTTTTTCGGTACAATGCCAACAAAAAAAAGGTGTTCAGATCACTATTGAAACCGAAGGCGCATCTGCTTCCCAAGCACCCAACAGCATTGTCCGTACCATTAAGGAAGATAAAATGGGTACTATATGGATTGCTTCATGGGAGGGCATTTTTAAATATGATGGAAAATCGTTTACCAATGTTACCGGCAAAGTAAGTTCGGCACGCTTTTTCTCTGTTTTAGAAGATAGTAAAGGAAATTTTTGGTTCGCTTCTGTTGGTTCAGGTATTTACCATTACGATGGGAAATCCTTTAAAAATTATACAACTAAAGATGGGCTTGCTAATGACCGCGTTACCAATATTTATGAAGACAAAACCGGCATTATTTGGTTTGGCACTGAGGGTGGAGCAAGCCGTTATGATGGGAAATCGTTTCAGAATTTTAAAATGAGTAAAGCCTCTCCCGTTACTGAAGGTGATTCTGTACTTAGTTCAGCTTATCAGCATCCGCTTCCGGAAAACAGTTGGATGCATAATGATGTGAATGCCATTATTGAAGACAAAACAGGAAAGTTTTGGTTTGCTACAAGAGGCAATACCTTTACGTATGACGGAAAGACATTTACCATTATAACCAACAAAGACGGTAAACCCTTTACAAACGTTCGCTCGATTATCAAAGACAAGCAGGGCGACCTCTGGCTTGGTGGGGCTGATGGCCTTTGGCGTTATGATGGCAAAACATTTACCAATTTTACCCATAAGTTTGTTGGCTATATTTACGAAGATAAAGGGGGCAATATCTGGACGAGTTCAGAAACGGACAATAAGCAGGTCTGGGCACTTTCCCGGTATGAAGAAAAATCCCTGACTAATAAAAAGCCAACCGTAACCGAAATAGCCAACAAACCAATGATCTTTGGGATTTTAGAAGATGATAAAGGGAATATTTGGTTTGGAGATTTTGATGGGGTGCATCGTTATGACGGAAAGACCATTACTGACTTTAAATAATAATTTCATCTGCAGACTTCAATTTTTTTTTTACCACAAAGCACACGAGGTTTGTGTTTAAACTTCAGTAGGTGTTATTTGAAGATTATCTACATATCCACAAATGGTATTAAATAAAAAACCCGCAGGAAATAATCCTGCGGGTCTTTACGTATCTTTAAATTAAACCACTACAACTCGTTTAGCAGTTTAGAAATTTCATCCAGTTTAGGAGTAAGGATAATCTCTATCCTCCTGTTTTTAGATTTACCTTCAGCAGTATCGTTAGGGGCCACAGGGGCAAATTCACTACGGCCAGCTGCGGTAAGGTTTTTAGGGTCTACCTTTTTATTATCCTTAATAATGGTAACAATGGCAGTAGCACGCTTGGTGCTCAGGTCCCAGTTGTCTGCAATTTGTCCGCCGCCTGCATAAGGCACATTATCGGTATGGCCTTCTATTAGCACGGCAATATCAGGATTATCGGCAAGTACTTTAGCCACCTCAACAACTGCCCTTTTACCTTCAGGGCCCACGATCCAGCTACCCGAGCCAAACAATAGTTTATTCTCCATAGACACATAAACCTTTCCGTTCTTTTGCTCTACGGTAAGGCCTTTACCTTCAAAGCTGTTAAGCGCTTTACTTAGCTTATTTTTAAGGGCTGTCATACCGGCTTCCTGAGCAGCCATTTTACCTTCAAGCTCGTCTACACGGGCACTGCGCTCCTGCAATTCGGCTTTAAGTTTGTTCAGCCTTTCCTGCTCGGCAGCAAGGGCTTTCTCTTTAGCCTCAAGCTGTGCAAGAAGCTCGCGGTTCTTTTTTACGTTAGTATCTAACGCCGCACCGCTGTCTTTTTCAAGCGCTGCATATGATGTTTTTAAATTATCAAGCGTGGCCTTAGTAGCCGCATAATCAGCAGCCAGCTTATCGCGTTCGGATTTAGCCTTATCAAGCTGCGATTGCAGATCTTTACTTTTAAGGTCGAGCGCATTGCGCTCTTTGCTTAGCTTACTGTTTTCATCGGCCGTGGCACGGTTCTCTTTTTTAAGGTCGGCATACTTACTTTCAAGGTCTTTGTATACTTTTTTAGAAACGCACGAAGACGTGGTTAATGCCAGTACTAAAAGGCCAATAGATACTCTTTTAATCATTTTTGTATTTTTTTATTCTGTGTTCTATTCAAATTCTACCATTACCGGGCAATGGTCGCTGTGTTTGGCCTCGGGCAATATTACGGCGCGGGTAAGGCGTTTCTTCATAGGCTCGGTAACAAGGGCATAATCTATACGCCAGCCCTTGTTATTGCCACGGGCACCGGCGCGGTAACTCCACCAGCTGTAATGGTGAGGGTCTTTATTAAAGTGCCTGAAACTGTCTACAAAACCGTTATTTATAAAGGTGTTAAGCCAGGCTCTTTCTTCGGGCAGGAAACCCGACACTTTTGCATTGCGAACAGGGTCATGAATATCTATTGCCTCATGGCAAATATTATAATCGCCACAAATTACAAGATTGGGCAAATCCTGTTTAAGGTTAGTAATGTACTCCTGAAAATCGTCCATGTACTTAAACTTATGGCCCAGCCTGTCTATGTTTGTGCCCGAAGGCAGGTAGAGGCTCATTACAGAGAACGTGTCAAAATCCAGGCGCAGGTTGCGTCCTTCAAAATCCATGTGCTCTATACCGGTGCCATACACTACATTGTTAGGCTTGTGCTTGCTGAATATAGCCACACCACTGTATCCTTTTTTTTGTGCCGAAAACCAGTAGTGGTATGGGTAGCCCGCAGCTTCAATCTCGGCAATGGCAACCTGGTCGTGAGTGGCCTTAATTTCCTGAAGGCAAATAATATCGGGATTGGCCTGCTGCAGCCATTCTATAAATCCTTTTGTAAATGCAGCGCGAATGCCATTTACATTGTAAGAAATGATTCTCATTCGTGTTATTTGATTTTCAAAAATAACATTTTTAGCGGCTTTTTTAGCATATTCTTAACAAAGATTTTTTTAGTCGATGCTTGCTGCTTTCTTTACACGCTGCTATTCTGGGTATATTGCTACGAGGCCGAAAAATGTCTTTTATATAAATTATAAGATCGATTAATTCCCAGCAATAAAAGCACCAGAGAAAATAATCCTTAAAAAGCACTCCTATGCCAAAGCTTTTACCGTATATACCTGCGCATAACAGTTACTTATCGCAATTACTAAAACGTCGGCGATTTATAATTATATTTGATAAATTTTTTACAGTCCCATGAAAAAAAATACTTTTTTATTGCTTACACTGCTTTGCTTTGCCAATGCTTTTGCTCAGCAATTAGTAAACCCTCATAACCACACTATACGGCAAAATCTGGCTGAAGCCGAAATGAAGGCCGCCTACCGTACTGCTAACTTTGTGGCTAACCTTAATACCGGCAATTATGATGTGGGCCATGTAACACTGCGCCTTACGGCAACCCCTACAGTACAATATATAGCAGGAGTTATTACTACAGAGTTTACGGCAAAAGAAAGCATGAGCACCATAACTTTTGACCTTAGTGATAATTTAACCGTGAGTGCCGTGACCCAGAACGGCAACAGCTTGGGCTTTTTACAGGATGGCAACGGCCAGCTTATTATTACACTACAGCAAACTATGGCAACGGGAGACAGCAGCGCAGTTGTGGTTACTTATGAGGGAACTCCTTTAACAAGTGGTTTTGATTCTTTTGTTACCAGTACCCACAGCGGATCGCCTATTTTATGGACACTGTCTGAGCCTTATGGTGCTAAGGACTGGTGGCCCTGCAAACAAGACCTTATAGATAAGATTGACGGTGTAGATGTATACATTACCGCCCCGGAACAATATGTATCTGTAAGTAATGGTGTAGAGCAGGATGCAGTACTAAATAACGATGGCACCAGGACCACGCATTTTACCCATAATTATGCTATACCAGCCTATCTTGTAGCCATTGCCATTAGTAACTATACCGTTTTTACCGAAACTGCCGGTACAGCACCTAACACGTTCCCGGTTGTAAACTACCTGTATCCCGAAACATATTCTACTACACATATCCAGGTAATGGCTACACCTGCCATTATAGATTTTTATGAATCTACATTCGAAACCTATCCTTTTAGCGCCGAAAAATATGGCCATGCACAGTGTGGTTTTGGCGGAGGGATGGAGCATACCACGGTTTCATTTATGGGAGGTTTTAACCGCGACCTTATTGCACACGAGCTTGCCCACCAGTGGTTTGGCGATAAAATAACCTGTGGTTCATGGAAAGACATCTGGCTTAACGAAGGTTTTGCTACCTATCTTACAGGGCTTGTTGTAGAACATCAGGACGGAGCCGACAGCTTTACCGACTGGAAACTGGAAAACCTGTATAACATTACCTCACAGCCGGGTGGGGCGGTTTATCTTACCGATGCCGATACACTATCTGTAGGGCGAATTTTTAGCAGCAGGCTATCTTACGATAAAGGCGCTATGGTGCTGCACATGCTGCGTATAAAAATGGGCGATACTAACTTTTTTCAGGGTGTAAAAAATTACCTGGCCGATAGCAACCTTGCTTATGCCTATGCTAAAACTCCTGATTTTAAAGCACACATGGAAACAGCAAGTAGCTTAGATTTAACTGAGTTTTTTAACGACTGGGTATACAACGAGGGCTTTCCTACCTATAATGTTATTGTTACCCCCGCAGCTACCGGCCATGTTACGGTAACACTGCACCAAACGCAATCGGATGCATCGGTTACTTTTTTTGAATCACCTTTGCCCATACGCTTTTACAGTACTGACGGTACATTTTTTGATACTATATTAGACAATACCGTTAACCACCAGCAAATAGATGTTGCCCTGCCTTTTAATGATCTTGACAGTGTAGATTTTAATCCGTTTTATGATATAATAGCCCTTAATGAGGTAATGCTGGGCACAGCAGCTTTCAACGCAGATAAAACGATAACCCTGTACCCTAACCCTACAAAAGATGTACTTAACCTGCAATTGCCAAAGGGTGCTACAGTAGAGAGCGCAACGTTTTATAACACATTGGGGCAAAAAGTATTACAAACCGGTAACCAAACATCTTTTAATGTCAGCGGTCTTGCCACAGGTATACACTTTATTACACTGGTAACGAATGAAGGTACGCAACAATTAAAGTTTATAAAAGGATAATATTGTTCTTCGTTAAGACGCCTGGAAAGCATAGACCTTTTTAGGCGTTACACAATAGTTGAGAGCTATATCAGTAGGGTTGTGCGGAATGTGTTTGGCTTTAAAAATAGATTTAATTATACATCAATTGCCTATGAACCGCAAGATAACACCAATATTTATTATTTTAAATATCCTCGCATTAGTTTATATATTGTATTTGTTATTCTTTAACAACTTTGGGCCTTATAAGTGGAGTAGGGAATCGGTGGGCATAAACGAATCTGAAAGCGTTTTACGCTTGAAGTTCTTTTATGGCCTATGTGTATTCTTGCTTATAGTCCTCCCAATAATTATTAGTTTTAAAACTAAAAGAAAATTGTGGTTAATACAGTCAGCATTAATGATACTGCTATTCACTTTTTGGAAAGAAGATGTTTTTCAGAAAACATTGTTTTACTATTCTCCTACCAGTACTTACAGAACAGTGCAGCACTGCACATCTTTTATAAGAAATAATGAAACCGATATAATACTTGTTACTAAATACATTGAGAAAAAGATAGGCGCTAAAAATTTAGTTTTAAACGATAAATATGGTAAAATTATTTTTACAGATACCATTATTGCCATGGTAAAACATATTGGGTTTATAAACGGTAAAAAAAAGGTTTTGTACAAAGGCAAATATATCGATTCATACTACCAGAACGAATTACTGGACACTATTGCAACCTATATTTTACCTCCTGATATTACCAGAAGAATGAAGAATTTCGGGATAGCAAACGTACTTCATGATAGCGAGAAGATCAAATGTTTTTCTATTTACGCCAAGGCGCCTAAAACAGATAGCAAAACTTATTTTTATGAGCCTTACTATAAATTTTATCCTCGCAGCCGCAAAGACACACCTTCTTATTTTTATAATGAAAGCATGCGCGATTACAGCAAAGGATTTTACCTGCGATATTGCAGTACTGCTAACTACATCTATGGCACTCAATGGACGTTTAAAATACAGGGGTTGTGTTTTGGGTGATGTTAAACCTATATACTCTTTTAGGCGTTACACAATAATCAAGCGCGATATCAGTAGGGTTGTGCGGAATGTCGTTGGCTTCGGCTTCAAAAAAAGACAGCCCTATCTTTACAACATCTGGTTTGCATTCGGCAAGAAACCGGTCGTAAAAACCTTTGCCGTAGCCTACCCGATGACCTTTTTTATCAAAAGCTAAAAGCGGTACAAATACTACATCCATTTTAGCAGATGGCACTTCTATTCCCTCTACAGGTTCAGGAATACCATAACTGCTCAGTACCAGTTTGGTATTATCTGTAAGCAGGTAATGCACCATGTTGCAGCTTTCAAAATCAGACCGCGATACAATAACCTCTTTGTCTTTTCCGGCAAGTATATTAAGTATAAAATCGGTATGTACTTCCTTTTGGTTTTCCATAGCCAGGAAAATATGAAAGTAAGTTTTGCTCCAGATGTCAAGCGTAAGGAGCTTATTGGCTATTGCCAGGCTTTCATCGTGGGTTGCTTCCAAGGGCATGGCCTGTCTTAATTCTTTATATTTTTTGCGGAGTTCCTGTTTTGTCATTGGGTTAAGGTAGGTTTCACAAATATAAGAATACATAACTAAATAAAGGCGCATAAAAAAATCCCGGCAACCCTAAGGCCACCGGGATTTAAATAACTATTTGTGTTTGTTATTTAACTATTTGTGTTTTGTTATAAGTAAATGCATATAACAAGGCATGTAAAGCTGAAAAAATTAACGAGAAGTAAAACAGCACATTATCGCTTGCATCTTCATGGTGAATAAAAGCAACTGCTACAAGCGCCAGTACCATGCCTATACCCGATAATGATACAAATCTAAAACTACCCGAATCGAAGCTACCTTTGTTTAAGAAACTGTTTTTCATACCGTAAAACAGGTAAAGGTCAAAACCTATCAGCATCCATACAATTAGCCTTATCCATGTATCAAGAGGTAAAAATACCATCATGAAAAGACAAACACCAACACCTAATATTGGCACTAATGGCACAAGCGGTGTACGGAAAGCCCTTGGTGCTTCCGGCATTTTTTTACGCATAATTAAAACGCCTATACATACTAATATAAAAGCAAAAAGAGTACCTATACTGGTCATTTCTCCTACTACCCTTGCTGGTACAAATGCAGCAAAAATACTTACCAATACCATAAACAGCATATTATTTTTTGCCGGCGTACGAAATTTAGGGTGAACATCAGAGAACATTTTAGGCATAAGGCCATCTTTACTCATAGAGAAAAACACACGGCTCTGCCCCATTAGCATTACTAATATTACCGATGCATAACCTGCTAATATAGCAAGTAATATAGCATTGTTTAACCACGGGTATGCTGGCGTTATCATGCCAGATGCATCTGCCGTACCCATAGAGTCGATAGCTATTGCAACAGGGGCAATACCATCTTTACCGGCAAATGCCTGATAGTTTACTACACCTGTCATTACGTGGGCAAATAAAATATATAATATGGTACATATAGCTAACGAAAGCAATATACCAATAGGCATATCTTTTTTAGGGTTTTTAGCCTCTTGTGCCGCTGTAGATACAGCATCAAAACCAATGTATGCAAAAAACACAATGGCTGCAGCACGAATAATTCCGCTAAAACCAAACTCTCCAAACGTACCTGTATTTTGTGGTATGTATGGCGTGTAGTTTTCCGGCTTAATATATTGCCATCCTAAGGCTATAAATACAATTACAACAGTAATTTTTAAGGCTACAATAATTCCGTTTACAAATGCAGATTCTTTAGTACCCCTCATAAGCACTAACGACATAATTACTACAATTATAACCGCCGGCACATTTAAAACACCGCCTTCAAAGGGCGACAACATAAACTCATCTGGTATATGTATGCCGTAGCCATGTAAAAATTTGCCCAGATACCGCGACCAGCTTATAGATACAGTTGCGGCTCCCACAGCATATTCCAACACAAGGTCCCAACCTATAATCCAGGCAACAAACTCGCCCATGGTTGCAAATGAGTAGGTATATGCACTACCGGCAACAGGTATCATAGACGAAAACTCTGCATAGCAAAGCCCTGCAAAAATACACCCGAAAGCTGCCACTAAAAATGAAATAGTAATTGCAGGTCCAGCGTTAGTAGCTGCCGCAATACCGGTAATACTAAAAAGTCCTGCACCTATAATAGCACCTACCCCAAGAGCTGTAAGCCCCGTTGCAGAAAGGGTTTTCTTTAGTCCCTTTTCAGATTCTGAAGCTTCTTCCAGCAATAGATGTAATGGTTTCCTTTTCCAAATAGACATAGATAGTTTGTTTTGTTGTTTGTTTTAGAAGTGCCAAATATAACTGTTTTGGCACTATTATAATAATTTTAACTTATTTATGTAGTAATAATATCAGGCACATAGCTTATAAAAAATGGTAAATGTATTTTTGTACAGGTTTTCCTGAGTATATTTAGTTTTCAGTCGCAGTCGCAGTTACGGTTGAAACTTGAAACGCTGGTACTAACTGCCGACTATTTTGTGCGACTGCGACTTAAAACTGATTACTATCTACTGACCACTGGCTACAGTTTCAAGCGTTTCTAAAAACGTAGCCGGGTCCTGCGCTCCCGATACCGCATATTTGCGGTCGAAAACAAAAAACGGCACGCCCTGTATGCCAAGTGCCTGCGCCTCCTGGATATCGGCAATAACATCGTTTGTAAAATCGCCATTACCCATTGCAGCGGCAAAAGCTTTGGCATCAAGGCCAAGACCTGTAGCAACATCCATAAGTGTTGGGGCATCGTCTATATTTTTACCCTCGGTAAAGTAAGCTTTAAAAAGCAACTCTTCGGCTTCGTTTTGTTTACCATGCTGTTTTGCAAAATGCAAAAAGCGGTGGGCATTAAAACTGTTTGCAGGAATGGTCTTGTCAAAATTATATTGCAGCCCCACCTGTGCGGCAATGTGGGCCACATTATCATTCATTCCTGTTGCCTCATCCAGGCTAATACCTTTATGGTCGGCTAAAAACTGGTGGATGGTTTTTGAGGGGTCGGTTTGCATTTCCGGCGAAAGCAGGAAGCTTTTCCACTCTATCTCCAAAGTATCTTTATGTTCAAACTGCGCCAGTGCCACCTCAAACTTGCGCTTGCCTATATAACAAAACGGGCACATTATGTCGCTCCATATTTCTATTTTCATGGTATAAAATTTAAAGTTGTAAAAATACCTGTTTTTAAGATAGGCACTGCATTGCTGCATGTAAAATAGCACAAATACAAACTTGGCAAAATCGACAAGGGCATTAGTTGTAAGTATTATAACACACAATATAATTATTCGGTTTTTAATCACAAAAATTTGATTAAATATTTAAATTTTAACTTAAATAACCATAACTTTACTAACCACACCTATACCTGTTGCGCCATGAAAACTTCTATAATTTGGTTTAAAACCGATTTGCGGCTGTATGATAATGAAACCCTTGTAACAGCAATTAAAGAAAGCGACCTTGTAATCCCGGTGTATTGTTATGATGAGAACCATTACAATACCACTGATTACGGCTTTAAAAAAACAGGTGCTTACAGGGCGCAATTTATACTGGAGGCAGTTGCCGATCTTGATACACGCCTGCGCGAAACAGGATCTGGCCTCATAGTAGTAAAGGGCAACCCAGAAAAACAACTGGCCATGATTGCCCGCATGTATAATGCAACGGCCATTTATGCAAAAAAAGAGGTGGCCCCTGAGGAAATTATAACACAAAAAAGAATAAAACAGGCACTAAAAGCGGTAAACTGCGAATTGCATTCTGTAGGTGAAAGCACTTTATTTCATGAAAAAGACCTGCCGTTTAGTATAGAAAGTATTCCTGATGTATTTACAAACTTTAGGGTTAAGGTACAAAAACACTGTGTAGTACCCGATGTGGTGGCGAGGCCCACAGTAATAGCATCGCCTAAACTGCCTCCTGCCATTCTGCCCAAATTAAGCGAACTGGGATTAGAACCTGCCGAACAGGACTCCCGTGCGTCAATACAATTTAAAGGTGGCGAAGGTGAAGGGCTTAAACGCATAAACACCTTTTTTTATGAAACCCATGCCATTGCCCATTATAAAGATACCCGTAATGAACTCAAGGGCGAGAATTACTCGTCTAAATTTAGCGCTTTCCTGGCACAGGGATGCCTGTCATCCAGGGCGGTCTACAATGATTTAAAAGAATATGAAAAAGAATTTGGTGCTAATGAAGGTACCGAATGGCTGTTTTTTGAATTGTTGTGGAGGGATTATTTTTGCTTTATGATGTGTAAGCACCATACTAAACTTTTTAATAAAGGCGGCATTAAAAACGAGCCACCCGTAAACCCACCACATAATGAGCGCATATTAAGGCAGTGGATTAATGGCGAAACCGGCAACGATTTTGTGGATGCCAATATGCTGGAGCTTAAGTTAACCGGCTTTATGAGCAACCGAGGCAGGCAAAATGTGGCAAGCTACCTATGCCACGACCTTAAAATAGACTGGCGCCATGGCGCTTCTTACTTTGAACAGCAGCTTGTAGATTATGATGTGTGCAATAACTGGGGAAACTGGGCATACATTGCCGGTGTGGGCAATGACCCGCGCCAAAACCGATACTTCAACATACAAAAACAGGCCGCTGACTATGATGCCGATGGTAGTTTCCGAAGGCTATGGCTTAGTTAGCAGATATATTGCTAAAATTTGTAACAACACTAATTTTATACATTTTCACGAATTGATAAGTACCAATATGTGAATGTAATGTAAACACATCGTAAGCTACTATAATGTATTTTACTCACAAAAATTATATTCGCCCTTAGCACAGGCTTTGCCTGTTTTTATAATAGTATGCGACTGTTCTTTTTCGCCGCGTAGTACCCGTGCCATAAAAGTTGTAATTTCCTGTGGCTGTTTGGCGAAAAGCTCGTCGCTGTACTCATGGCCGCCGCCGCAAAATGTATACAAATGCGCAGTACCGTATAAATCAATAATATGGTTGTAAATGGAATAGGAACCAAACAGCATAAGCCATCCTGTAGACCCCGGAGGGCAGTAATGGTGTGACGCCGTAGCATAAGGCACCGTAACATCGCAGCTACCGTGGAAAAACAATGCCGGGATTACGTTCTTTTTAGTAATAAGGTTAAGATCCATTATTGCACCCGAACCCGATATTATACCGGCATATTTAAAGCTTTCAGGCAATTTTTCAGGATACAATGCCATAGCATTCCTGTCCCAAAAAGCAGCATGCAATGCAGTCTCGGCACCGGCACTACTACCCGATATAAATATTTTGTTAGTATCTATGTTATATTTTTCGCTGTTCTTAATAAAGAATAGTGTAGCCTGCCATAGCTGGTTAGCCGCGATTTGGAAAGCCTTTACCTTTTCGGGCAATTTGCCGTCGCAGCTAAACTTTTTGCCTTTCATATATAAAGTATAAGTAATAGAAGCTGCAGCATAGCCCTGAGTTGCAGCGTATTTAGCAATATGGTGCCCATCTTCCCGTTTCCCTACCGAAAATCCACCACCATGTACATGTATAAGTAAAGGCATTTTTTCTTTACTCTTAACTTTAGGCAAAAAAAGGTCAAGTTCCAGTTTAGTGCTGTCGTTTACAAAATAAGTAAGCGTTTTAAAATCCTGCGCTTTTAAAGATGTTAGATACAGAAAGGAAAGAAGAATAAACAACTGGTTTTTCATTATAATTTTAGATAGATAGTTTTGGAAAAACTAAGTTACTAAAATAAAATTAGATGATAATGACTATAGAAAGAAACCAACATCTGACCAATTTTATAATTCATAAAAAAACAGGCAGATATCACAATTTTTATAACAAATTCACTTTATACTCCAGTTTAGAAGCGATAATTATTTTCCCACTTGTTCACAGAAGCTTTATCAAGCTCGATTACACAGTGATTTAATTTTTATTATTCCCGTTCAGAAAAATTTTATAAGTTTTTTTCAGATATAGTTATCCAAGATTTATCAAATCCCATTGCCTTTAATATATCTTCTTTATTCAATATTTCAGGTTGCTTAATTTTTATAATCAAACTCTTCGTAGGTACTTTCTCATTTATCGTAAATTGGGAACCATGAGGTTGCCAAGTAAATAAATGTTCTGAAGTCGATTTTTCTATACCGCGTAAATTGCCGTTTTTATTCCATTCCCACACATATAATTCAGGGTCGTATCGGATTGTATCAAACTCAAAAACAACTACTTCTGTTAAATCATTCGATTTTACTAATACAACAGTTCGAAGATTTTGAAATTTTTCTCTAATAGATGAAACACGTTCATTCCAAATCTCCAGTATTGATTGCCCAACAAGATTTGGATCAGCATTAGTATCAATTGTATCACCATAAGAATAAACCGGAGAGTTTCGTCCCGATATTAATCTTACACGAGCTTGTTTAGAGGGATTCGTAGACTTTACTGTTTTAGCACCCCATGCAGTATTTCCCAGCACAACGTCATCTAAGCCTACATTGGAAGGTTTCCAATCAGCTCCTATGCAATTGGCAAAAATTGCTTCCCATTCAGGGCCTTCCAGAATAGCTTTTCCCTTAGATGCTAAAAGATACACTAATTCCTTACCTAATATATATGGAAAATCTTTTGGAAAATGATTTAATTTGAATGGAGGTAGAGATTTGTCTACGGTTCTTAATTTTGGAGATTTCTTATCCATTTAACCTCCATATTGTTCAGTTTCATACTCTCTTAAAACACTTGTCATATCCATTGTTGTTGCAACGTATGGCAATAATTTTAAAATCACAGCCTTAACTAAATTAACAGGTACAGCATTACCTGCTTGCTTTCTTGCTTGAGTATCATTAGAGATAATTTTATAGCTATCAGGGAAACCTTGTAATCTAAACATTTCTCTAGGAGTTAATCGACGCTCTCCATTTACTAATAAATAATTATAGGATGCACCCGCACGTAAAGCGCATGAATATGGATATGAACAAATATTTCCAGATTTATTCTCATGCCAAATAGAAATTTTATATGCAGATGTGTGAGCCTTTTTTCGTTTTTCCTGAATATATTCCGACGCAATATGCTTTTTATCTACTTGTTTTTCTAAAATTTCAGTTAAAGCTTTAAATGGACGAACGGGTAACGGAAACGAAAATAAAATCGGTTCTCGATGTCCCACAATTATTACACGTTCTCTTTTTTGGGGTAACCCATAGTCAAGAGCATTAAGTACGGTATATTGAACATGGTATCCTAAATCTTGTAAGGTCTTAATAATTACTTGTAACGTTTGACCGCCATTGTGACCTACCAATTGCTTTACATTTTCTAATATGAAAGCTTTAGGTTTTTTTTCCTTTATTATATTCGCTATATGAAAGAATAATGTTCCTCTTGTGTCGTCAAAACCTTTCATTTGACCAATTATACTAAATGGCTGACATGGAAATCCTCCATATAAAATATCATGATCAGGAATTGATTTAGGATCAATCATTGTTATATCACCTGCAGGTCTATGCCCAAAATTTTGTTCATAACTATCTTGACAATAAGTATCTATATCCGAAGAAAAAACGCATTCAGGCGTCAAGTCATTCTCTATACAAGCCTCATCCATAGCTATCCTGAAACCTCCTATTCCGCAAAATAAGTCAATGAATCTAAGCTTCTCCATATATTGTTATATTGAAATTAAATTTATTCAAAAGTATACAATTTAGTATATATAACAATAAGTTGTTTGCTACGAGTAAATATTTATAAATTTAATTTAACGACCTTGGCTTCTATCGAAACTAATACTCCAGCTTAGATGCTTTAAATACTTTAACCCATTTGTTTTCAAAAGCTTTATCAAGCGTTGGCGATTTTACCGCTACATAGTTTACAAACAGTTCGCTATCACCCTGTACAATGTAATACAGCCGCGACTGTGGCTGTGGGTCATAATGAAATCTGGGGATCTCTACTTTAAAAAGTACATAGGTACTTTTATTTTTAACTTTCGGCTTGCTTTCTATTACGGTAAGCTTAGCATTTGGGGCTTCTTCCCTGGTCGATTTTTTATACATTTCTATTATTCCTGTGGGCGTTAAATCGCTTATGTGCTTTATAATAGTATTATTTACAAGAAGTGTCCAGTTATCGGGCAACTCATCCTTCGGGATAGACTGTAATACGTGCATGTTGCCCAAATCTTCTTCAGAACCTACCTTAAAAGTATACTCTTCAGGAAGCGGTGTAACAAGAGTTTGCTTTCGTGCCTGCGCAAAAGAAAGTGCTGTGCATAATAACAGCAGTGTAACGGAAAGAAATTTTTTCATCAGGAATGAATTTATTGTCAAATATATTGCTT
>Ga0247815_10000519_pt1 | contig 30275 bp, 23 predicted proteins | sample UWRJL194509B1_FD_181014 | JGI IMG/M metagenome (GOLD analysis project Ga0247815, IMG submission 181014) | Plant litter microbial communities from Arlington Agricultural Research Station in Wisconsin, United States - UWRJ-L194-509B-1 | ecosystem: Environmental > Terrestrial > Plant litter >...
TACTGAAAAGCCATCTGAACAAACGCTTGCTGGACGACCTAAGAGAACTACAATACGGGGGTTCGCCAATGAGCCCTAGCATAGCCCGTAAAGTATTGAATATGATGCAGAACGGGACTACCAAAGCTTCTGCATCAGTTGAGTATAATCTTACGCCCAGGGAAAAGGATGTCCTGACCTGCATTGTTAAAGGATTGAGTTATAAAATGATTGGTTTTGAGCTCAATATAAGTTACGAAACTGTAAGAAGCCATGTTAAAAAAATATATGAAAAACTTCATGTTGGATCGTTGACTGAGGTGGTGGCAAAGGCGATCAATCAAAATATCGTTTGATGCTGTACAAACAACTGTGCAATGACCATGTCATTATACATAACGCGGTAGTAAAACCCTTATGCCGTCTTTTCCGGCGATCAATGCTTTGTGGGCCATTTTGTAAAACAATGAATGTTCAACAATTCCAGGAACCCTAATGATTATATCATTTAAATCTGCTAAGTCGATGAGTTGGCGGAAGTGAATGTCAATAAGATAATTTCCATACTCTGAAATCACAGCACCATCTTTTTCGCTGCTCATACGCAAACTGAATGCAGCGTCAGGAAATTTTTCCGACAATTTTAGGTTAACGGTGTTTAAAGCAGCAGGTATTACTTCGATCACAAGGGCATAGCTTGCATCCAGCTTCTCAGAAAATTTAGCCTCGTCTCCAATGAGGATGAATTGATCGGCGGCTGAAGCCAGAATTTTCTCAGTCGTATGAATGCCACCACCACTTTTAAGGGAATTTAGTCCGATATCAAATTGATCACATCCGTCAAAGTATATGTCCAGCTTTTGTATTACGGCCATAGATTGTAGTCCGAGACCGGATGCCACAATCAATGCAGAGGTTTTAAATGAGGATGAAACGAAGGTGAGGGTATGAGAGAATTCACATTCTGCAGCTACTAAACCAACTAAATTTGCGATAGTGCTTCCAGCGCCGACACCAATTGTTTGGTTTGGTTCTATTAGTTTCATCGCCGCTCTGGCAGCTTCCATTTTGTAGTCGATCATATCGTTCTGGTAATTCTTTAATTTGCAGTGCACTATTTTGAAAGGTAAAAGTAAAACATTGCTTTTACAATTTGGCTCATAGACCGCTTACCAGTAACCCATTCTGAAATGCTGTCCCTGTCTACGCCCGTTTCGAACGATATTTGTTTTATCCGTTTGCCTTTTTCCTTCATCTTTTTTTCCAGCCATGCGGGCGTAACCACCGAGGTAGGATTAGGCAGATAAGGAACGGGTTCTACATTAATTTTCTTAGATGGCAGCAGTTTATCAAAAACCTCATGCGTTCTTTTTACCAAGGTAGCTTCTGTCGCATATTTACCGGAGCGTGTTTCTAGCTGTGTGGTTTCAATATCTACTCTGTCGTCCTCTACTTCAAGAATGCAGAATTCAATGTTGGATTGTGTTTTATGTATTTCTGATGCCTGGTCTAAACGTTCCAGCTCTTCATGGCTTAAAAGTGTGTTTAACTTATCTATACCTAAAATTGTGCTCATTGTTGTTTGTGTAGGTTCAATTGTTATTTGATAATAACTAACATTATGGTCCGGGCTTTGTTTGCGGATCAAGGATCTTATTAAATAACTAAAATTTGAATTCCTACTAATTAATTTAGTAAATTGCGGAGTCGGGACCTTAGTTAGTGGTGCCTAAACAACCTGTCGATCGCTTAAATACTATGAAGAATAAAGTAGGGGTAAATAACAACAGTATTGATTCCGCTGGAATAACAAGGGACTATATGGATGCTGTTTCAGAATTGATATGGAATGGCTTCGATGCTGGCGCATCTGTAATAGACATCAGGTTTAATCCGAATGAGATAGATTATATTGATGATCTGTCCATTATTGATAATGGCTCAGGCATCAATCTTTCCAGCTTAGGTGAAACCTTTGGCTCTTTTCTCGATTCTGCAAAACGAGCGCTCTCTCAACGCTCATCATATGTACGTGGAAAAAAGGGTAAGGGTCGCTTTTCTTTTATTGCTTTTGCAAATGCTGCAGCTTGGTCTACTGTATTTTATGACGATGTTACTGAAAAGCATTTGGCTTATGATGTGTTGATAGATGCAAATGATAAAGACCATTATAACGATGAAAATAAAAGGGTAGCAGCAACAACGCAAACGGGCACAACGTTAAAGCTGTCTAACCTTCATGGTGTGACTGCTTATTCGTTTCAGTCTGAAGCCTTTATTAATTATTTGAAATATGAGTTTGGCTGGTTTTTATTGCTAAATAGCAAAAAGGATTATACGCTTAGTATCAATGGAATACCACTGGAATATGACGATATATTAGGTGACCATCAAGTTACGGACAGTACCATTACAGATATTAGTGGCGCTTCTCACCGATTCACTATTACTTATGTCCGATGGAACCAGCAGATTGGCGACAAATTTTACTATTACTTTTTAAACGGCGAAAAAAAGGAAATTTTTAAACAGCTGACTTCCTTTAATAATAACGCTATTAACTTTTATCACAGCATTTATGTGGAATCTGAATTTTTCAACGATTTTACCCATTCAGACAATGAGGAGTCAGAGCCGATGTTTGGACCTACACCTAACAGTCCCGTTTTTAAAATACTCGTAAAGGAACTGCAAAAGATTATCAATCAAAAACAAAAGGAGTTCGTAAGGTTGAATGCTGCCGACCTGCTGATCTCAAGATATAAGACTCATGGTATTTTTCCGAGGTTTGAAAATAACCCGGCTCAACGCGAAAAACATAAAAACCTGGTAGAGATTGTACGGGAAATGTATTGTATTCAGCCACGGATATTCAAAGGATTAAACGAAACGCAGGAGAGAATCATTACGGGCTTTATTTGTCTCCTGCTAGCTACTGATGCCCGCGAAGATATACTATCGGTTCTGGGCGTTATAGTAAATATTTCAAACGAGGAGCGGGAAAACCTGAATGCGTTGCTTACGAAGCACAAGGCGGATGTTGCATCCGGCTTTTCACTGATTTAATTAAATCATTTGCGATTAGGAATTAGCCAAACATTCATGTACGATATGTGTTATCACAAAAATAACCTAACCGAATATGAAAATAAACAAATTTAGGATTCTGCCCATCAGCTTATTAGCGCTGGCAACGATTACCCAGAGTTGTAATTCCGGGAAACAGAACGATACAGCGGATTCAACAGGCTCAAGCCATACCATGGCACGTGACTCTGCGACAACCGACACACCAAATATGAAAGACGGTACTCCGGTAAACCGTTTTCTGGAAGAAGCTGCCATTGGCGGACTCGTTGAGGTACAAATGGGTAGGATAGGGCAGCAGAAAGGATCACTAAAAAGTATTAAAGACTTTGCTGCCATGATTGAAAAGGACCATACAAAAGCCAATTCTGAATTAAGCGCACTGGCCGCCAGGAAGAGTTTTAAATTGCCCGCTGAGCTTACCGCTGCTAAAAAGGAACACCTGAATGATTTAAATAAAACTTCGGGAAAGGATTTTGATAGTTATTATATCAATATGATGGTTGAAGATCATATCAATGATATCGCACTTTTTGAAGGTGCCACTAAAAGTCCAGATACAGCAGTTAGTGCATTTGCGACTAAGATATTGCCTGTTTTGCAGGAGCACTATAACCAAGCCAGGAAAATCTCCATGCAGTTTGATCAGAATAAAAACAAAAAATAACCGGAAAGAGCCCAATATTCGGTAGAATATTGGGCTCGATTTAACACTGCTATTTATCCAGGCCCCGTCCGGTTTTATGCTGTAGCTCGTCTATACGTTTTGATGCCTCAGATTTGCTGAGCGTTTCATCAAAATCCTCTTTTGCCTCATCCGAGAGGGTTTTCAAATAAGAATGCTGTGCGCCCGTCATCGGCTCATCGCCTGTAGTCCATTCATCAGGATCTTTAATCGTATTGGATCCCTTTAGATCTTCGTTTTGGTTTTGCCCATTGTCTTGTTCATCGAACAATTCATCTTCTCTATTTATCATATGTTTTCAGTGTAGGTAATAAATGTTGATATTGAACAGTTAAGACCAAACATTGTTTTCTTTCTGTGATTCAATTAGACATCAGGCAGGCAGGTATTTATCAAGGCATTACTAAGGGACAATTATTACCGAATTACCTTGATCTGTTTTAGGATGTCAGGGGTTACTGTTCCGGCAGTTTTCTCAAAGGATATTTTTTTGGATCTGCGTGGCTTTCAGCCGATAAATAGCAGATATTTTATATAAAAACACCCTATCGTTCGTTTGAAGATAGGGTGTTTAAATGTTTTATATGAAAGGTTTAATATCCAGTGTTTTGTGTAAATTCTTTACTAACGTCCATTGTTGACTGAGGAATAGGGAAAACCCTTCTGAACGGTTGCGATGCTGGTTTTGCCGATTGTGGAGATGCCAGATCAAATTTTCCAAAGCGGATCATTTGTGGCCTTCTCCACATTTCCCAATACATTTCAAATCCAATTTCCTTATACAAAATATCAGCATTTATTGAACTGATGGCTTTACCAGGAGCATTGCCATATAATGCTTCACGTGTTCTGCTGGTGCGCAACTTGTTCACGTCTGCCAATGCCGAAGCATTATCGCCTTTACGTAAATAGGCTTCGGCACGCATGGTGTAAATACCACCTAAACGGAATAATGGAATATCCACAGCGCTGGATCCGTTACCCTCTTCAGGGTCAAACTCAAATTTGAAACAACGTGCACCACGGTTAATCTGGTTTTGTGCAAATACCGCCTGTGACGGATTGTCAAAATTTAGCGCTGGCGTAAAGTCCATTGGTGTAGCAGTACTTTTTTCCATCACCAGCTTAGACACTTTAATCCTTCCATTAAGCATTTCAAATGGACCGGCCGATGTAAGAACTGGTCCGTATTGCTGACCAACCTGGATACCACTGTTGAAGTGGAACCACGGTACATTGGTGCCAGCTACCAGGCTGTTGGCAGGTACACTTACATCTGTCCCATCATTCATAAACCAGGTACCGTCAGCATATTGGTAGTGACGCTGGAATCTTGGGTCGTCATGGTTACCTTCCCAGCTGGCATAAAATTCAGGGGTAAGACAAGAAGCATTGGTGCCCCTGTTATTCTGTGAATTCCGCTGATTTCGCTCCATAGAAACATAGGCCAGATCGTTATCACCGTTACGGATATAATCAATCTTTTGTACTACTACAAAAATCAATTCCGGAGCGCCTGAATTTTTGATAGAGAAATTATGGAAGTAATCGGTTTCCAGGCTAAACCTTCCAGAATTAATCAATAAGTTAGCATATGATATTACTTTATCCATATCTGTCCCGTTACCGTCTATGGCCGCTTCATTAAAATTGAAGTTTGAATTTGCGTTATAACGGTCCTTATACACCGCCCGGTTCAGATACATTTGCGCCAGAAGTGCATAAGCAGCCTGTTTAGTAAATCTGCCATTATGCGTATTTTGCTGTCCGAGTTCAGCAAGGTCAGGAATAAGGCTTTCCACCTGTTTAATCAGGTTGTCGATAGCAGAAGCCGCCTGCAAGATCTCGAGCGGTGCATTTTCTGTGGATGGGTCACGGTAGGGCGCCTGACCATACAGATCCAAAGTAGTATAAGTATAGAATGCCAACATAGCTCTCGCTTCGGCGAGAAGCAGGGATTTTTGCGGTATACTGCTTGCCGAGATTGACTTAATTGCCGTCAGTGACCTGGTAATTCCGTTGGTTAACATATCCCAGTTGCTAACTACCACTGCATTGTCGGCTGCCCATGTAAACTCATGCATTGCGCGCCATTTTCCTCCATCGCCCCAGTCGCTACCCCGGGTAGGGAGGATAGCAATATCACTGGTATATTCCTGCATGGCAAGCATGCCTCCGTTATCTACAAAGGTACCATCTCCAAGACGATCGTACGCTGCCGCCAGCGCCCCTTCAGGGCTGGACGCATTTTCCCCTACGACCTCATCGAGGGGCACCTCATTAAGCTTTGTACATCCGGCTAAGCAGACAAATGTTAGTACAAACAGGATGTTTTTTATGTTAAATATGGTATTTGTTCTCATTATTATAATTTTAAAATTGCGCCAAAAATGAATGTCTTTGCTGATGGATAGCTTGAATAGTCGATACCTAACGACTGGTTACCGCCATTGGATTTAGGACTGTTAATCAGCGGATCATAACCTGAATAATTTGTGATAGTTACTAAGTTTTGTCCTGACACATACAGGTTCAGGTTTTGAAGCCATTTGAGGCTGGGTAACTTAAAATTGTATCCAATACGGGCGGAGTTTAGCCTGATAAAGTCTGATTTTTCTAAAAAGAGGGTAGACAGGAGCGGAGAATTGGCAGGATTCGCCCCTGACTCATAATACCCTGTAGCCACATTCCTGTCTGATGCAAGGTTGTTAATGTTCAATGCATTCAGGCCTGTATTGTTCAGCAGGTATCCACCTGTTTGACCGATAATTGAGAACGTAAAGTCAAAGGCTTTATAACTCATCTGGTTGTTTACGCCAAACGTGAATTTAGGTAAAGCACCTTCAAAGATCTGACGGTCGGCATTGTTGATAGCCCCGTCATTATTTACGTCTTTAAAAATATTCCCGCCTTTATCATCAAATCCAATATGTTCCAAAAGGTAGAATGATCCTGCTGCGTAACCGTTTTTATAGATATTTGCATTTACTCCTGACTGGCCTGGTCCGGAGATGGTACCAGTTAGAATTTCTGAAACAGGCAGGCCTGTTATTTCATTGTTTAGCGTTGCACCGTTTACATCGGCAGACCATTTAAAGTCTCCCTTGTCCATCAGGCGGTAACCCAGCATAAACTCAAGCCCTTTATTTATGATTTTTCCATCGACGTTTACCCATACAGTATTGGTTGGGCTAAGCACCTGTGAGGGTATATTAAGGATTGCATCAGTTGTGGTTTTATTAAAATAATCCAGCGTTCCATATATTTTTCCTTGCATCAATGCAAAATCCAAACCCACATTATACTGGGTAACTACTTCCCATTTCAAATCTGGATTTGGTGTTCTCGTTACCGATACTCCATTAACCAGGCCTAAGTCGCTGTACAAATAATATCCATCTGTAGGTGAGAGGGAATAACTCGCCTGGGTGATCTTGTTTTGTACTTCCTGATTACCGGTTTCGCCCCAGCTGGCCCTCAATTTAAGTTCATTAATCAAAGGGATCTGCTGTAAAAAGCTTTCTTTCGCAATGTTCCATCCTAAAGCAAAGGAAGGGAAGTAACCATACTTGTTATTTGAACCAAACCTGGTTGATCCATCCGCCCGGACTGAAGCCGTTAAAAGATATTTGTCATCAAACGCATAATTAACCCTTGAAAAGTAAGATTGCAATTCGTTGATTTGTGCAAAACCAGTTACACCGCTCTGGGTGCCTGAAAACGCAGGATTGTTTTCTGGTGCAATGCCATTTGCCCTGTCAATTCCATCAATACTGAAACTGTTGCCGCCCCGTTCAAATTTCTGGTAGGAGAAACCTCCAAGTACTTCCACTTTGTGTTTATTAAGCAAAAGATTATAGGTAAGGTAATGTTCCAGCAAGGTACTTTTGGAATCAAGGTTATACTGAACGTACCTTCCGTTTGGATTAAGATCCGTCAGGTTTTTGTAAATCGTAGTGTTTCTCTCGGCAACAGAACGATCTATCCCCAGGTTAAGTTTATACTCCAAGCCTTTAACTATTCTGAAGGAGATATCAGTATTACCCAGTACCCTGGTAGTACGCGTACGGTCGCTATATATGCTGAGCAAATACGCAGGGTTATAATGGGCGTTCATGTTAAAATTGGTGTATGAGCCGTTGGCATCAAAAACGTTCCTTGTTGGGTTCGCCATGAGCGTATGGATAATTAACTGTCCGTTTGAACCTCCGTCGTCGCTTGTGGGCACTCCATCGTCCTTTGTTTCACTGGCCGTAAGGTTAATACCAACTTTCAAACGCTGATCATCAAGAAATGACTCAGAGGCATTTAGCCTCGCCGTTGTTCTTCTGAAATTACTGTTCTTTACTATACCTTCCTGATCCATTTGTGACGCAGATGCGTAGTAATTGCCAGAGTTTGTCTGTTTGGAGAAGGCCATTGAATTGTTCCTTGTTACGGCCCTTCTGTAAATCACGTCTTGCCAGTCGGTATTTCCACCGTGGTCAAAAGCTTTATCGGTAAGTGCATTCCGGTAAGCATCTGCAGAGAGAACATCCAGTTTATGAGCAACTGTAGATAGACCAAGATAAGAATCGGCAGTAAATGATCCTTCTCCTCTTTTACCTTTTTTTGTAGTCACGATAACTACACCGTTGGATCCCCGGGCCCCATAAATAGCGGCAGCCGATGCATCTTTCAAAACAGTCATAGATTCTATATCGCTTGTATTTAAAAAGTTCAATGGGTTTTTTGCCCTTGAAGCGCCAAAGCCTACATTCTGTCCCGTCGGACTTACGTCATCGTTTGTGAGAGGTACTCCATCCACTACAAAAAGTGGTGTACTGCCGCTTCTTATTGAACCGACACCCCTGATACTTACATCTACACCACCGCCGGGTTCGCCACTGGCACCAACAACTCTTACTCCAGCAACTTTACCCTGCAACAAATTATCTGCTGATACCACTACGCCTTCTCTGAAGTTGCCAGCATCTAATTGCGTAACCGCACCAGTAATATCTTTTTTTGCCTGTTTGCCGTAACCTACTACCATAACCTCACCAAGGCTGTTCGCTTCGGCCTGCATAGTGACAGTGACGGTATTGCTGTTGGCAATTACAGTTGTGCTTTTGTATCCAATAAAGGTAATCTCAAGTTTGCTGCCCCTGGCAACTGTAATCCGGAATTCGCCTTTGTTATTGGTCATTGATACGTTGGAGGTTCCGGATTCCTTAACCGAAGCACCTGGTAATGGCATTCCATCTTCGTCGACAACTTTACCTGTAACCACCTGCTGCAGGGTTGAAGATGAATAGCGTTCAAAGTTTAACTTTAATTTGCTTTTAGGTATTGCATTGGCCTGCCCGTTATGGAACGCCAGAATCAGGACAGCCAGTGCGCAGCTACTTTTTAAAGTGTGATAAGTAAATTTATGGTTCATAGATTTTAATTTGATAAGTGATTTTATCTGAAGCTGTATTTTACAGCATTAAGGATTTTGGTAATCAGGATTTATATTTCTTTTCATTAGCGTTAAATTGTGGTGAGGGACTGAAAATAAAATTACACGAAGAAACAGCTTAAAAGTTGGATGGCGTTTATGGTAGTATTATGCTTACGTTAAGCTTTTACTTACTACAGAGAAAATTGTATTTGATAATTGAGCGGCGGCTGAAAATATCTCGCTATACGGGAATCTACAATTTAACGACTTGAATGCGGAATTCAAAACACCTATATGTTTAAATTTCTATAATTAACCAGGAGTAGGTGCAGAAGATAATTTTAAAATTATTTAGCCGTCGGACCAACAGCTTATTTTTTAATTTCAAAATCAATTCTTCAAAATTTATGTTGTTGGTTAAAATTAAATTATGTGGATAGTTTGGGCAGTGCTGGCGTCGTTGTCGGCAGCTTTGGTAATGGTGTTAACCAAAATAGGATTAAAAAATGTGGACTCAAGTTTGGCATTCGCCATACAGGCTGTATTAATACTTTGCATCACATGGGCTGTAGTAATCAGTCAATCTTCCTACACAGGATTAAAAGATATCGATCAGAAAGCATGGATAGTACTCATTGTTGCAGGAATAGCGACTACCTTGTCGACGCTATTTTCATACAAAGCATTAACTATGGGCCCCGCATCATTTGTGACAACAATTGAAAGAACCTCGCTTGTTTTCACAATAGTTTTATCTGTCATATTCCTCAAAGAAAAATTGAGCTGGCAACTGGTTACAGGTGGAGTACTAATTTTATCAGGCGCAATTTTGATTGCCTTTTCACAAGCTGCTGAAAATTAGATTTTTGTTGTAATTGTGATCAGCAATCTTTCTTTAGTCTACTTGCTGATCAGTTTTATATATACAACAGTTTTCAAAAGGTCTTCTTTCCTGTGCCGGGAGATTGGAAGTTCTTTGCCATCAATAAACACTCGCCCTCCGGCAATCGAGTCAATTTTATAGATGTTAATCAGATAAGATTGATGGATCCTGAAAAATGAATCTTTAGGTAGAATTTCTTCTAATGAAGTCATGGTCTGGTGAATTTAAAGAGTAGAAATTCCTCAAAAGTATCTTATCATCACCTTGATCCTCTCATCCAGGAATAAGCTGGTGGTTGGATGTGGACACATAAGCGTTGAAAGCGATGGTTATAGTTGCAGGAATAGTACGTAACTTGTTTTTTTTTATTATCCTCATTATTAATTAATTAAGGACCGGGTGCTGGTCGATTCATTTGATTTCTCTCATGGGCGAGTTGAATGATAAGATTGTCGCGGAAGTGTTTGGAAAGCACGGTATCTGTAAAAGCTCTAGCACCAACCTCGTTTAAATGACCTATATCGTAAAACAGATTGCAGGCATTCCGGTCAAATAAATCTGAATAGTTGTATGCTGTCAAATCGTATTTCCTTAATATCTTATCCGCCGTTTTTATCGCATTATGCTGATGAATCTTCATTCCAGGTGACACAAGTACAATTAGCTTAATTTTTCTCAATTGTGTTTCCTTGACAAAGTTATTGAAGGCTACTACCTGGTCTTGCGACTCCTTATAACCCTTATTATTGATGTGTCTGACTTTTTCCGTTTTGGGCACCGTGCCGGTTAATGGTTCATATCCACGGATCTGCTTTTGGCCTATTTCCAAGTGATGCTGCAATATCGACATGGGTAACGAATTTAATCTGTATAGGATGGATATGTTTGCAAGTGTGAACTCCTTTTTGCTTTGTGTAAAAATCAAATCATGAATTTCTCTGTTCTTAAAAATGTACGGCATGAAAACGGTTGTTAACTTTTGTTCTTCTTCATGTTGATGTTCAAAGTCATTCAGATTTAAGTCCAGTATGACAATTTTTGGCGAGTGGTAATTCAAAACTGACTTCAATAGGGCTTCATAATACGGCAGTTTCATACCATCGCGGCCAAGGTTATAGCAGGAGAGACCTGTTTTTTGACTGATGAGATCTGAAATGTAATGATGGCTGGCCCTGGAATTTCCGAAAATGAGAATATCTTCCCTGGCGTACAAAATGCCGTGAGTAGTGACTGCCGAATCCCCTTGTTTTTCTGTAAAAAAATAATGCTCTATCAACAATCCAATAGCCCGGTCAGCAGTGATTAACAAAAGCAGAAGGATCAACCCGTTTCTTAATAGTTTTACAAATGGTTTCATAATCAGAATTGAAAATAGATAAACTGTCCGCCATTAAATACTCCAAATAGGATGATAACTAAAACCACAACAACATAGCCACCATACCGCAGTACCTTGTTAGGATTATAAAATACTTTGATGATATCAGAATAATATTCAGTGACGTATTCAACTACCAACAAAAATAAAATCCAGATAATGGAGTAAGCAAAACCTTCCGGTGTGCCGATAAATAGCCCCCCAGGCTTCATACTGAAGATGCTCTTACAAATTGCAAATGCCTGATCTACATTATTTGCCCTAAAAAATATCCAGGCAAATGATACCAACATAAATGTGAGTAACACGTGAAAAGCATTTGTTAAAGAGCGATATCCTAATAAATTCCGTTCATTAAAGCTTTTAAAAGAGACACTACAAATTTGATATATTCCATGTAGTGCTCCCCAAATGATAAATGTCCAATTTGCACCGTGCCACAGACCGCTCACCATAAACACAATAAAAAGATTTAAATACCATTTAGGTAGGGGTACTTTGCTACCGCCCAGCGGAAAATAAAGATAATCCCTGAACCAGGTTGATAATGAAATATGCCACCTTGACCAGAACTCTTTGATACTACAAGCAAGATATGGTCGTTTGAAGTTAACCATCAGCCGATACCCCATCACCCTGGCACAGCCTATCGCGATTTGAGAATAACCTGAGAAATCGCAGTAGATTTGAAACGCAAAAAATACAGTTGCAATAATCAGTGTTAATCCACTGTGCTGATCCGAATGGTTATAAACGGCATCTACATATATAGATAGTCTATCAGCAATTACTACTTTTTTAAATAATCCCCATACTATATTCTTCAATCCTTCAACTACATCATCATAGTCAAATCGCTGTTGTTTGTGGAATTGATGTAGAATGTTTTGAGGTCTTTCAATTGGGCCGGCTACTAGTTGGGGATAAAACATAACGTATAAAGAGTAGATGCCAAAATGCCGCTCTGCCCTTTGATTTCCACGATATACTTCAATTGTATAGCTCATTGCCTGGAACGTGTGAAAGGAAAGGCCAATGGGTAACAATATATTTAAATATGGTACATGATTTTGGTAGCCAAAAGTACCTAACAGAGAAGAGAGATTATCATTAATAAAGTTGTAATATTTGAATACAGCGAGAACGCCGATATTGGCGGCTAAACTTAACAGGAGGAAGTTTTTTTTATATTTTCCGATAGAAGTTTCTATGAGTATTCCCGCAAAATAATCTACGATAATTGTAAATCCTAGAATAAGTATATAGACTGGAACAAAAGTCATATAAAAATAACAGCTAGCGGCAAGTAATAATTTCCATCTGTGCTGATGAGCTAACAGGAAGAATGTTGGTGTAACAACTATAAAAAAGATTAGAAAATGGAGGGAGTTAAAGAGCATAATCGTAATTTTTTGCCGTTGAATTGAACAATACTTCTTAATCTACAACTGTATGGACACAAGTGAAGGTGGTCATACATCCAATGAAGTCAGCGTTTAAATTAGAAACTTTAAATGGGATAGATATACACAATAATTGTATAACGTTATACAATTATAATGCTGGCACAGAGTTGAGGTGCAAATATTTTAGGTATTTGCAACAATACATTTTATTTTACTTTAATCCCCTGAAATAGATGTGGCTGTCAACTTTAAAAACCTGACACAAATCTGAACCCCGTTGTTATTTTCAATGGCGAATGTTCCTTTTAATTGCTTGGCTAGTCCCTGCATCAGATCCATTCCCAGTGAGTTACGTTCCATTGTATCAAGGGCTTCAGGTAATCCCTGGCCGTTATCTGATATTTTCAGAAGAAAATATTCAGAGCCGTCACTTTTCAAATAAATACTGACGGTCCCATGCATTTCGTTTAGGAAAGCGTATTTTATTGCATTCACAACACTCTCCGTTATGATTAGCCCCAGGGGAATAGCCTGTGAGACATCAAGCGCAATTGCTTCAACGTTTTGTACAAAATTAATCTGGTTATCGGTATCAAAACTATCATGAAGGTACCGTACAAGATCATTGATATATTCAGGCATTTTCAGTGTTGACGTGTTCTCTTCCTGATAAAGCTTTTGATGGATCAGCGACATGGCATGCATACGGCGAAGACTGTCTTTAATAGCCAGAACAGCAGCGCCGTCCTTTAGGTAAACAGATTGTGAACGGAGTAAACTGGTTACCATCTGAAGGTTATTTTTTACCCTATGGTGTACTTCCTTAATTAGCCATACCTTTTCTTTTAGTAATTTTTGCTGTTCTATTGTCAATGTCTCTAAAAACAAGTTTTTCTGATCCAGTTCCCTTTGGTTGAGTTCAAGTTTTCGATTGGTTTTTTGCTTTAAGCGGTATCTGCTGTAAATAAGGGCTGTAATAATAAGTAGGAGCACAGAAACCGTAATAACTGTATTTTGAATAAGCTGATTGCGTTTCAACTTTGCATCCTTAAGCTGTGACTGTCTAGTTAAAGTATCTATATCATTGTTTTTTTGTTCAGTTTCGTTTTCAATCTGCAAAAGCGAAATCTGGTAGGCTTTGGTTACGTTTTCAACTGAGTCCTTGATCCTTTGGGCAGCCAGGTAGTGGCTAATGGCCGACTTATAATTACCGTTGATTGAATCGAGTTTGTAATAACGGTTTTCAGCTGTCCTGATTGCTGAAGGAAAATGTTTACTGTGGGCAACCTCAGCATATAGATCATTGTAGTAAGCTGATCTTTTAGGTTGGTCGGTTTCTAAATAATAGTAACCCAAAAAATTGCAGGCATTCATTATCTCCGTAAAGTTATGTGGCTTTACCTTAGCCAATAGCCTTTCAACTTCAGAGGCGTAGGTTTCAGCCTTTTTAAATTGTTTTGCATAAGTTAGGATGCTGAGAAATGATCCTGCTACATTCAATTTTTCAACGTCGCTATCAGAGTAGGTGTTCACTTCCTTCAGCAGGTTGATGGCTTTGGCCAATTTATTTGTCCTGGTGTAAATAACTGCCAATTCTGTAGCAACGGTCGTTATGTAATCAGTATTACGGTAATGTCGGGCTATTTCCAATGCTTTTAATGAATAGGGAAGGGCACGGCTATAGTCCTGCATTTTAACATAGGTTACCGCCATAGTATGGTTGATACTGCAAATCTGCAAAGTGGTATCTCCAACCTCTTTTGCCGTTTTAAGTGCTAAAAGATTATATTTTAGCGCGTTCGGATAATCGCTTAATTCTGATGATGTTCTCCCTATAAGCCAATAAATTCCCTCAACAGTTCTCTTACTTACTGCATCCCCTAGATTCAAAGTTTCGAACAGTAATTTAATTGCCTTGGTCTTTTGTCCGGCGAGGAAAAGAAGTTCTGCATTAGTGGTTAAGGTAAAAGCTGACCATTTTATGCTCTGTGCTTTTTTGAATAGTTGTATGGCCTTATTGTTATACGCCATCCGGATCTGCAGTCCGGCCGGATCAGAAATCTCGTAATGTTTGCCTATAATTAAATATGCCCTGGCCATGCCTTCCAGGTTGTTATTTTTTTTGGCGAAATTTAGTGCCTGTTGTGCAGCATGCAAACCTTTGTTCCGCAATTTTCTACTCAGGAAGCTCTCAGACAGAAGTAATTGGGCATTGATGATCCCAAAGTTATACTTGAGCTGACTGCTCAGTTTTGCAGCTTGTGTTCCAAGTGTTAATGCCGAATCAATTTCTTTCTCTCCGCCACCCGATTTAAATAGTATTAAATGCCCAATTGCCATTTGCAGTTTAACCCTGTTGGTATCATTTTGACTGTTAGACAGCTGTTCTTTTAAAACAGGTAAAGGCAATTCATCCAGATCACTGGTTTGCGCCCGGGTGTTTATATAAGAAGTTAAGATAATCAGGCAAATGAAAATATTTTTCATTTTTAGTCTAATCAAGTACTGCATTGGTGCGAAAACATCTGTTGAACTTACGAAAATAATATAAAACGCTATACCTTTTATTTCGAAATTGACAACAGTTATACAACTTGAAGTTTTGTTGATAGGCCTGAACTAACAAATTTTCACTCACAAGATCAATATGATAGAAAAAATATTTCACTAAGTGTTGTTAATACACATTTCATTTATTACTTTAGATATACCGTTTTAGTACCAACCAGATATAACTTGTAATCCCGGCATTGTCAGCACTGACACATTACGGATAATTACAAAATTTTTTTAGCCGTAGCTCCCTGCACACGTAGAACCCGTTCCATATTTTTATTTTTTTGCAGCTATATTTATAACATAACTACAATTACTATTAACTAAATATCATGAACACTAAATCCCTTATAATCATATGTAAATAAAAAGTTTACACCCTACTATTAACTTAACCAGATATATTCTTATGCAACGAAAACTACCACTTATCAAGGGGATGGGAATCCTTTTGCTCATGAGTTTGTGCCTTTCTTTTCATGTACAGGCCCAAACCAAAGTCTCCGGAAAAGTCATAGCCAGCGATGACAACACCCCAGTTCCTGGCGCTTCCATCAAAATTAAAAATGCACCTGGAGGAACTACCACCGATGCCAACGGTGTTTTTGCCCTAATGATGCCCGAAAATGCAGTCCTTGTCATCTCATTTGTTGGATACAACAATAAAGAGGTACCTGTTTCCGGCCAATCCACAGTAACCATCACGCTCGATCCCGTTAAGAATGACCTTACAGAAGTCGTAGTGACCGGATATAGCTCGCAACGGAAAAAGGACTTAACCGGTGCTGTCGCTGTAGTGAACATTGCTCAGCTCAAATCGCAGCCCGCGGCAAGTGCCATTGAATCACTGCAGGGTAAAGCTGCCGGTGTAGCTATTGTAACTGATGGTGCCCCTGGCTCAACTCCGCAAATCAGGGTCCGCGGTACAACTACAATTAACAATAACGACCCTTTGTATGTAATTGATGGGGTACCTTATGAAGGAAAACTTTCCTGGTTAAGCCAAAACGATATTGAAAGTATGCAGGTCCTGAAAGATGCATCCTCATCATCAATTTATGGCGCACGGGCCAACAATGGTGTCGTAATCATCACTACAAAAAAAGGTTCATTAGGAGCACCAAAAATATCGTTGGACAGCTACTACGGAATTCAGACACCAAGAAAAAGTTCTTTCCCTAAAATGATGTCCCCACAGCAATATGCCGACTATTTATTCTTGGGATACAGAAATGCAGGTTTAACACCTTCAACAGGTACTAACTATGGCACAGGCAGTAGTCCTACATTACCAGAATACCTGTTGGCGGGTTCTGCAACAGGACAAAATATCACACCTGCAGATGCTGACCCTTCAAAATACAATTACACAAGGGATCCGAACACCTTTTATCAAATTACCCGTGCCAATCAGCAGGGAACAAACTGGTTTGATGAAATTACCGAAAGTGCACCTACCCAAAGTTACCAGTTGAGCGCAACAGGTGGTGGCGAAAATGCACTCTATAGTTTTGGAGGCGGTTATCTGAAACAAAACGGAACAATTAAAAACACTGGTTTTACCCGTTACAACTTTAGGTCGAACACTCAATTTACCGCGTTGAACAATAAACTTCGCTTTGGTGAAAATGCCCAGTACAGTTATTCAGAGGGTTTCGGTTTTGGTGTAAACCCGAATGTGCCAGGTGAATATCAGGATGAAGGCAGTCCTGTTTCCTGGGCTTACCGTATTCCTACAATTATTCCGGTTTATGATATCAGAGGGAACTTTGCAGGTAGCCGCGGCAGTGGATTAGGAAATGCAGAAAACCCTGTTGCAGTTTTGTACCGTGCCAAGGATAATATCAACAGAAGCAACTTCTTCTTTGGAAATGTTTTTGGTGAGTATGATATTGTTCCGGGGTTAACGGCCCGTACCAGCTTTGGTCTTCGGTATGAAAACTACAACGGCCAAACCTTGCGGTACCCCAATCTGGAATTTCTTGAAGGGAACAATTCAAACAACTTAAATGAATACCAGGGTTATACCACAGAGTGGACGTGGACCAATACCCTAAACTATAAAAAGACGTTTGGAAAACATGTATTTAATATCCTGGCGGGTACGGAGGCAATCCGTTCACGGAACAGACAGCTGAATGGCGGAAGAAACGACTTTTTCTTACTGGGAAATCTGGATTACTACTACCTGAACGCAGGTGCATCCAATATTAGCAACTCAAGTACAGGAAGTGTTGGTTCGTTATTCTCTCTGTTTGCCAAGGCCGACTACTCTTTCAATGACCGGTACCTTTTTAGTGCTACAATCCGTCGTGATGGATCATCTAACTTCGGACCCGACAATAAATATGGATACTTCCCTGCGGTTAGTGGTGCATGGAGGATCTCAGAAGAGGATTTCATGAAAGACAATGCGCTATTTAGTGATTTGAAATTCCGCGTAGGTTACGGACAAACAGGTAACCAGAGAATTCCTTCTTTCCAATATGTAAACCGGTTCCAGAGTGCTATCAACAGTGCCGGCTATCCTCTTGGGGGTGGAAATAGTGTGATCTCAGGAGTTTATCAAAACGCCTACAGTAATCCGGCAGTAAAATGGGAATCACTAAGTTCAATCAATGTTGGTTTGGATTTCACTGTCAAAGGTGGTGTTTTAGACGGATCCGTGGACTGGTATAACAAGAAAACATCAGATATGTTATATCCTGTACCACTGCCATCTACGGCTGTGGGTATGGGTCTTTCTCCTTTTGTTAATGCTGGTGATATGAGCAACAAAGGGATAGAGGTAAATTTGGGTTACCATGTGAACCGTAACAATGACAACCCATTCAAGTTTGACGCAGGAGTTAATTTCTCAAGAAACGTGAATAAGGTGATTAAACTAGCTGATGGTATTACCAAACAACCTTATGGTAACTTTAGAAGTTTAACGAGTTCCATTTTACAGGCAGGACAACCATTTGGTGCTTTTTATGGCTATCAGGTTGCCGGCATTTACCAGAACGCAGGAGATATTACCGGGAACCCATCTTACACAGGTGCGAGGGTAGGCGGCTTCAGATATCAGGATGTTGATGGTGATGGCGCAATTACGCCTGCTGACAGAACAATAATTGGTAATCCTAATCCTGACTTCCTATACTCCCTAAGCTTAAATATCGCTTATAAAAACTGGGATGTGGCAATGTTCTTTAACGGTGTTCAGGGTAATGATATCTATGAAGCTACACGTTATTTTACAGACTTTCCAACATTTGATGGTGCAAGAAGTACAAGATTACTTGATGCCTGGAGCACCACAAATACGAGCAGCATGATCCCTTCACCATATGTAGGAGTGTCTGATCTGGAATATGCTTCTTCAAGTTACTATGTGCAAAACGGAAGTTTCTTCAGAATGAAAAACCTGCAGATTGGTTATACGATTCCTGCAAAGACTTTCGGTACCAAACTGGGGGTTAGTAAGGTGAGGATCTACGCAAGCGCGACCAACATCTTTACGATTACTAAATACACAGGTCTGGATCCTGAGATTAGTCAGGAATCGGATACATTCTCGGTACCGGGATTGGACAGGGGTATTTATCCTTCCCCTCGTCAATTCCTGTTAGGTCTTAGTGTTGGTTTTTAATTTTAAAAAATAAGAAGATGAAAAAATACATATATATTATGCTCGTAGCTGTCCTTTGCACTGTATTATCGTGTAAAAAGGATTTTATTGAGAGAAACCCGCAGGGAGAGTTAATTACAGATAACCTGGTTTCGCAGGATGGTGTAGAGGCCTTACTCACCGGTGCTTATGGTTTGTTAAATGGTAACGTAAATGGAACATGGGGTAATTATGGGGCAGCCCCCAGCCAGTGGTTATTTGGCGAAGTAGCGTCGGATAATGCGCATAAAGGTAGTAGTAATGGTGACCAGCCAAATATGAACCTGATTGAGCAGCATTCACCAACCAGCACCAATGATAACTTGGCAAATATTTGGGACAGATGTTTTGAAGGCATCCAGCGTTGCAACAATACGCTGAGGGTGCTTACTACTTTACAGGCTGGACAAGGCAGTGTAAAATTTGATGATACTCGGGCAACACAGATTCAGGCTGAAGCAAGGTTATTGCGTGCTCACTATTATTTCTTCCTGGTTCGTGTATTTAAATCCGTTCCGCTGATTACTGAAACAACTACAGACGCGGCAGTGGATAATACTGCTGATATTTATCCTAACATCGTATCTGATCTTCAATATTCGCTTACTAATTTACCTACAACTAAACCAAAAGGACAGGTCGGACGTGTAGATAAATATATTGCACAGGCTTATCTGGGTAAAGTATTGCTGTATCAGAAAAAATATGCTGAGGCCTACACACAGCTGAATGCGGTAATTACAGCTAAACCTGATCTGGTTACACTGTCATTTGCAGACAACTTTGATATTGAAAAAGAGAATGGCCCAGAGTCTGTTTTTGCCGTACAACATGCTGTAGGTGCTGATGGTACTGGTGGTGATAATGGAAATGTAGGTGATATGCTCAACTTCCCTTACGCGGTTGCCTGCTGTGGTTTTTACCAGCCTACGATTGACCTGGCGAATGCCTTTAAAGTTGATGCGGCCGGATTACCGCTCTTAGACGGTTCTTACCGCACTAACCCATATGTATCTGACATGGGATTAACGGGAGCCGCAAAAACCAATTATACTGTACCTAATACTTTGGCATTCGATCCGCGTATTGATTATACTTTAGGCAGGCGGGGCGTAGATTACCGTAAAGGTTATGGTTTAATGCCTGGAGATGCATGGATCCGTGATGCGGGTAATGCTGGCCCGTTTGTGGTAGTTAAAAATGTATTGGACCAGGGACAAATCACCGCAGGCACAGCCCCAGGTCTAACCAACGTGACGGGTTTAAATGTGAACCTGATACGCCTGGCTGACATTTACCTTATGGCTGCGGAATGTGCTGTTGAAACAGGTGCTTTACCGAGAGCTCTGGAACTGGTAAATAAGGTGAGGGCCCGTGCGGCATTACTACCTCCTAAAACTGTTGCGGGCGGCGCACCTGCTGCGGCTTATAAGGTAAGTCCTTATCCATCTTTTCCAAGTACAGATTACGCAAGAAATGCAGTCAGGATGGAACGCAGGCTGGAACTTGCGATGGAAGGACACCGCTTCTTTGACCTTGTACGCTGGGGTATCGCAAAGCAAACTTTGGAAAGCTATTTTAACTTCGAAGGTGGCTATTTCACCTACCTGAAAGGGATCTCAATAGAAACACGGGATGATTATTTTCCACTTCCCCAGGATCAGATTGATCGGAGTAAAGGTGTGCTTAAACAAAGCCCAGGTTATTAGAAATTAGTAAATTACCTCTCATTACATGCCCTCAGGCGGTTGAACTTAACTGCTTGAGGGTATTTTTTTATCTCTGAATAATAGTTTAAATTGCCAGAAGCCAACAACCAAATATTTTATGGGCCAACGACGCATATTTTTCATATTCCTGCTCTTCGGTATTTTCGTGTTTGCGATGGTGCAATGTACCCAGCAGGTTGAACGGAAAGACAGCCGGGGACCAGCATACGCCGGCAGTTCCACCTGTAAAAGTTGTCATAAAGATTTGTCGGAGTCATACACTCATAACGCACATTTCAACGCATCCAGATTACTAACCAAACCAAATTCAGCGGATAGTCTTAAGCTATCAGATGGCGAATTCGTTTTTAATCAAAATACAAAGGTTGGAGTTAAAAATCGGCAAGATGGTTTGTACCAGTCCGCACTGGTCAATGGGCACGAGCTGAAAAGGGAACACACTGACATGGTGTTCGGAGCGGGGATCAGCGCTTACACATTTGCTTTCTGGTTCGGTAACAAATTAATGCAAATGCCGCTTAACTATCTTACTAAAGAAAGTCAATGGGTAAATAGTCCGGGTTTCCCAACCGACCAGATTTATTTTGGAAGGCCAATAATTGCACGCTGCCTTGAATGCCACAGTTCATATGTGGGTCAAAAGCTGGTTAAATCTGGCGATTTCGGTGTTGAAGAAGAATTTGTTAAAGGTTCCCTTATTGCCGGTATCGACTGCGAACGCTGTCACGGACCCGCTGCTCAGCATGTAGATTTCCACCAGGCAAATCCAACGGTGAAAAAAGCTAACTTCATGGTGAGTTACAAATCTCTGGCCCTCACCAGAAGAATTGATATGTGCGGCGTTTGTCATTCAGGAACAGGAATAAAAACGTTAACATCTACATTTGCTTTTAAACCTGGCGATACACTCAAAACTCTGCCTCAATATAATGTTTACCGTGGAGAAGATCCGGATGTACATGGAAAACAGAAACAGTTGCTCGAAGCGAGTCTTTGTTATAAGGTAGGCAAGGCAGAATGTATTACCTGCCATGACGTTCATGACAACACCAAAAAAAGTATAGCAATTTATTCGAATAAGTGCATCAGCTGCCATACAAACGTTGTGCACAAAACAATGCCCGAGAAATCCAAGGCGGTACTTTCAAGTAATTGCATTGATTGTCATATGCCCATAAAAGAATCTCATGCAATAGGATTTCAAATAAGTGGTAGTCAAAAAAAGATCCCTTACCGGTTAAGAACGCATAGAATAGCTGTTTACGAGATGCTGAATAGTACCGTTAAAAAATCTGCAAATTTACATGAGAACAGTTCCAGGTAATGAATTCGCCACAAAGCCACACTTTGCTATATTAGATGGCCTTCGCGGCGTTGCTGCAATTATTGTCGTAACATTTCATCTTGCTGAGCCATTAGCTACAGGTCATTTAGATATCCTGGTCAATCACGGTTATCTGGCTGTAGACTTTTTCTTTCTATTGTCTGGCTTTGTGCTGGGCTACGCCTATGACGACAGGTGGGATAAGATTAACGTTAGCGGTTTTTTCAAACGACGAGTTGAACGTTTGCAACCAATGGTTGTTTTGGGCATGACATTAGGCGCTATTGGATTCTATTTTACAGATTCTACACTTTGGCCTCTTATCCATACGGTGCCTCTCTGGAAGATGCTGCTGGTTATGCTCATTGGTTATACTATCCTTCCGGTACCATTGTCTCTTGATATCCGTGGCTGGGCAGAAATGCATCCACTCAACAGCGTAGGCTGGTCCTTATTCTTTGAATATATCGCCAACGTCCTGTACGCTATCTGGATCAGGAAATTTTCAACAACGGTATTAGGTATTTTAGTGTTCATTGCTGCTATTGCGCTAGGATATCTGGCCATCTCTAACGGGGATGTTAGTGGTGGATGGACGCTAAATGCAGAACAGGTAGGAATTGGGTTAACAAGAACAATGTACCCTTTTTTTGCCGGTTTGCTACTTTCACGTGTATCGAAGCCGACCTATATAAAGGATGCCTTTTTATGGTGTAGCCTGTTAATAGCTATAGTTCTTTATATGCCTCGTATTGGCGGCGCCGGGCATCTTTGGATGAACGGTGTGTATGAATCTATTTGCATTATTTTCATTTTCCCACTCATCGTTTACCTTGGCTCAAGTGGTATAAACCAGACCAAAAGAGAGAGCCGGATATGCAAATTCTTAGGTGATATTTCTTATCCCCTATACATGGTACATTACCCAATAGTATATTTCTACGTTGCCTGGGTCAGCAATCATAAAGGAGTCACCATTATACAGGCCTGGCCTTATGCACTACTCGTTTTCACAGCAGCGGTCATTTTGGCTTATGCCGCATTAAAATGGTATGATGAGCCGGTTCGCAAATGGTTGCGGAAGAAACTTATGTAAGTAATTGCTGGCATATATCAGTTGCAGGTTGACGCTTCTTGCGCTGACATTCGTATCTTCGCCATAGTTAAGCTGGAAACAGATTTAATTCTATGAGTTTAGAAACCATATCATATTCAAGACCCAAATGAAAGTTATAGCGACATTCTTCTTGAGCGCCCTCATGATAACGGGGAGCAAAGTAAAGGCGCAACTACCACCTGTTTTTACTGCAGAACAACAAAAGCTTGCACAAAAAGACCCAATGGTACGGCGATACCTTGCCCCGGTAAACATTCTATGGCAGAGCTCCGATAAGACAGAACGCATCAAAAACGCACGGCAGTTGTTGAAAGTGGGGAAGGGCCAGGCAGATTTATCAGGGAAAGATTATTGCATTATGCAAAACGGGGATACCAGTAAAGCAGGGATCCTTCTTGATTTTGGAAAAGAACTGCATGGAGGATTACAATTGATTACTGATCAATCACGAGGGGGTAAGCCAGTTCGTGTGCGCATCCGATTTGGAGAATCGGCCAGTGAGGCGATGAGTGATATTGATACGATCCATAATGCAACAAATGACCATGCTATCCGTGACCTGATTGTTCCGCTTCCCTGGCTTGGCAAGCTTGAAATAGGCAATACAGGTTTTCGTTTTGTACGGATTGATCTTGTCGATGCCAATACAGAACTTAAGTTAAAAGAAGTTAGGGCTATTTTTGTATTCAGGGACATACCCTATTTAGGCTCATTCACGAGCAGTGATACCTTACTCAATAAAATATGGATGACCGGGGCTTACACAGTACATTTGAATATGCAGGATTATCTCTGGGATGGCATCAAGCGAGACCGCTTAGTTTGGGTAGGGGATATGCACCCGGAAACCTCCACTATTGCGGCCGTATTCGGCAGCAATAACGTTGTACCTAAAACGCTTGATATGGCGCGCAACATCACACCCTTACCACAATATATGAACGGGATGGTGTCTTATTCAATGTGGTGGGTGATCATACAGCATGACTGGTATATGCATAATGGAAATTTAGGCTATCTCAAAGAACAGAAAACATATTTGCTTGGCTTATTAAATCACTACCTGAAAGGTATTGACCAAAACAATAGCGAAATCCTAAATGATGGTATCCGTTTTTTGGACTGGCCCTCGAGCACCGATACCACTGCCATACATGCTGGTTTACAGGGTCTTCTAGCGATTACATTGTCTGATGGCGCCAAGCTTTGTGGTGTGCTAAATGAAAAATCAATGCAGGTCAGGTGCCTTGAGGCCGTTGCAAAACTGAAGAAAAATATACCGGACCCGGGAAGTTCGAAGCAGGCCGCCGCCTTGTTATCGCTTGGTGGTCTGATGTCACCAACTAAAGCTAACTCCATTTTATCCAGCGATGGTGTTCATCGCTATTCTGCATTTTTTGGCTATTATATGCTAAAAGCAAAGGCCAGGGCTGGAGATTATCAGGGGGGGCTGGATGACATCCGCAACTATTGGGGGCCAATGTTGTCGCTTGGTGCAACTACATTTTGGGAAGATTTTGATGTTGACTGGCTGCCAAATGCATCGCGTATCGACGAACTGGTCCCTTCGGGCAAAAAGGACATTCATGGCGATTATGGTGCTTATTGTTACAAAGGTTTCAGGCATAGCCTTTCTCACGGCTGGTCGTCCGGACCAACTCCCTGGCTGACAGAATTTGTTTTAGGTATTAAAGTGTTGGTGCCGGGATGCAAAAAGATAAGTATTAACCCACATTTAGGTGATCTAAGTTTTGTTGAAGGCACTTTTCCAACACCATATGGAATTGTGAGGATCAGACACAAAAAACTTAAAAACGGGAAAACATATACCGAGGTCTGGAAGCCAACAGAGGTAACTTTGGCTAATGAAAAAAGTTCGGGCTTAAAGGTACATAACCAATCAGGATCCATTCATCTTAGATAATCTATTCGTAAGGAACTATCACAATAGATTGGTAAATGATGAATTATCAATTTAGGTTTAAAAGTACAAATTTACGCAATAACGCAAGCGGACAAAATATGGGCTATTTCAGGGTTGCCCGATCAAAAACCCTGCAATAGTTTGTACTTCCTACTTTAACAATATCCTGTTCAGTGAAACCACATTTCAACATGGCATCTACTACCGTAAAGAAAAAGCCGCTTTTTTCAGCTTTCCAGGTCATATTTGTCGTATTATCGCCTCTTCCAGGGTCTGGTACACTGGCCATTTTGGTATCAGTACCGATGCAAACATGATCAATTCCAACCACATCGGCCATAGCGCGGATGTTTTGCGCATATTCCAAAGGCGTATCTGCAAGGTGCGTCCAAACACCAATTACACCACCTGCTTTTGCTACCACCTGTGCATAGTCTTTACTAATCAGCCGTGGCATCATCATTTTTGCCATTTTTTCGTTAGTACCTAATTGTGTGTTTAAACCAGTATGAGATATGACGATGGGCCGATCAGAAGTCCGGATGGCATCATCAATTGCCTCATTGCTGCAATGTGCCAAATCAACCAGCATTCCTAATTTATTGGCTTCCCGGAGTACATTTATTCCAAATTCAGTTAATCCTCCAAATTTTGCAGGATCGGTATAAATATCACCCATCGGGGGTGATGACTGATTGTCGTGCATAAGTCCCAAATGCCTAAGTCCTCTATCATAGGCTATTTTTAGACGCTCAAGCTTCCCTTCCAAAAAATGGGCTCCTTCAACAGATTGTATTACTACTGTATTACCTGCCTTCCGTGCTCTGCTTATATCTGAAAAAGCCATTGCCCTTGTGATGTTGTTAGCTTTTAAAAGTTCATCCATTTCATCCAGACTGACAATAAAACGTTCATAAGCTTCTCCAGGCTGAGTCAATGCCGGGCGGTCAACCTGAAAAGTCATACATATTGCAGCTAATCCCGATTCCTTAATCGCTTTTACCAAATCGTATTGTCGCACATTGAATTTTTCTTTTAGAAAGGGTACGTCAATATGATTGTGTATATCAATTCCAAATGCCTTTAATGCTATATTTTTGGTTCTGGAATCAATTTCGTTATTGGCAAAAACTAAATCTGGGTCTAGTATCAACGCTGTGCCAGCTAAAGTTAAACTCTGTATAAATTTTCTTCGTGACCACTGGTGATTTGTATTCATTACACTTTCTGATTTGAATTCTAACTTCCTGCGTGGCAAGTGTAACAATTTTTCTGTAACTATTTTAAATTGGAATGGTAAATTATTATTTTGGATTGTGAATTCTTTATTAAATTAATTTTTATTCTTGGGCCGTCTTTTGGTTTAATATAACTTATGCCGGGCGGGCCACTGGCTGTAAATTGTGGCAGAAACTAACCCTATGCAGGTTGGTTTGCATAGGGTAGGAGGGCGATCATGCATGCGTAACCTCTGCAGGAAGTGCTGCGACAAGCTCATTCGTCGTAAGTATTTCGTGGGCAAACGTTGGCCCGTTGAGCTCATGTGCGGCATGCATCATCTCTGCCGAGTATGCCGCGGTTGCATCCCTCACCAAAGTGACGTGATAACCTAGTTCCATAGCAAACCTGGTAGTGCTTTCAACACACGTATTTGCCAATAATCCAATAGCTATCACATGTGTAAACCCGCGTTGTTTTAGTATCATATCTAAATCCGTGTTGGCAAAACCGCTTTGCGCCCAATGCTCCTTGGCTATTATATCACCGTCCTCTGGTGCAAAATCAGGGTGCCATTCTCCACCCCAGGTCCCTTTAGCAAAAGTATGACGACTCATCATTCCCAACTGTGTTGGGTTCGGATGTTTCCAGTACTGGTAGTCTGTAGCTTCCCATCGTTTATGAGGAACAATAATTACCTGAATTCCCGCCATTCTAACTGCTTTCACAATTGCGCGGAGGTTGTCTAACAGATGATTAGCCTCAGCCACATCCTTAACTTTAGGCCATATTTTTCCTTCTTCGGACAAAAAATCGTTATAAGGATCGATAAACAATAAAGCTGTCTGATCCCTTTGATAGGTTTGAACGTCCATATTAATGCATTGTTAGGGTTAATTTTTCATTTTTTAAAGCGTAGCGCTCTATGCTTTTTGCAAATAAGGGGGTCTCGGTTTGATTGTGATAAATCGATACCGGTTGCCGTTGGGTTTTGAATAGCTCAAAAGGAATTCCCTGTTTCTCAAGCCCCGCAATGAAACCTTCTGTAGGTTTAGAAATTACCCTGTTGGTAAATTCGCATGTTTCCTCATTAATCTTTTTGACGCTCAGTTCCCAGTGCACAACAATATTAACTCGTCCAGTGGGCGTGAAAACGTCTGAAATAGACTCTAGAATCAGGTGGTCTGGTTCGCCTAGTTTTTCTATATAATGTTGAACCATTACGCTTCCGCCTAACACCTCAACATTGATAGACATTCGTTTACCGTCTGGAGCGGTTGTAAAGCCAGCAGCAACGTGCGCCGGCGAACAAGATTGATATTCCTGTTCCGGTAAGGAGAAGCACCATTCTGGGATATTTATTTTTTCAATTGGTGCATTGATTGTCGCTGAAAAGCTTGAATCGACAATTATTTGTTCATTTTCCATAATTATTAAATTAAATTTTCTGTATATGATATGTTGCCTGAATTGCTCTTAGTTAGCGATCCTACTGTCTAGCTTTTCGTCTTCTGTCAGCCCGTTAATCAGACCATATCGTTTTGCCGTTGTTGGATCAAGTTCCTCGCACCAATAATCATTTCATTTATTTATTTCGCAGCTGTGTCAGTGAGCATTTTATTAACTATAAGCCAGCGGCCGTCAATTTTGTGAAAGGATAAGAACTCATCGTAATTGAAGTCGTACATTTTTACATGTAACTTTGCAATGGCTATGGAATTTACTACATCGATAGAAATAATTTCTCCTTTAAATGGCTTTCCAGAGTCTTTTACACTTTGCCGGTTCTTTACTCCATCAAGGTATTCCGCAATTGTTTTAAAGTACGGTGTTCCTTTTATGTCACCAACTACCAAACAACCAGGTAAATAGATGCTTTTAAGGGTAGCAACGTCGCCTTCGTAGATGCCTTTAAAGTAGTTATCTTCCAACACCCGGGATATTTCTAATGAATCGCTTTCATTATTTCTCATTTTATCTTTGTTTTGTGCTCCCGCTACAAGCATACTTGAAGCTAAAAGAGCCGTTAAGAAAAGTTCCATCTCAATTTATGTTATTATTAGTAGATATATCAGGAAGACCATTTGGTACCTGAGATTCTCTCGTTTTGATTTATTTTTCCTTCCTTAGTAATGATAGTGCTGTAATACGCACCCGTTGCTTTTTTACCAACCCATTCGATATATTTATGGGTACTAAATGCATTAAATTTTTGACTTTTCATTTTATTTATGTTTGATGATAAAGCAAATTTCGGCAGTATTCATAAGTTTAAGGCGTGACCTGCATCACAATTGATCAGGCAATAAACCAAGTGATGGAGGTCGCGCCAATTATAGAAGTATGTTGTAATTTTACAGATCGCTATCCTAATTCTGTGCCATTTTTAACTGTCTTTATATCAATCATTTGTTCGTTTTAAACGAATTGGAATTCTTTAAATATCACCAAATAGTTAAAACAACAGTGAGATGTCGAGGTATGCAGATAAAGTCGAGTTATCCATATAGATAGAATGTTAAAATTTTAAGCCGAGGAGGGTCAGGCAGAATATGATAAGATTTGCAATTGATATGTTGCCTATTTTATTAATATATCGCTGGATATGAACTTGCTCTTAGCAATAGTATACACCATATGGGCAATCTCTTTAAGTTCGCCTATGTGGTTGGCAGTCCCAAGTTCTACAGTATTAAATCTGATATTAAATTGACCATAGTGGGCAACAATCCTGGTGCTAAGTTTATGTAATTCTATGGTAGAATTACCTTCTTTTTCAGCTTTATCTTCGCCGGGCATAAATTGTTCGTAAGGGGGACCGATATTTATTACTATGCCGTTTTGTTGAATATACATTTGCTGAACTATTTCCAGGGTAGTGCAGACCATCCTGCTGAGGTTTGTTTTTAACGTACGTTCAACGTAAGCGTCGCCTTCAGATAGACCTAATGTGGTTTTAAAATTTTCTGCAATGTTTATTAAAACATTTACAGCTCCGAACTGCGCAGTAGCTATTGCTAATAATTTGATAACAGTAGGGCGATCACCACAATCGCCCGCCATCATAATCACGCTTTCGCCTGCGCCAAATTTCTGATAAACCCCTTCTAATTTCTGCTTGCTTAGTGCATTGATCACTAAATTATCACCTTTTTTAACAAACCTCCGGATGATTTCCGTACCAATTTCTGAGGTAGCACCTGTCACTATAATTGTCTGCTTTTCCATTTTTCGCCGATAAAGTAAAGCATGAATTAGATAATAATAGAGTGACCTACATCACATAATTGAGCTGAAACCTTATCACTGCTTATGTCTGCTCATATAACCCCTACTTAAAATTCCTGCCCCCATGAAAAGAGTCTTTGGCTACATCCTCACGTACCTGTGTCCGTTTATTCTGTGCCGGATAAGGAGGAGATTTTTCGTCTGCCCGTGACAACGTTAATACAGGTAAATCATCTTGTTCGCGTTCCACAAGTTTGCCAAGCATTTTGGTCAAATCCACACACTTCGTAACAATAACGTGTACAACCAGGCCTTCGCGCTGTAGCCGTCCTTCCACCATCAGCAACTTGGAGTGTAAGATTTCCTTACGATAGGTTTCAAAAAGTTTTTCAAAAACCACCAGGTTTGTGAAGCCTGTTTCATCTTCAATTGTAATAAAACAAACTCCGCCAGCGGTTCCTGGGCGTTGTCGTACCAGCACCAGTCCTGCTACTTTTACCAGTTGCCCATCTTTGGCATCGGTGGTAATTGCGTGTGTAGAGAGAATACGGAGCATTTCCAATTGCGGACGAACAAAACTTACCGGGTGCGCTTTCAAAGAAAGTCCCACAGTGGCATAATCCTGGACAACGTGCTCGCCCTGGCTCATCAGCGGTAACTCTACCTGAGTTTCCAAAACACTT
>Ga0247815_10000520_pt1 | contig 30274 bp, 26 predicted proteins | sample UWRJL194509B1_FD_181014 | JGI IMG/M metagenome (GOLD analysis project Ga0247815, IMG submission 181014) | Plant litter microbial communities from Arlington Agricultural Research Station in Wisconsin, United States - UWRJ-L194-509B-1 | ecosystem: Environmental > Terrestrial > Plant litter >...
AGGAAGGCCAGGCCCGCGCCGGCCAAGGCGCCGCAGAAGATAATCAGCTCGCCCGCGCCGGGAATGTGCGGAATGAACAAGTACTTCGAATAGGTGGCGCTGCCGGTCAGGTAGGCGAACAGGCCGAGGGCCGAACCGACCATAATGGTCGGCATGATCGCCAGGCCATCCAGGCCATCGGTGAAGTTCACCGCGTTGCTGGTGCCGACGATCACGCAGTAGGTCAGCGCGATGAAGCCCCACACGCCCAGCGGATAGCTGATGGTCTTGAAGAACGGTACGATCAAGTCGGCCTTCGGCGGCAGGTCCAGCTCGAAGCCCGACTGCACCCACGCGAAGAACAGCTCGAAGACCTTGCCGGCGCTCGGCTCCGACACCGACACCGAGAATGCCAGGTACAGCGCGGCGGACAGGCCGACCAGCGACTGCCAGAAATATTTTTCCGCCGAGCGCATGCCTTCAGGGTCCTGGCGCACCACCTTGCGGTAATCGTCGACCCAGCCGACCGCGCCGAAGCCCAGCGTCACCACCAGCACAGGCCAGATCAGGCGATTCGACAGGTCGCACCACAACAGCGTCGAAACGCCGATGGAGATCAGCAGCAGCACGCCGCCCATGGTTGGCGTACCGTGTTTTTTCAGGTGGGTCTGTGGACCGTCGGTGCGCACGGCTTGGCCGTACTTCATGGCGGTCAGCTTGCGGATCACGGCCGGGCCGGCGGCCAAGCCGATCACCAGCGCGGTGATCGTGGCGAACACCGCGCGGAAGGTGATGAAACTGAAGACGCGGAGCGGTCCGACGTCTTGTTGAAAATAGTGTGCGAGCCAAAGCAGCATGATTAGTGACTTTCCTTGTTAGCTTGTTGCGATCCAATCAAATGCTGCACGACCCGTTCCATTTTCATGAAGCGGGAGCCCTTGATTAATACGGTTGCATCCGGCGTCACGGCTGCATCGACAGCAGCCAGCAGATCGCCGAAGTTTTCAAAATGACGAATGGACGCGCCTTGCATATGCGCGGCCAGTTCGCCGGTGATCAGCACCTGCTCGATGCCTTTGCTCTGCGCGTAAGCGCCGATCTCTTGGTGGAACTCGCGACCCTGCGTGCCGACTTCGCCCATATCGCCCAGCACCAGCACGCGCGGCGCGGCGGCTTTGGACAGCACGTCGATGGCGGCGCGCACGGAATCCGGATTGGCGTTGTAGGTGTCGTCGATGACGACGGCGCCGTTGCTCGCGGCCTTCTTCTGCAGGCGGCCGCTGACCGGTGCGAAAGTGTCGAGTCCCAGCTTGATTTTTTCCAGCGCGATGCCGGCGGCGTAAGTGCACGCCACCGCCGCCAGCGCGTTGCGGACATTGTGCTCGCCCGCCGCTTGCAGATTAACGAAGAACTGCAGCGGCTCGTTGACCGCGCCATCGCGGATGGTGATGAACATCTCGCTGCCGAAGTCTCCGGCGCGGAAGGTGCAACTCACTTCGGCGTCCTTGGTCAGGCCGAAGCGCAGCACGCGGCGGCCGGCGGACAGCTCTTCCCACACCGGCGTGAACTCGTCGCCATGCGGGAACACGGCCACGCCGTCGGCCGGCAGCGCGGCCAGCACAGCGCCGTTTTCGCGCGCGACGGCTTCCACGGTGTGCATGAATTCCTGATGCTCGCGCTGGGCGTTGTTGACCATCGCGATGCCCGCTGCGGCGATGGCGGCCAGTCGGCCGATCTCGCCCGGATGGTTCATGCCCATCTCGATCACGGCCGACTCCTGCTTCGCTTCCATGCGGAACAGCGTCAGCGGCACGCCGATTTCGTTATTCAGGTTGCCGCGCGTGGCTAGCCGGCCTTCTTCGCCGTGGGCGGCGGCCAGGATGGACGCGATCATTTCCTTGACCGTGGTCTTCCCGTTGCTGCCGGTGACCCCGATGACCGGCATCGCGAACTGGCGGCGCCAGTGATTGGCGATCTGGCCCAAGGCGACCAGCGTGTTCGGCACCACGATTGCTGGCAGGGTCCAGCCTTCCGGCAGTTCTTCGACAACGACGGCGGCGGCGCCCTTCTCCGCGACTTGCGCCAGGAAGTCGTGGGCGTCGAACACCTCGCCGCGCAGCGCGACGAACAGCGAACCCGCGAAGACATTGCGGCTGTCGGTGGAGACGCCACTGAATACAACTTCACCATCGCCGACCAAACGGGCGCCGGTGATCGAAGGCAGAATTTGTGCGAGTGCAGCGCGCATCAATTCGTCCTCATCATGGTTAAACGCGCCGACAGCGCCAGTTGCGCATGATCGGCGTCGGAGAATGGCAGCTTCTTGCCCTTGATTTCCTGGTAGGGCTCATGGCCTTTACCGGCCAGGAGGATCACGTCCGGCTTGCCGGCGTGCTTGATCGCCGACAGGATCGCGGCGGCGCGGTCATCCAGCGCCTGCACCGTCGATGCCGGATTATTGCGGTCCATGCCGGCGAGGATCTGTTCGATGATCGAATGCGGATCTTCGCTGCGCGGATTGTCGCTGGTGACCAGCACATGGTCGGCCGCCTGCGCGATCTTGCCCATCTGCGGACGCTTGCCGGGATCGCGGTCTCCGCCGCAGCCGAACACGCACCACAGCTGGCCGTTGCGATCGGCCGCCACTTGGCGCAGCGCGGTCAGGGTTTTTTCCAGCGCGTCCGGCGTGTGCGCGTAATCGATGACGATCATCGGCGCATCCTGGCCGCCGACCAGTTGCATGCGGCCCGGCGCGGGCTTCAGCGCCTCGACCGCCTCGATGGCGGTGCGCAGGCTCAAGCCCTTGGCCAGCAGCGCGCCCATCACGCCCAGCGCGTTGCTGATGTTGAAATTGCCGACCAATTGCGTCTTGACCAGCGCCACGCCCAGCGCGCACTCCAGATGGAACTCGGTCCCGGTATGGCGGCCGCTGCGGATCTGGCCCGCGCGCAGCATCAGCACACCGTCGATGTCCGGCCGCGCCGTCGCGTCATGCAGCGTATAGCCGATCAGCGGAATCGCGCCGGCCAGCGCCGGTTTGGATTGCAGGTACGAGATCAGGCGCGCACCCATCGGATCGTCCAGGTTGACGACCGCCGTTTTCAAACCCGGCCAGTCGAACAGCTTGGTCTTGGCGGCCTCGTAGGCTTCCATGGTGCCGTGGTAGTCCAGATGGTCGCGCGTCAGGTTGGTGAACAGCGCCACGTCGAAATGCATGCCCGCCACGCGGCCCTGTTCCAGGCCGATCGACGATACCTCGATCGCCAACGACGCCGCGCCTTGCTCGCGCAGGTCGGCCAGCGTGCGCGCCAGCAGTACCGCGTCCGGCGTGGTGTAGCCGGTGACGTTGTATTCCACTTCGCCGCGCGCGCGGAACACGCCCACGCCCAGCGTGCCGACGACGGCCGCCGCCTCCGAACCGCGCGACAAGGCTTGCCCCAGCCACACCGCGCTGGAGGTCTTGCCGTTGGTGCCGGTCACGCCGACGGTGAACATCGCCGCATCCGGTTGCTGATAGAAGGCGTGCGCGATCGCGCCGGCGTTCTGCTTGAGATTTTCGACGGTCAGGTAAGGCACGGCCCAGCTGTCGTTCCAGCTGAAGCCAGCGGGATCGATCACCACCAGCGCCGCGCCCTGCTCGACGGCGCTCTCGATAAAACCGCGCCCATCGCCGGCGTCGCCCGGATAGGCGAAGAAAACATCGCCCGGCACGACGCGGCGCGAATCCGAAGCCAGATGCGCGCTTGGCGCCAGCTTGCGGATCGCGGCGGCTATCGTTTGAAAATCAGCCAACGGGTCGAAAAGAGAAGTCGTCACATGTTCCCCTGTGCTGCTGATTCAGGAATGATGATATGGGTCAGGTCCGAATCCGGCGCGATGTTCTTGGCGCGCAGCGCCTGGGCGGCCAGCGCCGAGAACACCGGACCGGCCACGTCGCCGCCGACGTGCACCGGGCCGCCGGGTTCGTCGATCATGACGGCGATGATGAAGCGCGGGTCCGACATCGGCGCCATGCCGACGAAGTTACCGATGTATTTGGTGTGCGAGTAGCGGCCGTTGACGACCTTCTGCGCGGTGCCGGTCTTGCCGCCGACGCGATAGCCCGGCACCTGCGCCTTGACGGCGGAGCCGCCCGGCAGCGTGACCATCTCCAGCATCTCGCGCATCTCGGCGGCGGTCTTGGCGCTGACCACCTGCGTGCCGTGCGGCGCCTCGGTCAGCTTCTGGAACGACAGCGGAATGATGTCGCCGTCGCGGGCGAAGATCATGTACGAGCGCGCCAGCTGGATCAGCGAGACCGAGATACCCTGGCCGAAGCTCATATTCGCCTGCTCGACAGGACGCCAGGATTTATAAGGACGCACGCGGCCGGCCACGGCGCCGGGGAAGCCCCATTTGGGCTGCTGGCCGAAACCGACCTTGGTGAACATTTCCCACATATCCTGCGCCGGCATGCCGAGCGCGATCTTCGAGGTGCCGATGTTGGACGACTTCTGGATGATGGTCTGCACGTCGATCAGGTAATGCGGATGGGTGTCGTGGATCACGCGGTCGGCGATGACCATGGCGCCGGCGCCGGTGTCGAACATGGTGTGCGGCGTGACGCGCTTCTCATCCAGCGCCAGGCCGATGGTGAACGGCTTCAGCGACGAACCCGGCTCGAAGGTGTCGGTCATCACGCGGTTGCGCAGCTGTTCGCCGGTCAGCTTGGAGCGGTCGTTCGGGTTGTAGGTGGGCCAGTTGGCCAGCGCCAGCACTTCGCCGGTATGCACGTCCAGCACCACGGCGGCGCCGGCCTTGGCGTGGAACTTCTCCACCGCGTCCTTGACCTGGGTGAAGGCGATGTATTGGATCTTGCTGTCGATCGACAGCGTCAAGTCCTTGCCGTCGTGCGGTTCGCGCACCGATTCGATGTCCTCGACGATGTGGCCCAGCCGGTCCTTGATGACGCGGCGGCTGCCCGGCTGGCCGACCAGCGTTTTTTGCTGCGCCAGTTCCATCGATTCCTGGCCCATGTCCTCGACGTTGGTGAAGCCGACGACGTGGGTCGTCACTTCGCCCTGCGGGTAGAAGCGCTTGTATTCCTTGCGGGTCTGGATGCCCTCGATGCCCAGCTTGGTGATCTGGTCGGAGATGTCCTGCTCGACCTGGCGCTTGAGGTAAACAAAGCCGCGGTCCGAGTCGAGTTTTTTCTGCAGGTCGGCGTCGCTCATGCCCAGCAGGCTGGCCAGCTGTTTCAGCTTGGCCGGCGGCGCTTCCTGCACATCGTCCGGGATCGCCCAGATAGCCTTCACCGGCACCGACGACGCCAGCACCTGGCCGTCGCGATCGGTGATCTTGCCGCGCGTGGCCGGCAGGTCCAGCGTGCGCGCGTAGCGGATCTCGCCCTGCTTCTGCAGGAACTGGGTCGACAAGCCTTGCAGCCAGACGGCGCGCGCGGCCAACGCGGCGAAGGCGGCGAACAACACGAACAGCACGATGCGCGAACGCCATACCGGCAGACGCACCGCCAGCACGGGGTTCTTCGAAAACGGCACGCCCTTGGAGCGGGCCACGCGCGAGTTGTTCGGATTGTTCACGCGGCTCATTTTGCCGCCTCGGAGGTCAGGTACTGCGTACGCGCGGCGGTCAGCGGCGTCATATTCAGGTCACGGCGGGCGATTTCCTCGATGCGCGCGTGCTTGCCCAGCGTGGACTGGTCCAGCTGCAGCTGCGCCCATTCGATATCGAGCTGGCGCGCCTGCGACTGCGTGCGTTCCAGCTCGATGAACAAATGGCGCGCCTGGTATTGCGCGTTAACCAGCGACAGGCCGCAAGCGACCAGCAACGCCGTCAACACCACGTTGATCTTGCCGCTCACGCGCTCTCCTCGACCGGGAAAGGCAAACGGCGCGCCACGCGCATCACCGCCGAGCGGGAACGCGGGTTGGCGTCGACTTCGGCGTCGGACGGCTTCATCTTCGAGATCAGCTTGAGCTCCGGCTGCGGCAGATCGACCGCGCGGATCGGCAAGCGCCGGTCCGGCTGCTCGACGTTGGCCTTGGACGCGAAGAAGCGCTTGACCATGCGGTCCTCCAGCGAGTGGAAGCTGATGATGACCATGATGCCGCCGGGCGCCAGGCTGTCGTAGGCCTGGGTCAGTACGGCTTCGAGATCTTCAAGTTCTTTATTGATGAAAATCCGGATAGCTTGAAAAGTACGGGTGGCCGGGTCCTTGCCCTTTTCCCGAGTCTTGACCGCGCCTGCCACGATGCCGGCAAGCTGTCGTGTGGTTGAAATTGGCTCGACTGCCCTGCGAGCAACAATCGCCTTTGCAATCTGAAAAGCAAACCGTTCTTCCCCATATTCTTTAATCACCTTTTCCAGTGTCTGTTCGGTTTCGGTGGCGAGCCACTCCGCCGCCGACATGCCGCGCGTGGTGTCCATGCGCATGTCGAGCGGGCCGTCGTTGCGGAAGCTGAAGCCGCGCGCGGCGTCGTCCACCTGCGGCGACGAGATGCCCAGGTCGAGCAGGATGCCGTCCACCTTGGAGGCGTCGCGCTCGGCCAGCGCCTCGCGCATGGTGGCGAAGCTGTCGTGCACGATGGTGAAGCGCGGATCGTCGATCTGCTCGGCGGTGGCGATCGCCTGCAGGTCCTTGTCGAAGGCGATCAGGCGCGCCTTGGCGCCCAGCTTCGAAAGGATCAGGCGCGAATGGCCGCCGCGGCCGAAGGTGCCGTCGACGTAGACGCCGTCGGCGCGCGCGCCGACCAGCGCCAGCGCTTCGACCGCTTCGTCCAGCAGCACCGTACGATGCTGAAATTCCGGCACCGCTGTTGTTGTCATGGCGGGACCTTAGAAAGAAAAATTGGCGAGTACATCGGGGGTGCCGGCATCCATCGCCTGCTGCTCTTTTTCCGCCATCTTGGCGGCGTCCCAGATTTCGAAGTGCGAGCCCATGCCCATCATCATGACTTCGCGCTCGATGCCGGCGGCGGCGCGCAGCTCGGGCGCGACCAGGATGCGGCCGGCGCTGTCCATCTCGACGTCGGTGGCGTAACCAAGGAAAATGCGTTGCCAGGCGCGGGCCTGCATCGGCCAGCTGGAAATCTGTTGACGGTGTTGTTCCCACACGGGACGGGGGAACAGCATGACGCAGCCGTCGGGGTGGCGCGTCAAGGTGAGGCGGCCTTCGCATTGGATCGACAGCGCGTCACGGTGCTTGGCGGGGATAGACATCCTGCCTTTGGCATCGAGATTGATTGCGGACGCGCCTTGAAACACGGGATTACCTTTGACCTCAGTATGGTTAGCGGGCATGAACAGCGTTCGTCCTGTTTTCATCTCTCCCGCCGCTAAGTCGGTTGAAATTTCCCACAAAAAGACACTTTTTCACACAGATGCCCACTTTAGAGGATGGGAGAATAGTGGTCAAGCGGTTTCAGCCAATCGAAACAGGGATTTTATTAATGAAATTAAGGACTTAGCGCGATTCCTTGAAGCCAGCTAGAAATAAAATAGTTCAATAAATTAAGTACTTATGGAAGACTATGAATGTGCCACCTCACCTATACCCATGTGTTTGCCTGTATTTTGGGCGTTAAAGTGACTGAAATAAAATAGTGAAATAAATGCACATAGTTGCAGGTCGCCAACATTGCAGTAGCAAATAGGCAACGATAGCCACGCCGTTTGCACGCGAGAAAAATGGGGGATTAAGAGAGGATAGTGCCAATATGTCGCGCCAACAGCGCAATTACGCGGAATGGGAACCTTCAGAAAAACCTTTAACAACGACGCCTAACTTCACCTGCTTTAATCTGTCGCGGGCAACTTGTCTATACAAATTATCGATGACCGCCGGCGACTACGCTGACATTATACGCCTTCAGCAGGACTCAATTCCACCGTGAATTGAAGTCGAACGATAGCTGGCGATGGTGTTTTATTGACAGCAAGGTCACAGTTTTTCCGGCCGATGCATAGAGCAGTAAATAATCGGACCAAAGGCAAACCCGCAATTCGGTGGACTCGTTCAGCTTGCCGCGCAAGGCAGTCAAGGCGCGTTTGACTTCAACCGAGTGACCATCGCGCGCCAGGAACAAGGAACCCATGGCGGGAAACTCTTCCAGATTGGATATGACCTGGGTATCCAACCCGTCGAGCAAAGCGTCGAAGGTTTGCGAGGCACCCGCATCCACCAGAAATTGCTCGATATCGGCGAGGTTGCGCTCAAAATTGTCGCTGAGCAGAACTTTTGATTTTTTAGCCATCAAGGCTGGCGACGCTTTTTCATCGCGGCGATGACGCCACGGGCGTCTTTGGTGCGACCCGCCGCAATGTCATCGAGCCCCTTGGACGCTTCGTTGATCAGGATCAGGTGCACTTTTTCACGCTCAAGCTGGTGGTAGTAGTCCAGCCGTTCGGCATCGATCAAAGCGACATAGCTCTCGCCGTTTTTGGTGATGATCTTCTCGGCGCCAGCCTTCACCTGATCCGCCAACTCGGATAGATTGGCGCGAGCCTGAGATAACGGCACGATATCCGCTGCGGTAATAGCCATGTCCAGACTCCAAAATGTACTGAATTTTGTACATTATATAGAAGGCGCTATGACTTGGTGCGCTCCACAGCGCGCGTCCACTGCGCCAGCAGCGCGGCGCGCTGGTCGGCGCCCATGGCGGGCTCGAAGCGGCGGTCGCCCATCCATAGCGCGGCGATTTCCTCCTGGCTGCCCCAGAAGCCGACCGCGAGCCCGGCCAGGTAGGCGGCGCCTAGGGCGGTGGTCTCGGTCACTTTCGGCCGCACCACCGGCACGCCCAGCAGATCGGCCTGGAACTGCATCAGCAGATCGTTGCGGGCGGCGGCGCCGTCGGCACGCACTTCGATCAGCGGCAGCGAACGATGCGACGCTTCGACATCCTTCTGCATCGCCGTCATCACCTCCGCGCTTTGGTAGGCGATCGCCTCCAGCGCGGCGCGGGCGATGTGGCCGCGATTGCTGCCCCGGCTCAGCCCGGTCAGCGAGCCGCGCGCGTACGGGTCCCAGTGCGGCGCGCCGAGGCCGACGAAGGCCGGCACCATGAACACGCCGCCGCTGTCGGGTACGCTAGCGGCCAAGGCCTCCACGTCGCTGGATTTTTCGATGATGCCCAGCCCGTCCCGCAGCCATTGCACCGTGGCGCCGCCCATGAAGACGCCGCCTTCAAGCAGGTAATCGGTGGCGCCGTCGACGCGCCAGCCCACCGTGGTCAGCAGCCGGTTATGCGAGGCCACCGGATGGCTGCCCAGGTGCATCAGCATGAAGCAACCGGTGCCGTAGGTGTTCTTGACCATGCCCGGCTTCAGGCAGACCTGGCCGAAGGTCGCCGCCTGCTGGTCGCCGGCGATGCCCGCCACCGGGATCGCGGCGCCGAACAGTGCAGCCTTGGTCATGCCCACCTCCTCGCTGGACGACACCACCTGCGGCAGCATCTCCTCCGGGATATCGAACAGATGCAGCAGGTCGATGTCCCAGCGCATCAGGTGGATATTGAACAGCATGGTGCGCGAGGCGTTGCTTACATCGGTGACATGCTCGCCGGTCAGTTTGTAGACCAGCCAGCTGTCGACCGTGCCGAAGGCCAGCTCGCCCTTGCGCGCCCGCTCCCGCGCGCCGGGCACGTGGTCGAGCAGCCATTGCAGCTTGGTGGCGGAGAAATACGCGTCCAGCTCCAGGCCGGTGATGTCGGTGATCTTTTTGGCCTTGCCGGCGGCGCGCAGCGCTTCGCAGGCGTCGGCGGTGCGGCGGTCCTGCCAGACGATGGCCGGGGCGATCGGTTCGCCCGTCGCGCGATCCCACACCACGGTGGTCTCGCGCTGGTTGGCGATGCCGATGGCGAGGATCTGCTTGCTCTCTATATGGTTGTCCGACAGGACTTGGCGGGCCACGGCGAGCTGGCTGGACCAGATCTCGCTGGGGTCGTGCTCGACCCAGCCGGGCTGCGGGAAATACTGGGGAAATTCGACGGCGGCGCAACCGGCGATCCGCCCATGACGATCGAACAGGATGGCGCGCGAACTGGTGGTTCCTTGATCCAAGGCCAGTATGTATTGTTTCATCGGCGGAGTCCCCGGCGAAATCATTATTAGTTGAAGCAAGCCGATAGGCCGGATTTTGTTACGGCGCAGGCGAACCCGCGCTATGACAGCCATTCCTCTAGGCGCTGGATTACTCCAGCGCTCAAGCTTCCTACCCGCACGCTCCGCGAGCAGCATCATCGCGTGCCTATTTGGAATTGCACCAGGTGGAGGTTACCGCGTTTCACCGTAACTTAATACGCTCGTCTCTGTGGCCCTATTCCTCGCCTTATACCCCGAAAGGCTTTCAGCGGACGGCCGTTAACCGTCACCCCGCTCTATGGAGTCCGGACCTTCCTCCCGCCAGGCATTACGCGCTGGCCAGCGGCTGTCTGGCTTGCTTCAGGCGGTATTGTAACAGCACGGCCCTGCAATTCTGTAATTTGGTGTCGCCATTCAGAAAGCCGCCCCTCCGCCCCCGCCTTAGAATGACGCATCACCTCACCCGATAAGGCCCGCCCCATGACGCAACCATCCCGCTCCGGCGGCCAGATCCTGGTCGACGCCCTGAAGATCCACGGCGTCGACACCGCTTTCGGCGTACCCGGCGAAAGCTACCTGGACGTGCTCGACGCGCTGCACGACTCCGACATCCGCTTCATCATCAACCGCCAGGAGGGCGGCGCCGCCTTCATGGCCGACGCCTACGGCAAGATGACCGGCAAGCCGGGCATCTGCTTCGTCACCCGCGGCCCGGGCGCGACCAACGCCTCGATCGGCGTGCACACCGCCTACCAGGATTCGACCCCGATGATCCTGTTCATCGGCCAGGTCGGCAACGACTTCGTCGACCGCGAGGCGTTCCAGGAAATCGACTACCGCCGCATGTACGGCCAGATGGCCAAGTGGGTGACGCAGATCGACCGCGCCGACCGCATTCCCGAATACCTCGCGCGCGCCTTCCAGGTCGCCACCAGCGGCCGCCCGGGCCCGGTGGTGCTGGCACTGCCGGAGGACATGCTGATCGACCAGGCCGTCGTCGCCGACACCCGCCGCTACCAGCCGGTGCAAGCCTCCCCTTCCGCCGCGCAGCTCGACACCGTGCGCGCCATGCTGGCCGGCGCCAAGAAGCCGCTGGTCCTGCTGGGCGGCGGCGGCTGGAACGAGCAAGCCTGCGCCGACCTGCAACGCTTCGCCGAAGCCAACCAGTTGCCGGTGGCCTGCGCCTTCCGCTTCCAGGACCTGCTCGACAATGCGCACCCTAACTATATAGGCGACGTCGGCATCGGCATCAATCCGAAGCTGGCCGCGCGCGTGCGCGACGCCGATGTGATTCTCGCCATCGGCCCGCGCCTGGGCGAGATGACCACCGGCGGCTACGCGCTGATCGCCGCGCCGGTGCCGGCCCAGCGCCTGATCCACGTCCACGCCGACGCCGAGGAACTGGGCAGCGTCTACCAGGCGGAAGTGATGATCAACAGCGGCATGCCGCAGATCGCGACGATGCTGGCGGCGATGGCGCCGGTCGACGCGTCGGCCTGGGCCGGCAGCATCGCCGAGGCGCGCGCGGAATACGCCGCGTGGCAAGAGCAGCCGGCCATCTTCAAGGACGGCAAGGCGCCGCTGGACTTATGGCAGGTGGTGCAACAGATCGACAAGATCGCGCCGCACGACACCATCATCACCAACGGCGCCGGCAACTACGCCACTTGGGCGCACCGCTTCCACAGCTACGGCGGCATGCGCACGCAGTTGGCGCCGACCAGCGGCGCGATGGGCTACAGCGTGCCGGCCGGGGTCGCGGCCAAGATCATCGCCCCGAGCCGCACCGTGATCACCTTCGCCGGCGACGGCGAGTACATGATGAACGGCCAGGAGCTGGCCACCGCCGTGCAATATCAGGCGGGCGTGGTCATCATCGTGTTCAACAACGGCATGTTCGGCACCATCCGCATGCACCAGGAGCGCGACTATCCGGGCCGAGTGTCCGGCACGGAGCTGCACAATCCGGATTTCGCGGCGCTGGCCGTGGCCTACGGCGCGCATGGGGAGGTGGTGACAACGACGGCGGAATTCGCCCCGGCGCTGGAGCGCGCGCTGGCGCACGCCAACGGCAAGCGACTGCCGGCGCTGATCGAGCTGCGCTATGACGGCGACCTGATCACGCCGGGCGCCACGCTGGACACCATCCGCAACAACGCCTTGGCTGCAAAGTCGGCCAAGGCCGCCAAATAAGGCGCGGGCCGCCGGCCTACAAGCTGGCGGTCGTGTTCGGCTCGTTGTCGAGCAAGGGTTTGTCTTCTTCTTTTTTCTTTTTCGACTCAGGGCAGGCGCGGCACGTGCCGGCCTTGCGGCCGTAGTCGGTCACCAGCGGCAGCCGCATCGGCACCGCCTCGTCGCCGCAATACCCACCATCGAGCACCAGCGCCTTGCCGCCGTCGGCCACCTTGGCGCTGATGGTGCGTTCGTCCTCGTCCGGCGGCTGCACCGTGAAATACAACTGCTGCCCGCGCGGATCGATATTGACGTCGCTGGCCACCACCGGCCAGCTCAGGCCGCCTGCGGTATATTCGTATAGCACCGTGTCGACTTCGGCGAAACGCTGCAGCGTGATGCGCTGGCCGCCGAATTCGCCGCTGTCCTGGTGGATGCATAAATCGGAAAACACCACCATGCCATAGCGCGGCAGCCCGGCCGCTTTGCGGTCGGCCTTCTTGGGCGCGGCCAGCACGGCGCAGGAGAGCAGCAGGATCGCGCCGGCGAACAGGGTGTGTGATGTCTTCGTCATGGATATCGCTTTCGGAAATGAACAACGGCTGCACCAGGCAGCCGTTGTTGATTCTAAATCTGAATAATCAGATTAGAAGGAGTGCTTCAGACCCAAGTTGAAGGCCTTGTCGCCCGTACCGCCTTCGCTGTTGTTACCAACAGTGTAGCCGGCGCCGTTCTTGTTCTTGATCTTAGCGTAAGCAACATAGGTGCTGGTACGCTTCGACAGAGCGTACGAGTAGCCAACAGCCCACTGGTCAGCGTCACGGTTGCCGATTTCTTTGTCGTCCTTGCGGATGTACGAAGCCATCACGGTGCCGGCGGTGTCGCCGACTGGTGCGGTTACGCCGACCAGGGCGTTGCTGCTGTCCTGGCTCGAAGCGAAGGTGTAGCCGTAAGCATTGTTAGGACCGTTCAAAGGCGCGCTGTTCAGGCCCTTGTCTTGACCGTAGGCGCCGAATACTTTAACGATTTTGAAGTCGTAGTTAGCGGCGATCAGCGAGTTGTGGCCGATGCGGTTGGTTTTAACGGTCAGGGTGTCGTTGTTTTTGCTGTTGTAAGCCAAAGCGACGTTCAGAGGACCATTGTTGTAAGCGACCGACGCGCCGACTTGACGGTTGGCGCTGGTGTCGGCTGCAACTTCGCCCACGCTGTACGAAACAGCGGCGGTGACGCCTTGCAGGTTAGGCGTTTTGTAGACGATCGAGTTGTCGTTGCGGGTGTCGAAGCTGGCCACTGGGAACAGGTTCTTAGCGGTACCGGCGTAGCCCAGTGCGAACGGGTCAGCCACGTCGCGCAGGGTTTCGTAGTAAGGGGTGTACTGACGACCCAGGGTCACGGTACCGGCGGTTTTCGACGACAGGCCAACATAGGCTTCGCGGTTGAACAGACGGTTGTCGGTGTTGTCCAGTGCGCCGGTGTCGATACGCGCGCCGGTTTCCAGTTTGAAGATTGCGCTCAGACCGCCACCCAGATCTTCAGTGCCTTTGAAGCCGATACGGGAAGCCGAAGCCGCGCCGCTCGAAACTTTGGTGGTGGTGCCAGCTGCGCCGCCGCGCTCGCTAACGATGCCGGCGTCCAGGATACCGTAGATCGTTACGTTCGATTGGGCGAACGCTGCGGAGCTCATTGCGCCCAGAACGGCGATGGCGATAAGGGATTTTTTCATTTTACGTATTTCCTTCAGTTTGTATTGCTAAAAAGTAAAGCTAGTGTGGCGGCTTAATTCGGTGCTTATCGGCGCCATACAGGCGCCGTCTGTGCGTGAGGGCAAACTCCCCAGCTGCCCCGTTGCGATCCCATCGTTGGGATGCATCACTTAAGTTGCGGCCGATTTAATCGACGCCGGCTTCATCGCGACGCTCCATGAGCGCCGGAGGCGGCACTATACTGATGCTTCGCGTCTCCAGCAAGTGTAAAAACGTTCATGTTGAACGCTCCTGCTCTTGTTAGATTTTCAAAACAGCGGCATTTTACCGCATCGCAATATTTCCTGCCGATCAAGCGAACCAGCCTGTATTTCCGGGTGATGAAGACGCATTCCAACTTCGCGCTGCTTCACCTTCGTCGGACCAAGTAAAAATAGCCACATTGCTATTTCTGACGCCATTGTATATCGAAGCCCCTATGCGCCCGCCTCTACCAAATGGTAATAAGCTTACAACTTCGCATGGCACCCGGACGGCTTTTCATCCGAAATACGCACCAAAACCAACTTTGCTCATAGTGGAATCACCATATTGGTGCGGTAAATTCGGTCCACCCTACAAGGTGTTGCATTGCATTACGGATTTGTAAGAAAATGCTACCTGTTGTTTTTTAACGACGATTTACATACAAAATATTGCAAATTCGGCCCAAATCCGGTTCATCGGACCCGCACCGAGTCCAGCACGCGCATGAAATAAACTCATGAATCAGGCGCGGCGACGCACCTCGGCGGTGCGTTGCGGTGCGGCGAGCACCTGGCGCGCGGCGCTGGCGACCACGCGCAACGGCGCGGCCTGATGACCCTGCCCCGACAGCTGGAACACCGACACCAATTGCGCCAGCGCATGCGCCTGTTCCTGCATGCTGTGCGACGCGGCGGTGGCTTCCTCCACCAGCGAGGCGTTCTGCTGGGTGACGGCGTCCATGTCGGCCATGGCGGCGTTGACCTGCTCGATGCCGGCGCTCTGCTCGTGGCCGGCCGAGGTGATCTCGCCCATGATATCGGTGACGCGGCGCACGCTGACCACCACCTCCTCCATGGTGGCGCCGGCCTGGGCGACCAGCTTGCTGCCGGTCGCGACCTGGCTGACCGAATCGTCGATCAAGCCCTTGATTTCCTTGGCCGCCGCCGCCGAGCGCTGGGCCAGGCTGCGCACCTCGGTCGCCACCACGGCGAAGCCGCGGCCCTGCTCGCCGGCGCGCGCCGCCTCGACGGCCGCGTTCAGCGCCAGGATATTGGTCTGGAACGCGATGCCGTCGATGACGCCGATGATGTCGACGATCTTGCGCGACGATTCATTGATCGAGCCCATCGTATCGACCACCTGCGACACCACAGCGCCGCCCTTCTGGGCGATGGCCGAGGCGTTCAGCGCCAGCTGGTTGGCTTCGCCGGCGCTGGCCGAGTTCTGCTTGACGGTGCTGGTCAGCTCCTCCATCGAGGCGGCGGTTTCCTCCAGCGAGCTGGCTTGCTGCTCGGTGCGCACCGACAGGTCGGTGTTGCCGGCGGCGATCTGCTGCGAGGCGCTGGCGATGGTGTCGGTGCCGGCGCGGACCTGGCCGACGATCTGCGCCAGGCTGTCGCGCATCGACTTCATCGCGAACAGCACGCTGCTGCGGTCGTTCGGCGCGGTGCGCACGTCGACCGACAACTGGCCGGCGGCGATCTGGTTGGCGATCTCGACGGCGTAGTCGGGCTCGCCGCCGAGGCGCTTGACCAGCCAGTTGGTGATCAGCAAGGCGCACAGCGCGCCGAGCACCACGCTGCCGGCCAGCAGGCCGAAGATCCACACCCGGGCCGACGCATACGTGGCGTTGCCGGCGCTGGCGGCCGCGATGCCGCCGTCGCCGTACAGCTTGACCAGCTTGTCGACCTGGCCGCGCAGCGACACGATCAGCTTGTTCGATTCGCCGCGGATCAGCGCCTTGGCGGCGGCGTCGTCGCCGTCGCGCATGGCTTTGCGGATCTTGCCGTCCTCGACCATGTAGCGGTCCCACATCGCCAGGAACTCGTCATACAGCGCGCGCTCCTCCGGGGTGCTGATCAGCTTGGTGTACTCGGCCTGCATCTTGCCCAGGTCCAGCAGATCGTTGGCGATGACCTTGTCGTACTTGTCCATCTCGGCCGGATCGGTGGAGATGATGTACTGGAATTCCCGGGTACGCACACGGGCGATCTGCGATTTCAAATCCTGCACCACGCGGGTGGCCGGCATCCAGCGTTCGCTCAGCTCGGTGGCGGTGGCGTCGACCTGGGCCAGCTTGGCGATCGAGAACAAGCCAACGAAGACGGTCAGCGCTAGTAAGACGGCAAATGCCAAGCCGAGCTTGGTCGACAGCTTTAGCTGTTGTAACAGTTTCATGATGATTATTCCTATAAAGAGGGCGCTCAGTTGAGCAAGGGCTGGGCGCATCCGGTGTGCGAGCCCTCCGGGTATTGCTGGAAAAACAAGCGATATGCTGTTTCCACAAGGAAACGAATACTAATGCATCGCAATAATTTCTGCTTGAAGTGACCAAAAATCGGTTACAGCCGGACTGCAGCAGCGCCGAGGCCGCATAAACGCTGGGGAAAGCGGATATTCGCGTTGCCGAATAAACAGCAGCTTGTTTGCCATCTTCACCACGCTTTCCATAAATGCTACGTAGTTTCCACAGAGACATATTTGTTATAAGGGCCAGCGGCAAAAGATTCTTTGGTGTTAAAGAAGTTTCATAAAACGGTAGAAAACCACGATTTACATAGATAAACGCTTCAATCCTCAACAATAAAAACCATGCTGCACCGCAATATTTTTCCTTGCATCCCAGGCCGAGTTGGGTAACCATGCGCAGCTATTTTTCCGTACGGCAATATTTTCAAGGAACGCACCATGCTCGCATTACTCAACCATCCACAACCGGCCGTCGTCGTCGCGGCGCGCGATTTCGCCTGGGGCGACGACCTCGCCGCCATCGTCGCCATCGTGTCCCGCTATTTCGGCGACTTCAACGGCAACGGCTTTTACCCGCATCCGGACGAGACGCGGCTGCAGCAAGAACTGCGCGCCGTGCCGGCGCTGGGCAAGCTCGGCCGCATGATCGACCGCCACGACGCGCGCGGCGTGGCCATCACCAACCTCGGCCTGGCCGCGCTGGACGAGGCGCGGCGCAACGCGGCGCTTTACGCGATCGCGCTGAGCCTGGGCTTCCCCACCTCCACCGACCAGCGCACCAAGCGCGTCGCCTGGGATGTGCGGGCGCGGCCGGACAGCGGCCAGCAGGCGCGCTTCGTGACGTTTTCCGAGCGCGTCGGCGGCGCCGACATGCATACCGACTCGTCGTTCTATCCGATGCCCGAGGAGCAGTTCCTGCTGTACGTGGTGGCGGCCGCGCGTTGCGGCGGCGGCGAATCGCTGCTGATCGACGTCGACGACATCTACCGCGAACTGCAGACCTGCGACGCCGGCCGCGCCGCCTATGCGCTGCTGAGCGCGACGCCGCTGCCGTTCCGCGTGCCGTCGGTGTACGCCGCCAACGACGACCAGATCGAAGTCCAGCTGGCGCCGGTGTTCCACCGCCCGGCGCAATTCGACAGCGGCCTGGCCATGCGCTGGCGCTACGACTCCATCGTCAAGGGCCTGGCCGCGCGGCCGGACCTGGACACCGCGCCGGTGCGCGCCGCCGTGGAGCTGCTCAACGAGGTGATCGAACGGCGCGCGCCGCGCTTCAAGCGCCGGCTGCCCGACGACACGCTGCTGTGGGCCGACAACCAGCGCACGCTGCACGGCCGCGCCCAATACACCGATCCACAGCGCCACCTGATCCGCATCCGCATCTCCGACGCGCCCAACGCGGAGCGCGTCGGCCCGTCAGGCATCGCGGCGGATTGAGCATGCTGGCCGCCATCCTTCCCGTTTTCCTGATCATCGTGCTGGGCGTGGCGATCCGCCGCTACCAGTGGCTGCCGGAGGAATTCTTCCCGTCGATCGAGAAGTTCTCGTACAACATTGCCTTCCCGGCGCTGCTGTTCGCCGGCACCGCGCGGCTCGATTTCCACTCGGCCAAGGTCGGCGAGCTGGCGCTGGCGACGCTGCTGCCGACCGCGCTGGCCACCATCGCCTCGGTGCTCGGCCTGCTGGCGGCGCGCGCCCTGCCCGACGCGTCGCGTTCGTCCGTGGTGCAGGGCGCGGTGCGGCCCAACACCTATTTCGGCGTCGCCGTGTCGGCGCTGCTGTTCGAGCCGCAAACGGCGGCGCTGGTGATGCTGTCGCTGGCGCTGTGCCTGCCGGTGGTGAACGTGATTTCGGTGATCGCGCTGTCGTGGTGGAGCGGCACGCCGGTCAACGCGGCGCGCATCGCGGTCACGCTGGCGCGCAATCCGATTATTTTATCGACGCTGGCCGGCGTGGCGTTCAGCCTGTCCGGCTTGGCGCTGCCGGCGCCGTTGATGAACACGCTCGACATCCTCGGCCGCGCGGCGCTGTGCCTGGGCCTGATCTGCGTCGGCAGTGGATTGGTGTTTTCGACGACGGGACTGCGGCCGGTGGCGCTGGGCTTCACCTCGCTGCTCAAGCTGCTGGCGATGCCGCTGCTGGCGGCCAAGGTGTGTTTGATGTTCGCGGTCTCGGCGCCGGTGGCGCTGGCCGCCTGCTTCTACTGCGCGCTGCCGACCGCGCCCAACGCCTACATCATGGCGCGGCAGATGGGCGGCGACACCCGTTTGATGGCGGCGCTGATCACGCTGCAAACGGCGCTGGCGGCGCTGACGGTGCCGCTCAGCCTCGGCTTCATGGAGTGGCTGGCGTAGTCACAGGCGCGTGACTTTGGCGATCAGCCAGAAATACAGGCGGTAAGGCAGCAGCCGCGCCAACCGCAGGCTGTTGGTGAATTTGCGCGGAAAGTGGATGTGGAATTCGCCACGCTCCATGCCGCGTATCAGTTGATGCGCGGCGTCCGGCGCCGTCATCAGCTGCGGCATCGGGAAGTCGTTGCCCTTGGTGAGCGGCGTATCGACGAAGCCGGGATTGATCTGATAGACCGCAATGCCTTTCGGCCGCAGGTCGAAATACAGCGACTCGGTCAGGTTGATCAACGCCGCCTTGGTCGGGCCGTAGACCAGCGCCTTCGGCAAGCCGCCGAAGCCGGCCACCGAGCCGACGATACCGATGCCGCCGCCGCCGCGCGCCAGCAGCATCGGCAGCACCGCGTCCAGGCAGTTGAAGACGCCGCGCAGATTCAGGTCGATCAGTTGGTTGGCGGCGGCCAGGTCGAAGCTGTCGGCGCGCATCTCGTTGTAGCCGCCGGCCACCAGCAGCACCAGGTCGATGCGCGGCCACGCGGCCAGGATCGCGTCGCGCGCTGTGAGCACGCTGGCGTGGTCGGTGACGTCCAGCGCCAGCGGCAGCATCCGCGCCTGCGACAGTTCATCCAGCGCCGACTGGCGTCGCGCCGATATCGCGACATGCGCGCCCTGGTCCAGCAACTGCTCGGCGGTCGCGGCGCCGATGCCGGTCGATGCGCCGATGATCCATACATGCTTGCCGCGCCAGTCGGCGACGAGGGGATTCATGCTCATCGCGACACCTGTTCGTCGCGGCGGTTGAAGGCGACCGTCAGGCTGCCCAAGCCGAAGCCAAACTTGCTCATCGAGGCGCGGTTCAGCATCACACGGTCGTCGATCAGGTACAGCCAGTCGTCGAAGTCGACGTTATAGACCTTGCCGTCGACCGGCAGCGCCAGCACGTATTGCAGCCGCATCGCGTTGCCGGCGACCTCCACGCTGGCCGTGCCCACCACATCGGGCGCGGTGCCGGTGTAGCGGCCCGGCGCGGTTTTGCGCAGGGTCCAGACGCGGCGCTGCTTGCTGCCGTCCGAGTAGCTGAACTCTTCGTCCAGCGTGCCCACGTCACCGTCCCAATGGCAGCGCATCAGCACCGTGAAGCGCTTCTCCACCGTGCCGCTGCGGTCCTGGAACATGCCGTGCACGTCCAGCGTGCCGTTGAAGTAGCGCTGGATATCCAGCTTGGGCGATTGCTGCGCGTAGTGTTCCGGCCCCACCGGGGTTGAGCATCCGGACAGCAGCACGGCGCCGGCGATCAGCGCGGCGCCGCAAAGGTGTGGTAGGTTCATGGTCAACTCCTGTTCAACAATCGCGCAAGGGGGCGCGCCACAGCAACGCGGCGGCCAGCAGTTTCAGACAGCAGGGCAGCAAGGCGTAGGCGAACGCCAACGCGCCCAGCCCCTGCCCGGTGCCGGGCACGTAGCCCAGCCATTCAAGCACCGGCAGCGCGACGCCGGCGGCCAGCGCCAGCGTCATTTGCACGCCCCAGTTCCAGACGCCGAAATAAGCCGCCTCGCGCTGGCCGCTGTCGCCGGCGTTGGCGATTACGCCGGCCAGCAGCGCCGGCGGCAACGCCAGATCGGCGCCCAGCGCGAGGCCGGACAGCGTGCAGATGACGCCATAGGAGACAGCGTCGCCCGGTCCCAATCCCCAGGCCCAGATGAAGACCACGGCGGTCAGCAACATGCTCGCGGCCCAAGCGCGCGCTTCGCCCACGCGCTGCGCGACGGCGGGCCAGGCGGCCATCGAGGCGGCGGCGCTGGCGAAGTACAGCAGCAGGAACAAGCCGGCGTTGGCGCCCAGCTTCAAGCGGTCTTCAGCGAAGAACAGGAACAGCGTCGCCGGGATCGAGGCGGCAACGCCGTTGATCATCAACACCAGGAACAGCGCGCGGAAGCGGGATTGGCGAAATGGCGCCAGCATCGCGGCGAGGCCTGGCTGCGGCGCGGCGTGGGCGGCGGTGGCCCTCGCCGCCGCGCTGGCGGCCGTGGTGGCGGTGCCGGTGCCGGCGCTGAAGGTCGCCGGTCGCGGCGCCTTGAGCAGCAGGCAGGCGGCGGAGATCAGCAATACCGCCGCGAAGGTCACGCTCAAGACGTCGTAGCCGAAGATGGCCGGCACGGCGGCGGCCGTCATCACGCCCAGCAGGCCGCAACTCTCGCGCACCGCCGCGAGTCGCGCGCGTTCGCCGGGCCGCTGGGTCAGCGCCGCGCCCCAACTCTGGTGCGCGATGGTCGCCAGGCTAAAGCCCGTGTACACCAGCATCAGCGACGCCAGGAACCACAACAAAGCCAACCCGCCCGCCAGCGCCGGCGGATGAAACAGCGCGCCATATCCGGCCAGCAGCAGCGGCAGCGCGATCAGCACAAAGCGCGGATAGGCGCCGCCGGAACGCGTGATCCACCAGCCCAGCAGCGGATCGATGAAGGCCGCCACGGTGCGTGCCGCCAGCAGCGCCGCGCCGATCACGGCCAGCGTCAAGCCGCCGCGCTGCGCGTAAAACTGCGGCACATACACGTAGATCGGCAGCGCCAGCATCGCCAACGGCATGCCGAACACGCCGTAGTAAAACATCGCCGTTCGCGCCAGCGGTTTCACGGCTTGGGCGCGGCGTCGCGCAACAGCGCCGCGCGCAGCTTGGGCGCGCTGGTCGCGGGGTCCAACCAGATGCCGAAGAACGCCTTCGCGAACGCCGGATCGCCCACCACCGCCAGCTCCACGCCGTCGCGGTAAAAGCGTGCGCCCTGCCCCGGCAGGAACACACCGCTCAAGCGGCTGCCCTCCTTCACATCCGGGAATATCGTCTTCATCTTCTGCAGCCACGCCGCACGCTGCGCCTCGCTGCCGGCGCCGATCTTCTCCATCTGATCGACGCTGGCCTCGGCGATCTTATGCCCGCTCAGCGAACGCGCATAACGCAGGTCCAGCACCAGCGGCGCCGTGGCGCTGTAACCCTGCGGCCCGACCCACAGCTCGGCGGAATAAATCGTCAAGCCGAACCACGTGAAGACGCCCTGCCCGGACAACCGCGCCTCGCCCAACTCCTGCGTCACGTAATCCGGGGCTGCATGCGCAGGTGCCCACGCCAACAGCAACACGCACAACCAGCACCGCAGCAAGGCGCGCACGGCCTAATCCTTGACCAGCGTGAACTGCATCACATCGGTATTCCCGGCGCGGAAGGCGGCCTCGCAATAGGCCAGGTAGAACTCCCACGTTAGCATGAAGCCTTGGTCGAAGCCCTGCGCCTGCACCGCTTCGCGTTGCGCGAGGAAGCTGCGGCGCCATTGCAGCAGCGTGTCCGCGTAATCGATCCCGAAGCGGAATTCATCGGCCACGCGCAAACCGTGCAAGGCCGCCATGCGCCGGAACTCCGACGGCGAAGGCAGCATCCCTCCTGGGAAGATGTACTGCTGAATAAAGTCAGTCCCCTTGCGATAACGCTCGAACAGCGCGTCGGCGATGGTGATCGTCTGGATGCAGGCGCGCCCGCCCTGCTTCAAATTGCGCGCGACGCATTCGAAGTAGCTCGGCCAATAGCTCTCGCCGACCGCCTCGAACATCTCGATCGACGCGATGGCGTCGAACTGGCCGTCGCAATCGCGGTAATCGCACAATCGCAGATCGGCCGATGCCGCCAGTCCGGCCGCCCCCAGCCGCTCGCGCGCATACGCCAGTTGCTCGGTCGACAAGGTCAGCCCCGTCACATGCGCCCGCGCCTCGCTCGCCGCCGTCTCCGCGAAACCGCCCCAACCGCAGCCGATTTCCAGCACGCGCGCGCCGGGTTGCAATTGCAACTGCTCGACGATGCGGCGATATTTCGCCATCTGCGCGGTCGCCAGGTCGCCGCCGTCGCCACCGCGGAAGATCGCGCTGGAATAGGTCATCGTCGGATCCAGCCATAGCTGGTAAAACGCGTTGCCGATGTCGTAATGGGCGTGGATGTTCTTGCGGCTGCCGGCGCGCGAATTGCGGTTCATCAGATGCTTGACCCGGTACAGCAGGCTGCCCCACCAACTACCGTAGACCAGCTGCTCGATATCGTCGCGGTTGCGGATCAACAACTCAATCAGGCCGGGAAGATTGTCGGTCCTCCAATCACCGGCGATGAACGATTCGGCGAAGCCGATATCGCCCGAGCGCATCGCCGCGCCGCATAGCTTCCAGTTCTCCAACTCCAGCACGATCGGAAAGGAGCCGTCGCCGAACAACTGGTGGCCGCCGTCCGGCCGTTGCAGCAACAGCGCGCCGTGCTTCAAGCCTTGCAGCATCTTAATGATCAGGCGCGCGGACGCGGGCGGCTTGGTGGACGCATGGGCCGCCGTCAAAGGCGTCAACGCGCCCAGGGATTTGGTATTCATCGTGACACCTTCTGTTCAGGCGGTACAGGTTTGGAAAAGAACGGCACGCGGCGCAGCCACAGCTTGAGCGCCTGCCAATGGATGCGGGCGACCACGCCGAACGTCATCAACGGATACGTGAAGAAGGCGCGCACCGCGTTGCGGTCGTCGAGCACCGTGGCGCGGCCGGACAGGCTGGTCTCCAGCAGCGGGCCGAAGCCGTCGTCGTAATCGATGCAGGCCAGCGTTCGCTCGCGTCCGGAAAAGAAGCGGAAACGGTAGCCGCCTTGCACTTCGCAAAACGGCGACACATGAAAAATCTTGCGCGCCGCGAGTTCCTCGGCCGGCCCGATCGCGTCGCCCGTCTCCAGCAGATAGCAATGGCGCTCGCCGAAGGTGTTGTGCACGTCGGCGACGATGGCCCGCAGCGCGCCGTCGCGACGATGGCAAAACCAGAACGACACCGGATTGAACACATAGCCCAGCACGCGCGGCATGGTCTGCAACCAGACCTCGCCGTCCGCGTCGTGCACGCCTTGCGCGGCCAGCAGACCGTCTATCCATTGCAGCAAGGGCTGCCCCGCCTCGCCATGATCGCCGTCGTGGAAGGACAGCAGGTTGCGGCGGTTGCGCGAAAAAAACCGGCAACCAAAACCGTCCTCGCCCAAGCTGCGCAACGGCAGCCGGATGAAATACATCCCATAGCGGAAGCCGTGCCGCACCGGCCGCAGACGCATATGCCGCACCTGGCCGAAGCACAGCTGCGGCTTGGCGGGCGACGTGGTATCACGCGGCACGGGCGATCCTCTGGCGCGCGACGATGGCGTCGGCCACCGCCAAGCCTGAACGCAGGCCGTCCTCGTGAAAGCCGTAGCCGGTCCAGGCGCCGGCGAACCACACCTGCTTGCGGCCCTGGATATCGTGCAGCCGCTGCTGCGCCGCCACCGCCGCCGCGTCGAACACCGGATGCGCGTACGAAAACTCGCGCAGCACGCTGCCCGCTTCCGGCTCGGTCAATGGATTCAGCGACACGATCACCGGCTGCTCGAACGGCAAGGGCTGCAGCTTGTTCAGCAGGTAGTGCACGCAGACCCGCTGCTGCGCATCGCCGTCAGCGTCGCCGCTGCCCTGGTAATTCCACGCCGACCACGCCTTGCGGTCCGCCGGCAGGCAACTGGTGTCGGTATGCAGCACCGCGCGGTTGGCCTGGTAGCGCACCGCCCCCAGCACGCCGCGCTCGATGCCATCGGCGTCGGCCAGCAACGCCAGCGATTGATCGCTATGACAGGCCAGCACCACTTCATCGAAACGCTGTTCGCCGCGCGCCGTGGTCACCAGCACGCCCAGCGGCCCCCGCTCCAACGCCAACACCGGCGTGTTCAAATGACGATCCGGTATCGCCGCCAGCAAGCGCTCGACGTAGTGGCGCGAGCCGCCGCGCACCGTATGCCACTGTGGCCGGTCGTTCACCTGCAGCAATCCGTGGTTATGGCAAAACCGCACGAAGCTGGCCAGCGGGAACGCCAGCATCTGCTCGGATGGACAGGACCAGATGCACGCCGCCATCGGTAATAAATACCAATCGCGGAACTGGCTGCTGTATCCTTGTTCCAGCAGATAAGTGCCCAGGCTGATCTTCGGCGCGGCGCCTTGCGCCAGCGCGGTGGCGGCCCGGTTGAAGCGCAGGATGTCGCGCAACATGCGCAGGAAAGCCGGACGCAGCAGATTGCCGCGTTGGCAGAACACCTGGTCCAGATTTCCGCCGGCCCACTCCAGCATGCGCCCGCCGGTCGGCAGCTTGACCGAGAAGCCCATGTCGCTGGCCGCCGTATCGACGCCGAGCTCTTCGAACAGCGCGGTCAGCCGCGGATAGGTGCGGTGGTTGAACACCAGGAAGCCGGTGTCGACGCCGTGCGTGACGCCGTCGAACGTCACGTCGACCGTATTGCTGTGGCCGCCGAAATACGCGCCCGCCTCCAACAGGCTGACCTCATGGCCGGCCTCCACCAGGCGATAAGCGCAGGACAGACCTGAAATTCCGCTACCTACAACAGCTATTTTCATTATTTTTCACCTAGTGGAAATATTTTTGTCCTGGACAAATCTAGGGCAAAGCCGATAATCAGTTAAATAGTTCTAGATGTCAACTGTGTGTCGTGGACAAGCTCTTTGATGAAAGTTATACGTGGCGCGACACGATTTGGATGCGGTCACTTTCATCATCGAAACGAATGTAAAATGCAGGTCGCGTCAAGACTCAACCGTCCGAAACGCGTGTGCACCCAGCCCCTGTGCCAACCCTCGCGACCGCCGAAAACGGCGGCCGTTTAATACCCGATGACAACTAAAGCTTCCTCACAACCAGTATCGAGCACGATCAGCGACGTCGAGCGCGATACCGGCGTGGCCAAGGAAACCCTGCGCGTCTGGGAACGACGCTACGATTTCCCGCAGCCGCTGCGCGATCCCAACGGCGAACGCATCTACTCCACCGAACAAGTCCACAAGCTGCGCCTGGTCAAGCGGCTGATCGACCTCGGCTTCCGTCCCGGCAAAGTCATCAAGTACAGCGCCGACGAGTTGCAGGCGCTGACCGGCAAGGCCACCGGCGCCGCCAACGGCGTCTCGGCGCTGGCCGCGCCCGAGCTGCAAACCTATCTCGAGTTATGCAAAAGCCATCAGATGGAGGCGCTGCGCCGCAAGCTGTCGCAGGCGCTGCTGATGATGGGGTTGAAGAGTTTCGTCATCGAGCTGGTCGCGCCGCTGACCGCGCTGGTCGGCGAGGCCTGGGCCAGCGGCGCGCTGGCCACGTTTGAAGAGCACTTATATACAGAGTCGCTGACGGTGGTGATGCGCAGCGCGATCTTCGCCATGCCGCAGGCCACCAGCAGCAACACCGGCGCGCCGCGCATCATGCTGACCACGCTGCCGCAGGAGCGTCACGGCCTCGGCCTGCTGATGGCCGAAGCGATGTGCGTGGCCGAGGGCGCGCATTGCATCTCGCTGGGCGTGCAAACGCCGCTGCTCGACATCGTCGAGGCGGCGCGGGTGCAGCGGGTCGACATCATCGCGCTATCGTTCTCGGTGGCGATGAATCCGCGCCAGGCGCTCGACGGCCTGGCCGAGTTGCAGACCCGGCTGGGCGGCAGCGCCGAGCTGTGGGCGGGCGGCGGCAACGCCGCGCTGAAGCGGCGGCGGCCGCCGTTCGTGCGGGTGTTCGCGCTGGCCGACGTCTCCTCCGCCATCGCCGAATGGCGCATGCGCCACGCTTCCGCAGCCGTCGGCTGAGGGTCGGCGCGCGGGGCTCTGGTAACGCTCTGGTAAAATAGGCACTTTTCCCCGTGTCCGGCGCTGCCGGGCATCAGCTTGAAGCGCCCCCCAACCACATATCCATGTTTAGTTTCTTCAAGAAAAAACCTGTCGCCCCCGACACGCCCGAGGCCATCGCCCCCGCATCGGCCTCCGCTACCGCCGCCACTTCCGACCTGCCCCACGCTACGCCTACGCTCACTATTGAAGAGCCGGCGCAGAAACAATCGTGGATGTCGCGCCTGAAGGCCGGCCTGTCCAAGACCTCCAGCAACCTGTCGCTGCTGTTCGTCGGCGCCAAGATCGACGACGAGCTGTACGAGGAACTGGAGGCGGCGCTGCTGATGTCCGACGCCGGCATCGACGCCACCGCCTACCTGCTCGACGCGCTCAAGCAACAGGTCAAGGACGAGAAATTGCTCGACGCCGCCGCCGTCAAGGCCGCGCTGAAGCAACTGATGATCGAACTGCTGCTGCCGCTGGAACGCAAGTTCGAGCTGGGCCGCCACCAGCCGACCGTGATGATGATCTCCGGCGTCAACGGCGCCGGCAAGACCACCACCATCGGCAAGCTCGCCAAGCACATGCAGTCGCACGGCCAATCGGTGCTGCTGGCCGCCGGCGACACCTTCCGCGCCGCCGCCCGCGAGCAGCTGATGGTCTGGGGCCAGCGCAACAACATCACCGTGATCTCGCAGGCGTCCGGCGACCCGGCCGCCGTGTCGTTCGACGCCGTGCAGTCCGGCAAGGCCAAGGGCCTGGACGTGGTCATGATCGACACCGCCGGCCGCTTGCCGACCCAGCTGCACCTGATGGAGGAGCTGAAGAAGGTGCAGCGCGTCATCGGCAAGGGCATGGACGGCGCACCGCACGAAACGCTGCTGGTGATCGACGGCAATACCGGGCAAAATGCGCTGGCGCAAGTCAAAGCCTTCGACGACGCCCTCAAGCTGACCGGCCTGATCATCACCAAGCTGGACGGCACGGCCAAGGGCGGCGTGCTGGCCGCGATCGCGCGCGTGCGGCCGGTGCCGGTGTACTTCATCGGCATCGGTGAAAAGATTGAAGACCTGCAGCCTTTCGTGGCTGCCGAATTTGTTGAAGCCCTGCTCGGATAATGCCTACATGATCGAATTCCGGAACGTCTCGAAACAATATTCCCCCGACGCGATGGCGCTGCGCGACGTCTCGTTCACGGTGGAAAAAGGCGAACTGGTCTTCCTCGCCGGCCCGTCCGGCGCCGGCAAATCCACGCTGCTGAAAATGATCGCCGCCATGGAGCGCCCCAGCGCCGGGCACGTCATCGTCAACGGCCAGGACATCGCCAAGATCAAGCCCAGCGCCGTGCCCTTCCTGCGGCGCAACCTCGGCCTGATCTTCCAGCAGCAGCGCCTGCTCACCGACCGCAACATCCTGGCCAACGTCATGATGCCGCTGCTGGTGACCGGCGCCTCGCGCCACCAGGCCGAGCTGCGCGCCCGCGCCGCGCTCGACAAAGTCGGCCTGCTCGACCGCGCCGACTCGCAGCCGCTGGCCCTGTCCGGCGGCGAGCAGCAGCGGGTGTCGATCGCGCGCGCCATCGTCAACCGGCCTCAGGTGATCTTGGCCGACGAGCCGACCGCCAACCTCGACCGCGCCAGCGCCAACAAGGTGCTCGACGCGCTGAAGGCCTTCCACTCGGTCGGCGTCACCTGTTTGATCTCCAGCCACGACGAGCAGATGCTGGACGCCGCCGCGCGCGTCATCCACCTCAATCACGGCCAACTGGAGGTGGCGGCATGACCTACTGGTTCCGTCAACACCGCTACGCGCTGGCCGCCGCGCTGGTCCATCTGCGCCGCTCGCCGGGCGGATTCCTGTTCAATATATTAGTGGTGGCGATCGCGCTGGCGCTGCCGTTCACCGGCGTGACCTTGCTCGATAACGTGCGGCCGATGTCGGAGCAACTGTCGGTCGATCCCGAAATCAGCGTGTTCCTCAAGCAGGAAACACCGCGCGAGCAGGCCGAGGGGCTGGCCGTGCTGCTGCGCCAGACGGTCAAGGACAAGCAGGCCAAGATCGTCTTCACGCCGCGCGAAAAGGCGCTCGACCAGCTGAAAACCAAGAGCGGCCTGGCCGACGTGCTGACCACGCTGGGCGAAAATCCGCTGCCGGACAGCTATGTGCTGAAGCTGGACGCCTTCCGCAACGCCCAGGCCGGCGGCGACGTCGACCAGCTGGCCGAAGAAATCCGCGCCCTGCCCGGCGTCGACACGGTGCAGGTCGACTCGGCCTGGGTCAAGCGTCTGGCCGCGCTGATCAACGTGCTGCGGCTGGCGCTGCTGCTGCTGGCCGCGACCTTGGGCACGGTGGTGATCGCCGTCATCTTCAACACCATCCGCCTGCAGGTGATGACGCAGCGCGAGGAAATCCTGGTGTCCAAGCTGATCGGTGCCACCGACAGCTTCATCCACCGCCCGTTCTACTACACCGGTGCGCTGCTGGGCCTGTGCGCCGGCGGCCTGGCGCTGGGCGCGGTGACGCTGGCGCTGCGCCCGCTGAACACCGCGATTGCCGAATTCGCAAGATTGTACGCCTCGGAATTCCAGCTGGCCCCGCTGCCGCCGCTGGCGATGGCCGGCCTGCTGGCGCTGTCGGCCGGCCTCGGCCTGATCGGCGCGTTGCTGTCCGTGCAACGCCACCTATCCAAACTGAACTAATACCTTCGGTGCGGCCTCGCACCGAACGGCCCCCCTCCCCCGCCTATCATTAAGTCAGGCCTAAGCTCCGACGCGCATGCTGTTCAAAAGAAGCCATGATGCCTTGAAACCTCATAGTATTTCTACTATCGGGTCTATAGCTATTTGGTGATTGGCACTCCTCAACGGAGAGTGCTAATATACGTGAACTGAAGAGCAATAGAGTTCTCTGCAGCAACTGTCATACATCGAGCGAAGGAATGAAAAATGAACGCACCGACCGCGCTGGTACCTACCAACAATAGTGCAATTGGACTCGGGTTCACCGGCAACCTGGGTAACCTGGACGCCTATATTTCGGCCGTCAACCGCCTGCCGATGCTGACGCACGCCGACGAAATGTCGCTGGCCAAGCGTCTGCGGGAAAGCAACGACCTCGGCGCCGCACAGGAAATGGTGCTGTCGCACCTGCGCCTGGTGGTGTCGATCGCCCGCGGCTACCTGGGCTACGGCCTGCCGCACGCCGACCTGATCCAGGAAGGCAATATCGGCCTGATGAAGGCCGTCAAGCGCTTCGACCCGGACCAGGGCGTGCGCCTGGTGTCGTACGCGATGCACTGGATCAAGGCCGAGATGCATGAATACATCTTGAAAAACTGGCGTCTGGTCAAAGTGGCGACGACGAAGGCGCAGCGCAAGCTGTTCTTCAACCTGCGCAGCCACAAGACCGGCCTGGACGCGATGACGCCGGCGCAGATCGACCAGTTGGCCAAGACGCTGGACGTCAAGCGCGAAGAAGTGATCGAAATGGAAACGCGCCTGAGCGGCCGCGACATCGCGCTGGAATCGCCGAACGACGACGAGGACGACAAGTTCGCGCCGATCGCCTACCTGTCGTCGGATCTGAGCGAGCCGACCCGCGTGCTGGAAGCCGAACAGGTGACCCGTCTGCAATCGGAAGGTCTGGAGCAGGCGCTGGGCAAGCTGGATCCGCGTTCGCGCCGCATCGTCGAAGCGCGCTGGCTGGCCAACGACGACGGCTCCGGCGCCACGCTGCACACGCTGGCGGACGAGTTCGGCGTATCGGCCGAGCGCATCCGCCAGATCGAATCGGCCGCGCTGAAGAAAATGAA
>Ga0247815_10000521_pt1 | contig 30215 bp, 18 predicted proteins | sample UWRJL194509B1_FD_181014 | JGI IMG/M metagenome (GOLD analysis project Ga0247815, IMG submission 181014) | Plant litter microbial communities from Arlington Agricultural Research Station in Wisconsin, United States - UWRJ-L194-509B-1 | ecosystem: Environmental > Terrestrial > Plant litter >...
TCCCATTTATTCACAAGGATGACGATGCCTTTTTTGTTTTTCTCAGCAAGGTGGAAAATATTCACGTCCTGCGACTCTAATCCGTCTACTGCATCTATCATCAGGATCACAACATCAGCCTCTTCAAGGGCTTTAATTGTACGCATTACAGAATAAAACTCAATGTTCTCTTTTACCTTTGTTTTTTTGCGCAGACCAGCCGTGTCAATAAACATGAACTCATGGCCGAACTGGTTATAGTGAATATGGATTGAATCACGTGTTGTTCCTGCAATAGGTGTAACGATATTTCTTTCCTGGCCCATAAGAGCATTGATCAATGATGATTTACCTACATTCGGGCGACCTACAATGGTCAGTTTAGGTAGTCCGTTATCTTCGAGAGGGATATCTTCAAAGTGAGTGATTACTTCATCCAGCAGATCACCTGTACCAGAACCTGTCATCGACGATATGGTATAGATTTCTCCCAATCCGAAGCCGTAAAATACAGCTGCATCATTTTCAAGAGAAGTGTTATCTACTTTATTTACAACGATAAATACAGGTTTTTTACTTCTGCGGAGCAATTGGGCGATATCGTCGTCCAGGTTGGTAATCCCTGTCACTACATCAACCATAAACAGAATTACTGAAGCCTCTTCGATGGCAATTACTACCTGTTCACGGATAGCAGCTTCAAAAACATCTTCAGAATTTGCTACATAACCGCCGGTATCGATTACCGTAAATTGTTTGTCTGTCCACTCCGCAACGCCGTAATGACGATCGCGTGTGACACCACTGAAATCATCAACAATAGCTTTACGACTTTCAGTTAAGCGGTTAAAAAGGGTGGATTTGCCTACGTTCGGTCTTCCGACGATTGCTATAATGTTACTCATGTGTTTTTATTGAATTGTATTAATTATTAAGGGGTTGCAAAGGTAGGTTTAATTTTCGTACCCGAAACTTTTTAAATAGTTCTTTTTACTTCTCCAGTCAGGAAGTACCTTTACGAACGTTTCAAGGAACACTTTCTGGTCTAAAAACTTTTCAATATCCTTACGTGCTTCAGTTCCAACCTTTTTCAGCATTGCACCGCCCTTGCCAATCAGGATATTTTTTTGTGAATCCCGTTCAACAATGATCTCGGCACTGATGCGCGTAATTTTTTCTTCCTCTTTAAAGGACGTGATCAGCACCTCGGTACTATATGGAATTTCTTTCTGATAATTATTGAAGATTTTTTCCCTGATAATTTCTGAGACAAAGAAACGCTGAGTCTTGTCCGTCAGATCTTCTTTATCATAATAGGGTGGATGCTCAGGAAGGTAATCAAGTACCATCTCCATAATTCCTTCCAGATTATATTTGTGCAGCGCAGAGATAGCGAAAATATGTTTAGGTTTAAGCAGTTCCTGCCAGTACGCCTGCTTCTCATCTACCTGCTCCTGTGTAGCACCATCAATCTTATTGATCAGTACAATCATAGGGATAGTAGAGTTGATTATTTTTTCGAGTACATCGTTTTCATCGTACTGTTCATTGATATCTGTGACGAACAAAATAAGATCAGCATCACTTAGTGCTCCTTTCACAAAATTCATCATAGAATCCTGCAGTCCATAACGCGGTTTTATGATGCCAGGCGTGTCCGAAAAAACAATTTGATAACTTTCTTCATTGACCATTCCTAAAATACGGTGACGTGTCGTCTGGGCCTTTGGAGTGATGATCGATAGCTTTTCCCCCACCAGGGCATTCATTAACGTGGATTTCCCCACATTTGGTTTACCTATTATGCTTACGAAACCTGCTTTATGTGACATTGAATTTTTTTTAAAAATAAATTTGCATTGCAAAGAAACGAAATATATCTTTGCAGACCAATTTAAAACAAACGAAGATTAATTCTTTAAGCGTTTTAACTTGATAAATAGTGCGGGGTGGAGCAGTTGGTAGCTCGTCGGGCTCATAACCCGAAGGTCATCAGTTCGAGTCTGGTCCCCGCTACCTGGAGAAGCAGCACCTGCAAAGGTGAGTCGCTTCAAATGGCCCGTTCGTCTACCGGTTAGGACGCCAGATTTTCATTCTGGAAATAGGGGTTCGATTCCCCTACGGGCTACAGAAAAACGCTAGTTGCACACTAGCGTTTTTGATTAACAACATAGTGCGGGGTGGAGCAGTTGGTAGCTCGTCGGGCTCATAACCCGAAGGTCATCAGTTCGAGTCTGGTCCCCGCTACCTGGAAAACTTTTAACATGCACAGTTAATCGTTTTATAGTGCGGCCCGTTCGTCTAGGGGTGAGGACGCCAGATTTTCATTCTGGTAACAGGGGTTCGATTCCCCTACGGGCTACTCAATTTATTGAGTAAACCAATATTAAAAATATAGTGCGGGGTGGAGCAGTTGGTAGCTCGTCGGGCTCATAACCCGAAGGTCATCAGTTCGAGTCTGGTCCCCGCTACCTGGAGAAGCAGACCCTGTAAGGGTTAGTCGCTTTGAAATGGCCCGTTCGTCTACCGGTTAGGACGCCAGATTTTCATTCTGGAAATAGGGGTTCGATTCCCCTACGGGCTACACAAACCCGCTTTACGAAAGTAGAGCGGGTTTTTTTGTAAGATAATAACCACTATATGGGAGATGGTTAAAATGAAAAATTCCTGCTCAATCATCTTGGCAGGAATTTTATCAGTATTTTATTTGCTTTAAATGTTATTTACTTCAAATCCCCCATAAGAGAGCATTTCGGCATTATGAGAAACGATCAGGTTAAGCTCTAGTCTCTCGATCAGATCCTTCGCCTGGGTAATGTTGCGGTGCATGTCGCGAATGCCCCTGATCTCTATTCCTTTTGCCATCAGTTTAAATTTATTTGGCTCAAATTTGTCAATGAATTTTTGCAGGTCTGAGCTGATATTTATTTCCATTTTTTTCATGTTAAATTCTAACACAAAACAAAGCTTATAGTTTTAACTTATTGGTTAGTTAATGTTATGTTACTTGTTGGCTATTAAATTGTGATTGATGATCATTTATCTACCTTTGTAATTCACTTATGAAGATTCAGTTGCCTGCAAAAAATATATTCACGTTAATATTTCAAGTCATTGCACTATTTATAGCCGGTGCGTCATATAGTCAGCAAATTAAAGATTATAAATCCATGCTGGACGAAAGGCCTTATTTTGTAGATCATCAGGTTGTTCCTGCAGATTCGCTGTTTTTACGTGACGTAGATATTCTAAAGCATTTGGGAAGCTTTGACAACGTGGATCTTCAATTATTGAAAGGTAATGTGTTGAAGGAGATTATGGCTATCGAGATGGAAAAGGGACGCACAGCTACTTATCGTACTATCATAGACTTCATGATTGATTATAAAAAAACGCCGGCCTACAAAGATTTTGTGGATGGGGTATTGCTATATAAAGAACTGGAGAACAAAAAAGTTAATATTAAAAACTGGGAGTTGGATAAAAGCCTTTTTATCAAGTTAGGATTCGTACAAAGTGATCTCGATGATTTTAAAGATTGGATAACTAAGGAGCAAAATTCAGGTTTGACTTATAAAGAAGCATATATACGATATATGAAAGAAATAGATGCTATGACTGCTCCGACTCCTGTTAAAAGAGATGAATCAACTATAGATAAATAGCGAGCATCTGTTTCCAGTATTTCGATCGGTGTGCTTCGCCACCCCAAATATAAAATTCGTGTTGTATTTCTTTGTCCCATAATATACGGTCCAATTGACGATTGTTTTCCAGAAAAGCGTCATGCTCTCCTACAGCAATCGTTATACTCAGTTTTCTAAGTTCACTGAGCAGGTTCGGATCACTAATATTAGAGAGATACTGGTTTGGGGAGTTAAAATAAATCGTTTCATTACGGTAGCCCTCTAATAAGTCCTGAAAATCTCCCATTTGTTGTGTCAGATCATAACGTCCGCTCATGGCCACAATTTTTTTGAATAACCTGGGATGCTTAAATGCAATATTAACGGCATGAAAGGCACCCATGCTACAGCCTGCAGAGATAATATTGTTATCGGTGTTTTGCTGGTAGATAAAGGGTATAACTTCTTCAAGGATATAGCGCTCGTACTGCAGGTGTTTGTTGATTTTCTCTTCCGGAGAAGTCTGCGAATTATAAAAAGCTTCCTGATCAATACTATCTACACAATAAATTTGTAATAAACCGCTGTCTATTTTATCCTGTAAGGTGCCTATCATGCCCCAGTTTTCATAATCAAAGAATCTGGCTGAGCGTGTGGGGAAAAATAATACAGGCGTTCCTGTATGCCCGAAAACAAGCAATTCCATTTGTCTTCCGATTGATTGACTGTACCAGTTATGATAGGCTCTTTTCATGCACAATAAAACTAGTTAAGCAAACCCATATTAAGATTAAATGTCCATTAAATCTACGTCATGATAACGTAAGTTCTTTTAAAACAAGGTCTTTCCATAATTTATAACCTGCTATACTCAGATGAAGTCCGTCGGTGTCGAAATATTTCGACTGTGGTTGTCCGTCAGGACCTAGCATATGCGGGGCGATATCAACAAACTTCCAGTTTTTTTCCTTTTCTTTTATTTCATCTGAGATCAGTTTGTTTGCGTATTCAAACGAACTATGCAGATTCCAGCGCTTTATACTGGGCTTAAGGGAAATGAAATAACATGGAATAGTTCCATAAGTCTCCTTTATTTTGATCACTAAAGCCTGGAAGAATATGAAAACCTCTTCTGGTGTTCTTCCATCACCCAAATCATTATCTCCTGCATAGAAGATAATTCTTTTCGGAGCGTAGGGGCGTACGATTCTATCAAAGAACCATACACAGGCAGCCAAAGTAGAACCGCCGAAACCAAGGTTTACCGGAGCATAATTTTTGAAATCTTCAGGAAGCGTTTCCCATAACCTGATGGAGGAACTGCCATAAAAAATAGTTTCAGGTTCAGCTATTAGCTTTTCCCTTTTAGCGACCAGGCTCTTGACTTCTTCTTCGTACCAATACATAAGACAATTTTAATGATAAATTTTGGTAACCGTGCCTGCAATTTCTTTTAATTAATATCGGTCTGCTGCTGGCCAGCAGATTTAAATCTGTAAATGCCAACTGTTTTTTTTATTAAACTTCCAATAATATTTGAAAGTTTAATAAGTTTACTATCTTTGTATATGGAATTACCTGAAGCAAAGCAGAAGTTTATAGAGTCATGGGGGAAATTGGGCTCTGAGTGGGGGATTAACAGAACAATGGCACAAGTGCATGCCTTGTTACTTCTTTCACCTGAGGCTTTAACAACTGAAGATATCATGCTGGAATTAAATATTTCCAGAGGAAACGCCAATATGAATCTCCGCGACTTAATGGATTGGGGACTTATAGATAAACAACTGAAGCCGGGCGAGCGAAAGGAATACTTTTTTGCTGATAAAGATACATGGAATATAGCCAGACAAGTAGCTAAAGAGAGAAAGAGAAGAGAACTGGATCCTGTTATAAAGGTTTTAAATGAACTCTCCACGATTAAGGGGGATGATAAAGATCCTGCATATAAAACTTTTAAAAAGTCTGTTTCTGATATCAATAAGCTGGCGGGAAATGTAAATAAAACGTTAGAGATGATGTTAAAAGCAGAAGAAGGCTGGTTTTGGAAATCCATCTTTAAACTATTTAAATAGTTTTTTATTTGTTAATAAGTTTCAATTATTACTGAAAGTATAATAATATCAACAATTAAATCTAAATATCATGAATTACTTTATCATAACTTACGCTATCTATCTGGTTATCAGTATTGCGCTGACAATTTGGGTAGCCCGGGTTTTATTTAAAAATGGAAGAATATTTCTGGTAGATATTTTTCACGGGAATAACCTTCTGGCCGATTCAGTGAACCGTCTTCTTTTGGTCGGGTTTTACTTGGTTAATATTGGCTACATAAGCCTGGCGCTAAAAGAAGCCGGTACTATACCAGATATCCAGGTGGTTGTAGAAGTGCTTAGTCGTAAAGTAGGCTGGATTATTCTCATTTTGGGCGGCATGCATTTTCTTAACCTCCTGATCTTTTTTAAACTGAGAACAAGGGCTCAGCAACAAAAACAGGTAAATCAGTAAAATAATTTAATCGATAAAACTATGTCAAAAGTTATTCTCGCAGGAGGTTCAGGATTTATAGGTACTATGCTGGCCGACCATTTTATGTCAAAAGGAGATGAAGTAGTTGTTTTCAGCCGTTCTCCTCAGGCTGGTTCTACTGGTGTTAAAAGTATCTATTGGGATGCTGTTACACTGGGAGAATGGGTACAGGAACTTGAAGGTGCAGATGTACTCATCAATCTCACCGGCAAAAGTGTGAATTGCAGGTATAATGCTGAGAACAAAGCATTAATCCTTTCTTCCAGGATCAATGCAACTAACGTATTAGGTGAGGCTTTGAAGAAAGTAAAGCATCCTCCGGAATTATGGATGAATTCTGCATCTGCCACAATTTATCGCCATGCACAAGATCATCCTCAGGATGAGGAAACAGGAGAGAAAGGCAAAGGCTTTTCTGTAGAGGTATGCGAAGCCTGGGAGAAGGCTTTTTATGCGCATCAAATAGAAGGTGTGCGTCAGTCAGCACTGAGAATTGCCATCACGCTCGGTAGCAATGGAGGTGTTTTTCCTTACTATCACCATCTGGCCAAATACGGATTAGGTGGCATACAAGGAGATGGAAAGCAATATTTTAGCTGGATCCATGAAGATGATCTGAAAGGAATTATTGATTTTATTATTGAACATAAGGAAATTGAGGGTACATTAAATGTTTCTTCGCCTCATGCCATCAGGAATGCTGAACTAATGCAGCATTTCAGAAAGGCAGCAGGTATGCCTTTTGGTCTTCCTGCCACAAAATGGATGCTTCAGATAGGTACATGGGCGTTGCGTACGGAGACAGAACTGATTCTGAAAAGCAGGTGGGTTGTGCCCAGTAGACTACTCGATTTAGGATACGTTTTTAAAGTGCCTTACATTGATCATGCCATAGCTAAATGTCTTAAATAAACAAATTTACTTCCGGCATTGTTATCTTTACAGTATATATTTCAAACTATAGAATGATAGGTGTTTCCCAGAAAAGTTTTCTCAGTGCGGCAAAAGGTAAGATTATAGTTGGTTTTATACTTGCCTTTTTTGCGCTGTTTCTGGCCTGGGGCGTCAGTAAAATTGCATTCAATGAAATGCTGGCTACTGTAGATACCATCTCCACACCTAATGCAAAACTTAGGGTTGTAAATGCAATTTCGAGAAAGGTATCCGGTCTTGATCAGCAGCAAAAGAAACTGGCTTTTAACTCTCCCGGAAAAAATGATGATTATTCGAGGGAGTCTTCCGACCTAAGATCTCTTTTGGATACACTTTCGGGATTATATGTAAATGATGCGGTACAGCTGGCGCGAATCAAGTCTATTAAGCGACTTTTAGTGGAAAGGGACAAACAGTTTGTCAACTACTTAAAAGTGCGTGAGCGACTGGTAAATGACCAGTATTTTACATCTGAAGTGCAGAAACTGAATGATCTGGTAGCGCAGAGTCCGCAACAGCAGGATAGTACTGTGGTCACTACAGAAAAAAAAACATCCACTGTTACTATATTTCCTGGCGATGAAGAAAGAAGGAAGGGCTTCTTCAATCGCTTATTTGGTAAAAAGAAAGTTGAAGTTGACGCTAATCAATCTTATCAGCTTACCAATGAGGAAAAAATTAAAAGAGACACCATAGCTTTATCAGGTGATACTATAATTGCAAGGGGTTTTAAAAAATCTCTCCGCACTATTGAAAAAGAACAGCGGATTAAAAGCGCTCGTTTTCTAAGCCGGGAGGCTGAACTGGCAAATGCAAATAACCAGTTAATTAACCAGATGCTGGATATTATCAGAAAAGTTGAAGCGGAGGTTGTTGCGCAGATAGAACAAAATGGTATTGAAGCAAAGGCCGTTGTAAATACAGGTATTGAGCGAATCAGTTTCATTATGATCGGATTTTTTCTGCTCACAGTGGTATTATTGTATTTGATTTTAACGGACATTACAAGAAGCAATAAGTACAGAAAAGATCTGGAAGCTGCCAGAGATGAAGCCGAATACCACGGTATGGCTAAACAACGCTTTTTGTCTAATATGAGCCATGAAATCAGAACCCCTTTACAATCAATTATCGGCTATGCGGAGATTATCCGTAGTCAGGATCACCCCAAACAAAAAGATATAGAGGCTATATATCATTCGTCAGAGCATTTATTGCAGATTGTAAACGAAATTCTCGATTACAACAGGATTATATCCGGAAAATTCACTTTCCAGACCAAGCGTTTTAACATCGTTAAGCTGCTGGATGAAGTAATCTCTGTCATGAGACCACAAGCAGAACAGAAACAGCTGCAAATGCGGACGGAGGTTACATTACATGATATAGAACATATTGTTGGTGACCCTTTTCGCCTGAAACAAATCTTATATAACCTGCTGAGTAATGCCATTAAGTTCACGCAAAGCGGAGAAGTGGTCTTATCCGTTTTTTATAAACGGCAATCCGACCAGCTGCATTTTACTTTCATTGTAAAGGATACTGGTATTGGTTTGTCGGAAGCCGATGCGGCAAGAGTTTTCAATGAATTTGAGCAGATTGATTCGCCCGACAAAGAAGTGATCAATAAAGCCGGTGCCGGATTAGGCCTCACCATTATTAAATCGCTTATAGAGAATCAGGATGGGCGGATTTATCTGAAAAGTAAGCAGGGAAGGGGAAGTACGTTTACGGTTTACCTGACCTTTACTGTGGCGCCGGAAAGTAAAAAAGTGGAAAAGGTTAAGCAAATAACCCAGACGATCTATACCACTGATAAAGTTTGGGTAGTTGATGATGACCAATTGATTCTTGATCTCTGTGATATTATCTTTTCAAAGCAAGCGATTGATCACCTGTGTTTTAGTTCTCCGTTAAAGATGCTTGAGTCTGACTGGGATCCGGCAGTGAAATTTATCCTCATGGATATGCGTATGCCAGAATTGTCAGGCGTAGAGTTATGCCATCTGATGCGGGAAAAAATTCCTGCTGATGTAAAAATTTATGCGATGACCGCGCAGGTACTTCCTGAAGAACTCGAAGAAGTACTTAACCAGGGGTTTGATGGATTAATCATGAAGCCGTTCCGGGAGAGTGATCTGCTTGTGGTATTTAATAATGGCGAGGTGATTATAGCGGATAAACAGGATTTCTCTTCCATACAATTGGATACAAGTGTTATCGAAAAAATGACCTTTGGCGATGAGGAATTGCTGTTGAAAATATTAAACAGATTTAAAGATGATTGTTTAATTGATACGGCAGAACTGGAAAAAAGTCTGACGGATAATGATCAGCCGCTTGCCCGTTTGATTGTACATCGTATTGCGGGAAGAACAGCACAGATGGGCTCAGGGAAGTTAGCAGCTGATTTCAGGGAAATGGAAATTGAAATCGCCGGCAAGCAAAACATGGATGATGACCTGAAGCTGAAAATACGGGAACTGATTTCGGGTCTACATTTCCTGATGACGCTGGTTGACAAAAAGATCAAATGATACTATTCGATTTCATAGCGCTCCATTTTGCTATAGAGCGTTTTTCTGTCGATATTTAATAATTTAGCTGCTTTAGACTTGTTGTACTTCACCTTAATCAGCGTTTCCATGATCAGAGTTTTTTCATTACTTTCATTGATTGCTTTTAAGTCAGAGCCCTTTGGTTTAGGTGTTTGATTAATCGACAAGATCATCTCATCAGGCAGAGACTCTATTCCGGCAGTGTCTGATGGCGTGAGCAAGACCATTCTTTTGATCACATTTTTCAGTTCCCTTAAATTCCCCGGCCAGTCGTATTTTAACAGCAGGTCTTTTACGGGCTGGGATAAATGCTGTACGTTCCGGCTGAGCTCTGTATTTGATAACTTAATGAAATGATCTATAAATAGCTCAAGGTCTTTGCCTCTTTCTCTTAATGCCGGAAGCAGGATCTTAAATTCGTTCAAACGATGATAAAGATCTTCGCGAAATTCTCCGTTCTGGATGCTGTTTAATAAATCGTCATTTGTAGCGGTAATAATTCTGACATTTACAGGGATTTGTTTTGTGCTGCCCAGGGGCTGTATTACCCGTTCCTGTAAAGCACGAAGCAACTTCACCTGCACCTCATAGCTTAGGTTTCCTACCTCATCCAAAAATAAAGTTCCTCCATCAGCGGCTTCAAACTGTCCTTTTTTATCTGTAAGGGCCCCGGTAAAAGCACCTTTAATATGACCGAAAAGTTCACTCGCAGCGAGGTCTTTAGATAGTGCACCGCAATCTATAGCGACAAAGGGTTTCGTACTTCGTTTACTTTGTGCGTGCAGCGTTCTGGCAGCATATTCTTTACCTGTACCGCTCTCTCCTTGTATGATGACCGACATATCTGTAGGAGCAACAAGGTCAATATGGGCATACAACTTATCTGCAGTAGTACTTTTACCTTTTATAAAATCAGCATGCTCCACCGATTCTACAGTTATTTTTTCTATCTTTTTTTCAAGTGAATTATTAATGATCATCAACAACTCATCAGGATTAACAGGTTTGGTGATATAATCTATTGCGCCAAGCTGGATTGATTTTACGGCTGTTCTTACATCGTTGAAACTGGTCATGATGACAACAGGATAATGAAATCCCATTTCACGTACATGAGCCAATACATCTAAGCCAGTACCATCGGGTAAACGATAATCCACCAGCAAAAGATCAAAAGTATGCTGTGATAGTATTTTAAATGAGTTTTTAACATCATGAACAATGAATGGCTCATGGCCATGCTTCTTAAGAAAGCCCTCTAACAACTGTGAGAAAGTTAGATCATCTTCAATAATAAGTATTTTCGCCATAAGTATCCAATTTGAAATAATGGCAAAAATACAAAAGCCGGAGCAATCCTGCTTTACTATGCCCGTAATTTATTTTGAGTGATCAGGTAGAACAAATTATAACTAATATACGTTATAGAGCTGTATTTAACTACAGCTATTATGACTTATAAAGAGATTTTAAACTCCCTCGCTGATAAAACGGTCAGCACCTACAAATCGTATCTTGAAGCAAAAATTTCAGCACTGTCTGTTACTGATGAGTTTCTGGCAGATAAAACAGAACAACACAGAGCAGAATATGAGCGGCTGGAGAAAAAGATAATTGCACTGATAGCAACTATTAAAAAAGACAATTCTTTAGATGAACAGGCCCCTGATAATTATGAAGAGGAATTTGTAGGATGATTTTAACAGGTATTTACCATTACCTGAATCTTTTCTTAGCTTTGTATTAATATGTTGTCTAAGAAAACTAAATATGCCATTAAGGCGCTGGTCGCTTTGGGTAAGAACATTGAGAATCCTCCTATGCAAATCGTAAGATTAGCAGAACAGGAGATGATACCCAGAAAATTCTTGGAGCAGATTTTACTGGATTTAAGGAATGCAGGATATCTATACAGTAAAAAAGGTGCCGGAGGTGGTTACAGCCTGAATAAAAATGCAGCAGATATCTATCTGGCTGATATTTTAAGGATAACTGACGGACCGATCGCTATGGTGCCATGTGCAAGTCTTAAGTTCTACCGCAAATGCGATGAATGTCATGATGAAGTGACCTGCGGGATTAGAAAAACCTTTATTGAAGTGAGAGATGCTACACTTGAGGTACTTTCCAAAACTTCTATAGCGGATGTTATTGCGCGGGATAATGGGGAAGAATTCAGGGTGTAAATATATTTTAAAATAATATCTAGTATATCTGTAGACTTTGTTATATTTGCTTATTGCATTGATAATAAAGCTTAAATATTACGGTTATGATTTTAAATAAAATAAAAAACAGCACGCTTGAGCCTAAAATCACTTTGGTTGGGGCTGGTCCGGGTGATCCTGATTTAATTAGTTTAAAAGGTGTGAAAGCATTGAATACAGCAAATGTTGTACTCTATGATGCACAAGTTAATGGTGCTTTGCTTAACCATGCACCGGAAAATGCAATAAAAATCTTCGTTGGCAAAAAGTCGGCCGATGAATCCTTCTCACAGGACGCTGTAAATAAACTGATGATTGATTATGCGCTTAACTACGGACACGTGGTTCGTTTAAAAAGTGGTGATCCTTTCGTATTTGCAAGAGGTTTTGAAGAAGTTAATTTTGCGGAGTCTTATAGTATAGAAACAGAGATTATTCCGGGTATATCAAGTGCTACAGGTGTACCGGGATTACATAAGATACCAATGATTTATGGAGATCTTAGTGAGAGTTTCTGGGTATTAACAGGCGTTAACGCTAAAGGAGAACTGTCTCCTGACCTGATAGGTGCTGCAAAATCTAATGCTACTGTTGTAGTAATGATGGGAATTGAGCGGATTGCGGAAATTGCCTCAATCTTTCAACAGGAAGGTAAAAACAGATTACCGGTAGCTGTTATAGAAAATGGATCAACAGTTGATGAACATATTATTGTGGGTATAGTAGATACAATCGAAGAGTTGGTAACAGACCATAAGATTGCTTCTCCTGCATTGTTGGTATTTGGCGATGTAGTTTCATTACATCCGGCATTCAACCGTATCAGAGATTTTTATCACATTTTATCCGAAGAGCAATAGAAAAAACAGTATTGTGTAATTTCAGTAAGATATAAATTTAAAAAGCCGGGGAATAATACCCGGCTTTTTAAATTTATAATTGTTGAAAAGCTATCTTTGTATAGCCATTTAGCACAGAGCCAATCCCGTATGCTTTTTTATAGAACGATCTTCTGCTTAATTCTTGTATTTACTGCTTGTTCTTCATACGGCCTTCAATATCCCAAACAACATCCTGATCCAGACCTTGATATCGCATCGCTTGAAAAGCTGGTGATGCGTTACAGGTATGATCAGCCGGATTCAGCTATCTATTTTGCAGAACGCGGACTGAAGTTAGCCAGATCAAAAAATAATGAAGAAGGAATTGCTGCCATGCTGAATCAATTGGGTATGATTGATGATAATTTAGGTAAGGCAGATGATTCCAGGCAAAAGTACCTCGAAGCACTAGAGATCTATAAAAGGCTGGGGCATAAAAAAGGAATTGTCAAAGAGAACATCAGACTTGGCGTAGTAGAAAATAGAAAAGGAAATTATGATCAGGCAAGTGCTTACTTTCTGCAGGCTTTAAAGGTTAGTGAAAAGAACAGAGACAAGGCCGGAATCATGGAATCCTATATCACATTGGGTGAGGTTAGCGCGAACAGAAAATTGCATGATAAGGCAATTGAATATTTACAAAAAGCAGAAAAAATCAGTCTGGAATTGCCCTTTTCCAGTCTGAAATTAAATCTGTACAGTGATCTGGGGACCTCTTTCAGCGCAAAGGGTGATTTCGAAAAAGCGATATTTTATTTTCAAAAGGGAATCAGCCAGAGTGATACGCCACAAATGATGGGCTTGCATATTTCGTTATTCAATGGACTTGCAGACGTATATGCTAAATCGGGAGATGTTGATAAGGCCATTGCATTACATTTGGCAGCATTGGATAAATCGAGAAAAATTAATAATCTGATCAGGGAGTTTAACAGTTTGATGGGGCTGGCGAGAAGTTATTCCGGGAAAGATGCAAAAAAGGCTTTGGTTTACCTGGAGCAGGCGCTGCAACTGGCTAAATATAAAAACTCAAATAAGCAGTTGCTGGAGGTTTTAACAGCGATAGCCAGTTTGCAGGCAAAACAGGAAAATTATAAGGCGGCATTTGAGGCTAAAAATCAACAATATAATATCGCAGACAGCTTTTATTATAAAGATATAGCATTGAAGATATCTGATTTGCAGGCGCAATATGAATTAAATAAATCGGAAGCGAAAGTTCAGCAGTTAAAATTCATCAATAGCCAGCAGGTCCTGGAGCAAAACATCATGTTATGGATTATCGGGGGGAGTGTATCGCTATTGATTGTACTCAGTGCCTATTTTTTTAAAATACGTAATTTGAACCGGCTGCTAAACCAATCAAATACTGCGCTATCGGCATCAAATGTAGTGAAGGACAAATTATTTTCTATTCTTGCGCATGATCTAAGGGCCCCATTGAATTCAGTAATTAGTCTGCTGGACTTGATTAATAAAGGTTGGTTAAACGAAGAAGAAAAAACAATGATGATGAACAAGTTAGCTGTACATTGTAATGCTTCTATGGAAACCCTGGATCTGCTGTTGCAATGGGGACAGATGCAGTTAAAAGGGGTAATGCTCAACCAGGTGATCATCAGTCCCTCAGAAATTATAGAGCGTAATATCTCTCTGTTCCTGGAAGCGGCGTTACATAAATCTATTCTTATTGAGAAAAGTATTGGTACCGATGTATCAGTTTTTGCAGATGCAGACCATCTCGATTTTATCATCAGGAATTTATTGTCTAATGCGATTAAGTTTACACCAGAGGGAGGAACAATAAAGCTGTCTGTTCAGCGGAAATCAGACAGTTCTGAAGTTTTATTTACAATTAAGGATAGTGGAGTAGGTATCAGCGAAGAACGTTTATCTTCTGTTTTCACTACGGATAGTGTAAGCACTAATGGTACTAATAATGAAAAAGGTACAAGCCTTGGATTGGTTATCTGTAAAGAATTTGTCCTGGCAAATCATGGAGAAATCTGGGTTATCAGTAAACAGGGTGTTGGTTCTGAGTTCTTTTTCACGCTCCAGGATAAATAGTTGCAACTTGTAACTAATTCTCTTTATTTTCGTTTAGAATTTAAATTAATAAATATATATGACTACTGTAAAAAAGAAAGCTATGTTGCGTGGGATGATGAGTATCACATTCATCGCAGCACTGGGATTAAATTCATTTGCTCAGAAGAGCAACTGGCAGAACCTTGATCTCAAGACCGATTCTACATTTGGAATCAGTACTGAGAAAGCCTATTCGGAATTATTAAAAGGGAAGAAATCTAAATCTGTTTTAGTAGGTGTTTTAGATGGTGGTGTTGATATCAATCATGAAGATTTAAAACGTGTAATCTGGTTAAATAAAAAAGAGATCGCAGGTAACGGTAAAGATGATGATAAAAACGGTTACATAGATGATGTGCACGGATGGAACTTTCTCTCTTCTATTAATCAGGAAACACTGGAATTGACCAGGATTATTCGCAGAGACAGTGCAAAGTTTGCCAATGTAACTGCTGCTACGGTTAAACCGGCAGATAAAGCTGCTTTTGAAATTTATACAGCTGCGAAAGCAGATTTTGATAAACAAACCAGTGAAGCCAAGGATGTACTGCAGAACATAGGTGGTTTCAAACAGGCACTGGATGCTTTGATCGTTAGAGTAGGAAAAGAAAATCCTACTGCGGAAGATATTAAAAACTACACAGCCGATAATGCTATGGAAGGTCGTTTGAAAAATGTTCTGATCTCTCAGTTGCAAAATACTACTTATAAAGAGTTCTACGATGCGCAGATCACTAAAGGAATAAGCCACTATCAGGACCAGCTTGACTATAATCTAAACCTGAACTTTAACCCGAGACCAAAAGTACTTGGCGATAACTATGCTGACAGCAAACAACGTGGTTACGGAAGTAACGACGTGAAAGGCCCTGATGCAAGTCATGGGACACATGTTTCCGGTATTATCGGTGCGGACCGTACCAATACAATCGGAATTCAGGGGGTAGCAGACAACGTAATCATTATGGGGGTACGCAGTGTGCCAAATGGTGATGAACGTGATAAAGATGTTGCCAACTCTATACGTTATGCAGTAGATAATGGTGCAAAAGTATTAAACATGAGCTTTGGTAAAGCGTATTCATGGGATAAAAAAACTGTTGATGAGGCAGTAAAATATGCGATCTCTAAAGATGTTTTATTAGTTCAGGCAGCAGGAAATGATAATAAAAACCTTGATGTGGAAAAAAGCTTTCCTGATCGTAATTATGAAGGTGGCGGACAAGCTGGTGCATATATCGTAGTCGGTGCTTCAGGACCTAAGGATGATAATACATTAAAAGCGAGTTTCTCTAACTATGGAAAAACAACAGTAGATGTTTTTGCTCCGGGTGTGCAAATTTATTCTACTGTTCCGGAATCTAAATATGCAGCATATGACGGTACAAGTATGGCATCTCCTGTAGTTGCCGGATTGGCTGCATTGATAAGGTCTTATTATCCGAAATTAACTGCTATTCAGGTAAAAGAGATTATTTTAAAATCAGTTGTTAAAGTAAATCATAATGTGTCAGTTGAAGGAGAAAGTGGTGCGATTTCAGTACCTTTCTCTGATCTGTGTATTACCGGAGGTATTGTAAATGCGTATGATGCTTTAAAGCTGGCTGCAACTTATAAATAAAATTACAAGATACTATTGTATCCTGATCGGATAAAAATGACCCTTCCCAAAAAGAAGGGTTGTTTTGTTTTAAGTTTTTTGTATTATTACAGTGCTCAAGTATCAAATTACCCACTGCACATTACGAATGATCCTCTCGCATGATTTATTTCAGCTATCCCCTGTTCCTATGTGGGTTTTTGATGCTGAAACGTTAAAGTTTAAAGTTGTTAATACTGCCGCAGTAAATATTTACGGATATACAGCGGAAGAGTTTTTATCAATGACCATCCATACTATCCTTCATGATGAGGATGAGTATGAGGCCAGGCATATCAAAAAATCAGGAGAAATCATCTATGTAAATTTCGAAAGCACCATCATAGACTTTGAAGGAAGGGTTGCTAAACTGATCACGATCTGCAGTATCATTGATAAGGAAGGAAGAGAAAAGGAAATAGCTGAAAGGAGCTATAACGAAGAACAGGGTAAACTGAATGAGGAAAGATTTAATATCATCTCGAAAGCAACAAGTGATACCATATGGGATTGGAATCTGATTACTGATATCATCGAATGGAATAAAGGTATAAAAGGGATATTTGGGTATAAAAATTTAGAAAAAAATAGAACTAGTGGAGATTGGTGGATCGATCATATCCATCCTGAAGATCGTGAAAAGGTAGTTCATAATATCCGTCGGCATATTAACGACAGAATAGAACGATGGGTAGAAGAATACCGCTTTCTTTGTGCTGATGGCTCTTATAAATATGTGTACGACAGGGGGTTTATGGTATTTAATGAAAACGGCTCTTCTATTCGGATGATAGGCAGTATGCAGGATATATCGCAGCGCAAACAAGAAGAACAATGGTCGCGTTTACTCGAATCTGTAGTTATTAATGCCACAGATGCAGTTCAGATTTGTACTGGTAATACAGAGGGGAGCGGGCAATCTATCATCTATGTAAACGAAGCGTTTACAAAAATGTCTGGTTATACTAAGCATGAATTAATTGGTGCATCTCCACGTATTTCGCAGGGACCGGAAACGGATATCAATGAGATCAGGAAATTAAAAAGTGCTATTGAGAATAAAGTTCCCTGTGAGATAGAAGTTATCAATTATACAAAACAAGGGAAGGAATACTGGGTAAGCCAGAGTAGTGCACCAATAGCTGACAGTAACGGACTGGTTACCCATTGGATTTCCATTCAAAGGGATATTACCCAAAACAGGAATTACCTCAAAGAAATTGAAGAGCAGAATAAGAAATTTAAAGAAATAGCATGGATACAGTCTCATCTTGTCCGTGCACCATTGGCAAGGGTAATGGGACTTGTAGATTTACTGAAGAATTTTGTACCTGGAGATGATGGCGATGAACTTCTCCTTCATCTGGAAAACTCAGCTAAAGAGCTGGATGCAATAATTATTAATATAGCTGATAAAACCCCCTCAAATAAGGGATAGTTGATTTGAGGTTTTCTCTTCTCGCCACTTTAATGGCAATTCGATTGAGAAGAGGAAATGTGATAACTACAGTACAGTTTTTGATATTTCATTTACGTCAAGCATACAAAGCCGCTCATATCTGTATTCATTAGCCAGCCCTTCATTACGTAATTCAATATATATGCTGATCAATAAGTCGCAGATTACCATTGCATTGAAAATCATATTGTTCCTTTTGAACAGAGAAAGGCATTCTTTTGCATGATCAATTGCAATCTCATATTCTTTCCTGTTGAATGATTGCTGCGCCTGTAACATCGATGTAATAGACTCTATGTACTTTGTAAGCATCGTATGTCTTTTATTTATCAGATGAACCATCAGTCTTTCAATTTGATTGGCTCTGCCGCCCGGATTAAAGAATGCAAGATTGTATCCATATAAGTTTACAATGAAAAGGGTAAAAGACGTTCTATGGGTAAATAATTTGGGCTGAAGTTTAGCCATAGAATCAAAAAGTGGTATTGAATTATGATGACCTGTAAATATATCAACAAAGAGCATCATTAGATAGGCAATACCTTGCTGTGTGCTAAGGGTACTGGAAGGATCAATATTGAATGTGTTTTTACCTTCTTTAAAATCGGCAATCTGTGTGATCAATCTGCTGTCTGTAACCGGTACAGAATTAATTTTTGCATAGATAATATCAAGAGCGTCTACAGGATTGAACATCCAATTTTCCCCCTTCAGTTTCCGCATGTGATCTGCCCTTTCTATTATCCTTTGTTTATCCATAGAAAATATTTCTATGAGGCCTAACAATGAATTATAAACTAATAGGTGATCATCCTTCTGTGCAATATCAACCAAAGCGGTAACGGCTTCCTTATAGCAGGAATCTATGAAGTCAAAATTGATCAGTTCATCAATGATAATCTCATGAAACAGATGATCGTCCAATACCCTTTCAATGTCTGAATTATGTTTTGAGCGATATTTAATTTCTTCTGCAATAAAAAGAATCAGGTAATTAACTTCATAGTTAATCAGGTCCAGTCTAAAGATTGACCTGATAGCGCTGAAATTGCCTGTTTTTATCAGAAATCTTGCTGTCCACTGCAACAACTGGAAACGTACCTGATTGGCATCATATTGCGTATTGATGAATTGAAAAAATTCCAGACTTACCTGCAGATGGAATTTTTCGAGGATTTCCACAAAAAGAAAATATTCGAACATATGTGTATGCAGAAAGCGTACATATTCTACAGGATGTGCATTTTCTATACGCCTTTCTTCCATTAAAATGCCGTCAGACAGCAGTTCCATGTAGGCATTTTTGAAAACAGAAAGTTCAGTAAGGAGGTGGTCTTTAACTACCGAACTGGAATCTTTTCCATAGCCCGTTAGCTGAATTATTTTTTTCAGAAAAAGTATCTTTTCTGTGTAGTAATTGGAACGGTAAATTTTTTCCTGAATAAATCTGGATACAAGCTCATAAAAAGTGATATTAGAATAATAGTTGAAGTCGGGATCCTCTTCTTTTAATTGATAGTACAATTGAATGTGGAAAGGAAATTTCAGCTGCGCTTTAAGTCGTGGATTAAGGTTGTTATCACTGGTATTAATTCTGCTGATAATCACATCCACTTCCTTTTCTGAAAGTGGTGGAACGTTAGACAGTTCATGCATATTGAAATAATTTCCCGGAAACCACTTTGATTTCAGGAATGATGAGTAACGCATGCGCTCATAAAAGCGAACCCAGGTGGTTGATCGCATGCTCATCATTAATTTGATGTTTTTATAATCCTCAAGTGAGCATATCAAATTGATTATACTATCAAAAAGATCATTCTTCTGATCTCTTTTTATAACAAGTTCAGATAATCCATCAAAAATGATGATAAACTTTCCGCTCTGACTCTGCTGGTTCCTGTTCAGGAATTCCAGGATATTTTCAGTCGTGGTTAAGCCAAGGTGTTGTTTAATCTGATCTTCCAGGTTGAGATTGAGTTGATCGAGGTTGAAGAAGTTCGGTGCAGAAATGAATAACAGTGTAGAATCCTGGTAAGCTGCCCCATCTTTAAAAAATAAGTTTTCTGCCAGATGAGCAAGTAATGTAGTTCTTCCATAACCAGGCTGTGAAATAAGACTGGTAAATATATAGTTGCCTTTATAAAATTCATCAAAGTCATGTTCAGCAAATCTTCTGCTTATTGTCAGTTCATAAGGGATGCCGGAGCGGTTTTTTATCGTTTTTAAAGTAAACCTGGTGATTTTATCAATTTTTTCTTTAACAGATTTCCATTCATCAGGATTATGCTGAACAGCAGGCAAGATCCCGTGTTCATTTTTTTCTGAGTCAACATATTCAGCAAGTGTGGTCAGCGTAAAATTAGAAAACCTATGCTTAACCGCAGCGAAACCAAAAAGGCGTTTCACGGTAGTTTCACTCACATTCTTATTCAGGCGTTTGCTGATTTCAATCGAAATTCTTTTACAATCGGCAGGGGTAATGAACCTGATTTTGCTTTTGAGCAATATTAAGCGTTTCAGCTCACTGAGCTGGTGATCATATTCCATACTTTCTATTTATTCGGTTAAAACCCAGAGCCCTTAATCAGGACTCAATATAACATATATCCATTGAATATAACACATATACGTTGTATATGAATGAATGAGATGTGATAATTAACTGTAACGTTTTTATTAGTTAAGCGATGATACTCATAATCTCCCTTTAAAGGAAATGATGAAGGATAACTGAATAAAAATATTAAAAATGAACAAAATGAATGAAATCAGTGGTTTATTTTATCTTTTTATGAATGACTTGAACGGGCAAATGAATGAATGCTATCCTTAAAATTGCCGTAAGTATTTAAGTTAACCTCAAAGCCCCTTTTATGGATTGGACTTCTACACCCCGAATGCTACGAAAATTTTTATTGTGTGCCGGTATTATTGCTTCAACGCTTTTTTATGCGGCATCGTATGCTCAAACTAAACATTATGCTCAGGTAGCTCCAAGTAGTGGAACTGTTGCCTATTACACGAATCTTCTTGGCGTCAACAGCACGCAGCCAAATGCTGCTAATGCTGGTAGTGTCATAAACCCGGGTAATGCCGCAGCAGTGCCACCTCCGGCACTAAGTCCGGCAGTCCTTACCGCGAATTATGCCACGATACTTGGGCTCTTCAATGCGGAAGGTGAAGCATGGATAGAACTGAAATATGCTGCTCCGGTGGCGGCGGGGAAAACTACTTATGTACGATTTGACACCCCTACACCTTCATCAGGCCTGAGTCTCGATTTACTAAACACGGTAGGAGGACTCACCGGCCTGTTCAGTAAGAACCTGGTTGAGCTTGAAGCTTATACGGGAGCATCATCAACAAATGACGGAACTAAAATTGAAACAGGTGTAAGCAGTATTATCGTTAAAGATGCTGCTGGTCTGACTTATTTTGCAGTCACTTCTGCGAGCGCCTATAACGCTGTACGGGTGAAATTGAGGGTAAGAAGCAGCTTGCTTCAGCTCTCGCTGAACAGCGGTCTGAGTATGAATGTTTATACTGCATTCAATATAGACACCGACAATTGCGGAACGGCTGTATTCACTAATCTTGGTGAGACTCCGGGCTTAAATGTTTCTCTTACACCGCTGGTGAGTAACCAGGAAAGGGCAATAGACGGAAACCTAACTACTTACTCTCTATTGACACCGGGCGTTGCCGGATTAGGCTCCTCGGTTTCACAAACGATATTTCTTAATGGTTTATCATCTTCTACCGATGTAGCTAAGGTGGTACTTTCTGAATCGGGAACAGTACTTTCTCTAAATCTTTTGAAAACGATTACGCTACAGGCTTTCAACGGTAGCGTGGCGGCCGGGGCAGCAGTATCTGCTGATAACCTGCTTACGCTGGACCTGCTTGTAGGAAATAATAATGTTACTTTCCCAGTTTTTTTCACTCCAGGAGTAGCATTTGACAGAATTAAGATAACACTTGACAATACACTTGCGGTTGGTGGTAATTTACTATCCGGCGGTCTCAGAATCAACGAGGTGCAACGGACTGTCGCCAAACCTATGTTCGGAGGCGCATTAAACGGGGCGTTATCCATTTGCGGCGGCAGTAGTCTCACTCTTGCCGCGCAGAACCCCAATGCCGGATTCACTTATAATTTTTACAAGAAAACAGCAGGGGTACGTGTACTGGTTAGCGGGGCTGCAACGGGCACTTATACCGAAGCCGGACTGACACCTGGCAATTATACTTATTATATCGGTGCGCAAAAGGCCGGATGTATCGGCGAGTCTGACCTCGACAGCGTGGTCGTTACCGTTAAACCCGTACTGTCGCTACTGGCAAATACGCTGGCTAATGCAACAGTAGGAAGTACTGTTGCGCGGCAGCTTACAGCAGCAACCGGAGGATCACCTGGTTATACTTATGCCCTTGCTGCCGGAAGCAACCTGCCTGCAGGGCTCACTATTTCTGCTTCAGGATTAATTACCGGAACGCCGACAGCATCAGGAACTTTCACTTTCAACGTTACAGCAACCGATAGTTTCGGATGTAAAACAACGGCTTCCTATACACTGCTTGTTACGGCAACACTTACTTTCCCGGTAACTATATTGCCTAACGGGACAGTTGGAACGGCGTATCCTTCAACCACGTTAAACCCGCCTACGGGGGGCTCAACACCATATATCTACACTGCCGCTAATCTACCTGCAGGTCTTTCAGTGAACACGTCTACAGGTACAATCACTGGTACACCAACTACATCGGGAACTTTTACTTTCCCAATTACGGTAACGGATGCAGATGGTAATATGGCGATGACTAATTTTATGGTGATTGTCAGAGATCCGATGGCAATGCCTGCAGCCACACTGTCTGCTGGTACTACCGGTGTGGTTTATCCGACACAGATTATTCCGGCAGCAACAGGTGGCAGTGGTGTGAATACCTATGCCGCTTCAAATCTGCCTCCGGGATTGAGCTTCAATCCTTCAACGAGGGAGATTACAGGTACACCAACTGCCTCCGGAACTTTTAACTTCACTGTAAATGCTGCAGATAATGAAGGGCACACAGCTACAGGGAACTATAGTATTGTGATCAAAGATCCATTGGTACTGGTCGCCGGAACATTGCCTGATGGTACGGTGATGATGGCTTATCCTGGCCAAACCATTCCGGCTGCCAGCGGTGGTACCGGTCCCTATATCTATGTGGCGACGAACCTGCCTCCGGGAATTATTTTCAATACAACTACACGGGTGATTTCTGGTACGCCAACACAATCTGGTAATTTCACAATTCTTATCACGGTAACAGATGCCGCTCAGCAATCATTAACTGTTCCTTATAGTCTGAAGGTAAACGGCACATTGAATCTTCCAGTGGCAAGTTTACCAGCTACGGTAGTAGGAACAGCCTATACTTCTCCTGCTTTGCCGGCAGTATCAGGAGGTACAGCACCGTACGTATACACATTGACAGGTTTGCCAACAGGATTGGGCTTTAATCCAACTATGCGTGTCATTTCAGGTACGTCACAATTGGGTGGTACTTTTACGCTGAAAATGAGCGTGACAGATAACGGTGGCCTAACTACGAGTACTGATTATACCCTCAGTATTACTGTTGATCCTCCATCTGTTGCAGGAACAACAATATGTGGAGGCAACTCTGCCACACTTAGTGTAGCCAATCCGCTAACAGGCGTGACCTACAATTTTTACTCAGCTACCGGAAATACAGTGCTGGGCTCGGGTACAACTTATACAACCGGTACGCTTACAGAAACGACGACTTATTATGTCGAAGCTGTATCCGGCAACGCAGTAAGCGCGCGGGCAGCGGTAACCGTAACGGTAAACCCGGCACCCGCTGCGCCGGTGGTGGCAACAAATAATGAGACTGTGAGTAGCGGACAGACCGCCACTTTACAGGCAAGTGCGACAGGCGGGGCCACTGTTAAATGGTATGCAACTGCAACTGGTGGTATTGCGCTGGCAACTGGCAACACTTTCGTTACGCCTGCATTAACGACAACTACAACTTATTATGCAGGTGCAGAAAGCAACCTTGGCTGTGCAAGTATAACCAGGGTACCTGTAGTGGTAACGGTGGTAACCGGACCAGCAGACCCACGGTGTAATGCAGCTACTTCACAGCAAAGTGGGGTTGGAGGTTTATTGTGTATCGGTTGTGGTATTCAGAACCCAGGCAACTCTACCGATGCAAACCTGAATAATTTTACCACTATATCCCTGTTGGCAGGAGTTGGCGCTTCGGGATATCAAAGATTGATTTTCGCAAATACAGGAGCCGCTACGGATAGTCTTCGTATAGACCTGGAAACGCCAACTGGTCTTGCAGATCTTTCTGTACTGGGCAATATTACGCTCAATGTAATGAATGGTAATACACTGGTCAGCAGTCACCCTATAAATTCTTCTTTAGTTACTTTAGGACTACTTCAAGGAAATCGTTTCCTTGCAACGGTGCGGGCAGGAGGTGCATATGACAGGGTAGAGGTATTACTTAATCCTGTAGTAACTGCATTAACAAATCTTAATATTTACGGTGCGCAGGCTGTTTATGCGAACCCTACATTAACAGCAGGTAACCAGACCATATGTTCAGGATCTACTGCTACGCTAACCGCTACACCCGCTACAGGCACTACGCTGAGCTGGTATACTGCCGCTTCAGGCGGAGCTGCTCTTGCTACCAATGTGAATACATATACAACAACTGCACTAACAGCTACCACAACCTATTATATTGAGGTCCGCAAAAATGACTGTGCAAACTCAATACGTATTCCGGTTACTGTAACTGTTACGCCGCCGGTGATTACTCCGGTACTGGCCACAATATCTCCGGTTTGTTCGGGTTCTGCAGCAGTAATATCTGTTGATAGTCCACAAACTGGAGTTACCTATACCTGGTACAGCACTGCGACAGGGGGAATACCTGTATTTACTGGTCCTGTTTTCACTACTCCGGTTCTGACAGCAAATACTACTTATTATGTAGAAGGCGCAAATGGCAATTGTTTATCTCCTGCGCGCACAACTGCCAGCGTAATTGTTAATCCGCGTCCGGCTGCTCCGCAGATCCAGGCATCCGCAACAACGGTTAATCAGGGTCAGTCAGTTAGTCTTAATGCAAGTTCTGCAGAAACCAATGTAACCTTTAACTGGTACGATTCGGCAAATGCAACGGCACCCGTATTTACAGGCGCAAGCTACGTAACGCCGCCGCTTTCCGTAACTACTACTTTTTATGCGGAAGCAGTTTCCAGCACAACAGGTTGTGCATCATCGGCAAGAGTACAGCAGACAATCATTGTTAATGGCAATGGTACTCCTATACCAGTACTTTGCGAATCGCCGGTTAGTCAAACAAACGGTGTAGACGGATTGGTTTCGGTACTGGCCAGTGTAGTCAATCCAGGTTTAGCCATTGATGCTGATCAGCAAACTGCATCTACACTGTCAGTTCCGGTAGGTATAGGCTCATCCGTATTCCAGAAAGTTAATTTCACTGGACTTTCCAGTGTTGGTGACACGCTGCGTATCCGTTTAACTACATCAGGTCAGCTCTTGTCGGCCTCCGTACTGCCAAGTATTACAGTAACTACTTTTAACGGAGCTAACAGTAATAACGATCCGGTTGTACTGAACAATCCGATCGCAAACGTTCAGCTATTGAGCGGCGGTGCCGAACTCTTGCTGAACCTTGTTCCGGGATCACAGTTTGATGGTGCTGAAGTGAGATTAAACTCAGGGTTACTGGGGGCACTTTCATCAGTAAACTTCAATTACGCAAGAAGGATTATTAAGGCTCCTGTTGTTGCATCGACTGCAATAACAGCCTGTGCGAACGCAACAGCAACGCTTACCGTTTCAAATCCACAGTCCGGCATCACTTACAAATGGTACGATGCAGCAGGCAATTATCTTGGTAATGATGGTACCACTTTTATTACACCAGTAATTACTGCCAATACCAGATTCTTTGCTGAAGCTTCAAGAGGAGGTTGCGGAGGTTCCAGAACAGCAGTTGTTGTAACACTTGTTCCTGCTGCAGATGTTCCTGTACTGCTTTCCGCAACTGAGCAAACCTGCCAGGGTTCTAACTTGTTATTACAGGTGCAGAATCCACAAACAGGTGTAACTTATCAGTGGTACAATGCAAACGGCGCAATAACCGGTGCTACAGGCCCGAGCTTCAGCGTAACCAATATCCAGGCTACAACAACCTATTCGGTTGCTGCAATAAATAGCTGTGGTACCGCTTCAGCACAGGCATCCGTGACTATAACTGTTGGCTCATTAACAGCACCTGTTGTTACCCCGCCAGCAGTAAGTATTATCTCTGGTGAACGTACGCTGCTTACCGCAAGTTCATCCACTGCTAATTTAACATATAACTGGTATGCTGTAAATCCGGCTACTAATCCTGGTGCAGTAGCCATCTATTCGTCGACCGACGGTGCTTTTATTACTCCTGTCCTTACAACCACTACTACCTATTATGTAACTGCACAGAGTAATGCTATAGGCGGATGTATCTCACCAGCTACAGCAGTGGTGGTAACAGTAACTGCAGGACCAACGAATCCGGGTTCTGTACCATGTGAGCCGGCGATTAGTCAGACTACCGATACCAATAATATCCTTGCCAGTGTAAACAACCCAACCTTTGCGATAGATAACGATATTGAAACCAGTTCATCATTGTTTATCCCACTTGGAATTAACAGTTTCGTTTCACAGCGTGTAGGCTTTAGCGGTGTATCTCAGGCTGGAGATAAAGTAAGGATACGTCTTACCTCAGAAGCGGTACTGCTTTCACTGGCTCTTGCACCAAGTATTGTGATCACGACCTATAATGGAGTGGTTAGTAATAACGATGGAATGGCCATTAACAATCCGCTGCTGAACCTGCAGCTTTTAAACGGCGGTTCAGATGCGATTATTGAATTTACACCAACATCTCCATTCGATGGTATAGAAGTAAGATTAAACTCCGGGCTTCTGGGTGCACTCAGCAGTATTAATCTGAATTATGCACAGCGCATCGTTGCACCACCAACTGTTGTTGCAACTTCGGTTACCGCCTGTCAGGGAAGTTCTGCCACGCTGGCTGTAGCCAATCCTGTTGCAGGAACAACCTATAACTGGTACAGAGAAACAGATCTTGTGGCGAGCACATCAACTTATCTCACTCCGCTAAACCTTGTTGCAGGCACATACAACTATTTCGTATCGGGCACACGCAATAACTGCGAAAGTGCAAGAACCGCAATAACTGTAACTATTGCACCTTTACCAGCTGCACCGGTTCCTGATCCTGCAAATCCGGTAAATACATGTTTAAACACACCAGTGGCATTACGTGTAACACCTGTTGCAGGTATTAGTTACAACTGGTATAGTGCTCCGGCCGGTGGAACCTTGCTGGCTGCAAATACCAATACCTTCAGCACCCCAGCCAATCTTACTGTGGGAACTACAGATTTTTATGTAGAAGCTGTAAATGTCAACTCTTGTACGAATAACTCAGGCAGGACAAAAATATCAATTACAATTAAACCTGCTGCTACAGCAAATGATATCGCCGTTACTGGTGCTGACGCTGCTTTCTGTTCGGGTGCAAATGCGATATTGACTGCAACCAGTATGACGGTAACCAATCCGGTATTTACCTGGTACAGTGATGCTGCTTTAACGAATCCTGTGTTTACAGGAGCTACCTTTGCAATAAATCCTTTAACAGCTGATGCAGATTACTATGTAACAGTGAAAGGCGACAATGTCTGCGATAATGCACCTGGCACAGCTAAGAAAGTGAGCCTTCGCATTAATCCTACGGCATTACCTGGCGATATAACCATCAGCGGTATTCCGGCCAGTGTTTGTGCGGGTTCTGCGGTAACATTAACAGCCACCAGTGCTACCGTAAATAACCCGGTATTCACCTGGTACAGTGATGCTGCATTGTCAACCGCTATATTTACAGGCCCAGTCTTTTCTCCTGTAATCACAGTCTCGACAAATTATTACGTGACCGTAAGTGGCTCAAATAAATGCCAGAATGCTCCGGCCGATGCAAAAGTGATTACACTGAACGTTAACCCGATAGCTACTGATGCAGATATCAGCATTGCTGGTGTTCCTGCAACTACCTGCTCTGGCTCTGGTGTGAGTATTAGCGCCAGCAGTGCTACGGTGATTAATCCGGTATTTACCTGGTACAGCGATGCTGCCCTGGCAAATCCATTATTTACAGGTCCGGTGTTCAATACACCTGCACTTACAGGCAATACTACTTATTATGTAACGGTAAGAGGATCTAATAAATGCGAAAATGCAGCTGGCACAGCGAAAATCGTGGTGCTGAACGTGAATCCTGCCGTTGTATTTAACAGCAGTACATTAACAAATGCTGCGGCAGGCAGTGCTTATGCTGCACAGATTGATCCTGCAACGGGTGGTACTCCGGGATATAATTATGTGGTCGCTTCAGGAAGCAGTTTACCTGCCGGACTTACACTATCTGTTTCAGGAGCCATTACCGGTACACCAACAATAGCAGGTAACTATACTTTCGCTATTACTGCGGCAGATAGTAAAGGCTGTAACGCAACAGCTACTTTCGTATTGAATGTACTTCCTCCTAACTTTGGTATGGTACTTCCACCTGCTGATCTGCCAGATGGTATAGTCGGCACAGCTTATGTTACGCAGACTTTACCAGCTGCAACAGGCGGAGTTTCTCCTTATACTTATGTTTTATCAGGCGGTACATTGCCTCCGGGACTATTATTTAATGCAGCTAACAGAGAAATTACAGGTATACCAACTCTTGGCGGTACCTTTACTTTCAACATTACCGCAACAGATAATAACGGGATTACAGCAACAACAGCTTACAGCATCAGCGTTACAGTACCTGCTCCGGTAGTTGCCGGTGCGGAAAGCTGCTCAGGTAACAGTTTGGACCTAACGGTAACTACTCCGGTGAACGGGGTGACTTACAACTGGTATAGTACACCTTCTGGCGGAGCAATTATTTACAATGGTACAATTTATCAGACACCGCCGGTAACCTCTACTGTGACTTATTATGTTGAAGGTTCTTCTGGCACAGCAGTAAGTACAAGAGTGGCTGTGTTGGTTAATTTGAAACCGAAGGCTACTACTGCAGATATTACTATTACGGGTGTTCCTACAACAGTTTGTTCAGGAACCGGTACTGTCTTAACGGCCAGCAGCACTACAGTAAATAACCCTGTGTTTACCTGGTACAGTGACGCAGCATTAACAACTGTAGTTAATAACGGGGCGGTATTCAATGTACCTGCCTTAACGGCAAATGCTGTTTATTACGTAACCGTTAGTGGTGATAATAAATGCGAGAACGCAGCAGGTACAGCATCGATTGTCGTACTCAATGTAAACCCGGCAATTGTATTTAATGGCACAGCATTGAGTGATGCACCAGCAACAAAACCATATGCTGTGCAGATTAATCCTGCCACAGGGGGCACGCCTGGTTATACATATACATTGCCTTCGGGAAGTGTGTTGCCAGATGGATTAACATTATCGTCTAACGGGGTTATATCTGGCACACCAACTACCCCTGGAACGAATACCTTTACAATTACTGCTTTAGATAGCAGAGGATGTAGTGCTACAGCAAGCTTCACGCTTACTATAGTTCCGCCTCCTGTTATTGTCCCTGCGCCGGACGCAGATGCAGCGCAAGCATGTCTTGGTGCTGCTGCCATACTCAGTGTAAATGCACCAGTAACCGGTACCCTCTACAGGTGGTACAGCGCACCAACCGGCGGGGCAGTATTAGATGAAGGCATTACTTTCACTACTCCACCTGTAACAGCAAATATTACTTATTATGTTGAAGCAGTTAGAGGCACAGCCTTGAGCAGCCGAACTGCGGTAGGTGTGACGATTAAACCAACATCAGTAGCGGGTGATATCACCATAACCGGTCTGCCATCAACACTATGCTCTGGTTCCGGAACTACATTAACTGCAAGCAGCAACACTGTATCTAATCCTGTATTTACCTGGTACAGCGATGCACAACTTACCCAGGTGGCCAATAACGGCGCAGTATTTAATGTTCCGCCTTTAACAGCAACCACTACTTATTATGTGACTGTTTCAGGATCCAACAAATGTGAAAATACCCCGGGTACTGCGCATACAGTAGTAATTGGTGTAAACGCGCCACTGGTATTTAATACCACTACATTAAACAATGCTCCTGCTGGTACTGC
>Ga0247815_10000522_pt1 | contig 30214 bp, 24 predicted proteins | sample UWRJL194509B1_FD_181014 | JGI IMG/M metagenome (GOLD analysis project Ga0247815, IMG submission 181014) | Plant litter microbial communities from Arlington Agricultural Research Station in Wisconsin, United States - UWRJ-L194-509B-1 | ecosystem: Environmental > Terrestrial > Plant litter >...
ACAAATAATTGTTTTGAAGACGTTTTTAAAAATTCGCCTATAAATTTTTCGCTTACCCCCATGCCGTAAACATCGGCAGTATCTATAAAGTTACCGCCGGCATCCGTGTATGCCTGTAATATTTCAAAAGCCTGGTCGCTGTTTACCACACCCCAGTCGGCACTGCCTAACTGCCATGTGCCTAATCCAACTTCGGCTATATTTTCTCCTTTAAAATTTCTGTAGTTCATTTTATGTAGTGGTGTATAGTTTATTGCGGCACAAATATCTGACATTTTTATAGAATATAAGCTTTTGCCTGTAAGAAGAAAGTGATGTATATAGTGAGTAATAGATTTCAAGTTCAGTCCTGTAAACTTTGTTAAAGAAATATGAATTTTTGTGGAATAACCTCCACATACTGTGGAATTCCTCAATTTTAGTAAAAACACGATTTGTAGCTAAATAGCTATAATTTAGTGTGTTAATGGTTATTTTGCGGTTTTGGTATGGTTCTTTCATTTACCTAAACAGAAATAACAATAAAACTATACATCATGAAAAATTTATTTTTAGGCGCTTTCATGCTGGCATTTACAGCAGTAGCCACAGCTCAAACCGATAAAGCAACACAAACTACATCACCGGCAACTACAACCCAACAGGCTACAACAACTACAGCACCAACGGGCACGCCTACTCAAACAACTGCAGTACAGCCGGGAATGACAACTACCACTACCGAGCCTGCAAGTATGGATGCCGCAGCAACAGCATCGTCTGATAAAGGTGATTACAGCAAAATACAGCAATCACAAATTGCACCTGCAGTACTTAAAACAGCCGTTGCGAAATATAAAGATTACTCCCTTGTAGAAGCACTAATTGCAGAAGATGGCAGCAACTATAAACTGGTACTTACTAAAGACGGTAAAGACGTTGCGGCTTACTACAAAAGCAATGGTGAATTTATAAAAGAAGAAACCGTGTAACTTACGGTGCCATAAATAAGTTAAGTAACAAAGTTAATTGAAAAAAGAGAGATCATTACGGTCTCTCTTTTTGTTTTTATTACTGTTGCCAAATATTATGGCGTTGCAATCGTCCATTGCTGGTTGTAGCCATTGTTCCAGTACCATTGAATGATATCTCCGCCATTCCAGGTAGAGCCACCGTTAACATCGAGCGACTGGCTGCTGTTTTTATTGATTATTTTGTAATAGCCAAAACCAATATCTGTAACCTGCCACTGCTGGTTGTTACCGCCGGAGTAATCCCACTGGATAATCCCTGCACCAGCGTTTGTAGAACCTCCGTTTACATCTAAGCCCTTGCCGCTGTTCCTGTTGATTATAGAAAAGTTACCGTTTCCTGTACTGTTAAAACTCCATTGCTGGTTATTACCACCTGAATAATCCCACTGTATAATGTTACCGCCATTGTTTGTACTGCCGCCATTAACATCTACAGATTTTCCGCTATTCCTGTTTACTATTTTGTAAAAATCGCTGCCCGAAAAGTTTGCATAAAAAGGATTTGCCGTGCCGCTACCCCATGCATATTGCAAACGGCTAAGCCCTGACTCATTATTTTTTGTAAGTGCGCCGTTATTGTACGTAAACATACTGTAAGAGTCGTTTGTGCGAAGTCCCGGCCAGTACACGCTACCCATGCCCTTATCATGAAGTTGTGCCGTAATGCCCTGAAGGTAGGTTACTTCATTATCATAACCCGGAGCCGATGTAAATGCTTTACCATTTGTCATTGGTACACCAAACTCTGTCATTACAGTCCTTTCAGGTTGGGCAATGTCTAATACAGGCCTTTCCCAGTCGGCAGTGGTTTGGTAAGCACCCGTAAACCATGTATAAAAGTGGAAAGATAGAAGACAGCCGTTAAAGCGTGCATCATTTCCTATTTCGTTAACGCCTGTTGCATAGCCTGTACCGTCTAAAAGTATCCTGCGTTTAGGTACATCGGGGTACTTTTCAAGCCACTGTGCATAAAGCCCTTTAAGGTCGGCTTCGCTGTAGCCGTGTGGCTCGTTCATAATTTCGAAATACACATTCTGGTTGCCTTTATACTTGGTAACAAGCTTGTCCCACATAGACCAGAAACCGCTGCCGGTACCGTCTACCTTACCATCTTTAGACGAATTACCTTCCCAGTATGCCACAATAACCTTCATATCTGATGCTGCCGTCTGGCTGATTACAGAAGCATATTTAGGCCAGTAATTTTGCAATATCGTTGGAGGGTTAACAGGAAGTCTTACCGTATTGGCACCATTTGCCTTAAAGCCGGAGAGTATAGTGGTTGTCTTGGTTGCTATGGTGCTCTCGTCATCGTTCACTTCAAGGCCGGAAAGTATAAGCCAGTTGTCTACAAAGTTATCCCTGGTATCTGCCCAGTTTACACCCTTAAAGTTTCTGGTCGATGATGTTATAGTGTCAGATGCTGCAAGTGTTTCAGGTACATCTGCGTTAACCTCTTTAGGCTGGTTATCGTCGCTGCATGATGCCAGGAGTCCAGCCACAAATAAATAAGTAATAATTTTTTTCATAATTGGTTTAATATGGTTTCGTGTGTAACTACATGAAAATGCTATAGTGAAAATTACTATAACGTTATAGTGAGGCAAATTAAACTTAATTTTATCAGGGCTATGGGTGGTATAATCGAAAATTTAAGGGGTTTAATTTGTTATTTGTAGGGTAATATCAATTATTTAAAGTAATTTTTAAAGATGTGGAAGTATTGGTAATAAAATTATGAGTGCATTAACCTAATTGTATATGTAGTATCTTCGCGTGTATTTAATATTGCATTAATGATTACCCGTAAAACTGTTTATATTTTAGTAGCTTTTGTCTTAACCGCTTTTTCTTTACAGGCGCAGCAATTTAAGGCACTTATTAAACAGTTACACACACAAAAGGGCATACAAAAAGTAAACACACTTTTAAAGCTTGGCGATTATTATATATATAAGGATGGCACCGTTAAAACAGATCTTGACAGCGCCTATACTTTTACACAGCAGGCCGAAACAGAAAGTAACCATATTAAGTATGATTATGGAATTAGCCGCAGTTTAGCGCTATATGCCAGGATATATGGCGAAAGGCAGGATAAGGCAAAAAGTACTGCTTATGCTAATAAAGCCCTGCAACTGGCATTACCGCGTAAATATTATGATGTTTGTGGTGAGGCCTATCAGGAACTATATGCCCGGTGTGATTACTATAAAGAGATGACAAAAAAAATGGGTTATCTTGATAAAGCCATACGGTCATTCAGGCAAAAGAGTACCGGCCTGCAGCTTGCCGATATACTTACCATTGCCGCAGAAGATTATAATTATATGGGCGAAAGCGAAAAGCCCATGGTTTTAATAAATGAAGCGCTTTCTGTATATAAGGGCATTGGCCATAAAGACATGATGAATGTTTATCGTGTTGCGGGCAGCCTTTATGCCGGCAGGGGAGACTATAAAAAATCGATACAATATTTATTACAGGCTATTGATGCTGCCGAGGGAAAAGAACATGTAGATGAGCTTATAAGCTATATTTATAACCAGCTATCGGCAAATTATTATCATTTGCAGGATAGAAAACTATCAGACAAGTATCTTAAACTTTCTTTAGATTATGCTTTAAAGGCCGGTAATACAGAAATGGTTTACACGGCTGCCAATAATATTGTTTACAACCTGCTAAGCCACTCTAAATATAAAGAAGCAGAAAACTTTTTAAAAGATATTTACAGGCGCCACAAACCGGAAAGCATAGCAGATGTATTTACGGTAAAAGATTGCTTTTTAAGTATATACACAAAGCTTATGCATTACAATAAAGCTGAGCAGTATTGTAATGAAATTATAGCGCTAAGCAACTCCGAAAAAGGGGAAGATGTACCACCGCAAATACTCTTTAATGCTAATCTTTCGGTAAGCCGTTTTTACCTTGCAAAAGGCGATTATGCTGCTGCAAGAAAATACCTTGACAGTAATTTAAACAATATAGATACCAGGGGTTACAGTGCAAAGAAGAGGGTTTACACGCTTGCGTACCAGGTAGATTCTGCTCAGGGTAATTTAGCACGGGCTATTGAGTATCTTAAAAAGGTTAAAACAGTAGATGATTCTATTTTTAATATAGAGAAGAACAAGGAAATAAGCCAGTTGCAAATTTCTTATGAAACAGAGCAAAAAGATAAAGATATACAGCTTAAGGCCAATAATATAGCGCTGCTTAATAAGGAAAAAGAATTGCAGCAACAAAAGATAGAACAAACCGATATTGAACGAAATATAGCTATTGGTGGGGGTATAATTGTATTTATTGCTGCGCTTTCTATTTTATATGCCTACCGTAACAAATTAAAGTTAACTAACCTGCTGCAAAAACAAAAGGTAGAAATTACGAATAAGAACGATAAGCTAAACAAGCTGGTAGACGAAAAAGAATGGCTGCTTAAAGAGATACACCACAGGGTAAAAAACAACCTGCAGGTGGTTATGAGCCTGCTTAATACGCAAAGCGCTTATCTTACAGATAAGGCTGCACAGGTGGCCATAACAGATAGCCAGCGAAGGGTGCATTCCATCGCGCTTATACACCAGCAACTTTATAAATCAGATGATGTATCGTCTATAAGCATCTACCGTTATATAAGCGAGTTAGTGTCGTATTTAAAAGACACCTATAGTAGTGCTTTTGTAAAATTTAAAATTGATGTAGATGATATTGATCTAAACATAGTGCATACTATGCCTATTGGTTTAATACTTAATGAAGCTATTACAAACTGTTTTAAGTATGCGTTTGAACCCGGGCAAAAAGGCAGCATTAAAATTTCTTTGCGCGAATTAGGGGAGGGGACTTACGAATTGATAGTACATGATAATGGTAAAGGCCTGCCCGAAGGTTTTAGCCTTGATAACTGCAACTCTCTGGGTATGGATTTACTGAGGGGTTTAAGCGGCGACCTTAACGGTGAGTTTAAAATATATAATGAGGATGGTACTGTTATACAAATTGTGTTTAATATACAGCCGCATAGTTAGTGATTACTTTAATTTTCCAACTTACCCATATCTAAAAAAAACCCGGTTACGCATACCGGGCTTTGAAAACATTAACTAAACTAACCTTATGGTTTATTATTTTGTGTTTGTGGCAGCAGCAACGATAACCGCAGCAACCTTAGCAGGCTGAGATACAAATATAGTATGGCTGCCCTTAACCTCTGTTACTTTAAAATTACCACGTTTGTACATGTTGCGTTCAATATCCGGGTTGATAGATTTGTCTTCAGTAGCAACAATACCATAGCTTGGTTTGGTTTTCCAGGCAGCAGTAGTCACTTTGTCAACAAAACACCTTCCAAATATTGGCCCCTGCGATGCATACATAAAGGCAGCAAGCTCTTTACTTGAGTCGGCAGCAAAGCCAGCGTGAAATTTAGCTTTGTCATAATAAATTACTCCTTTTTCATCCGGAGGCATGATGCCGTTCTCCGGGGCGGCAGGAAGCGACGATGCCCATTGTAGTGTAGTTTCGCCATCGCCGGGAGCAAAAGCAGCAATATAAACAAGGCCCACAACTTTAGGGTTGTTACCGGCTTGTGTTATTACCGTACCGCCCCACGAGTGGCCTACAAGTATTACGGGCCCGTCCTGTTTGTCTATTATCCTGTTTGCGGTATCTACATCATCTTGTAATGATGTTAAGGGGTTTTGCACTACACTAACATTATAACCCTGTTTGGTCAGGATGTCAAATACCGCCTTAAAGCCAGATCCATCGGCAAAGGCACCGTGTACTATTACAATGTTTTTTACTTTGGCGTTAGCCTGGGCTACTGCATTAGTGGTTGATAAAGAGGCAACAGTTAATGTTGCTGCTAAAAAAATAGTTCTTAGCTGACTGAAAAGATTTGTTGATTTCATTTTTATTGGTTTTATGTATTAAAGTTTATATGGTAATAATTATTAATCTTCTATCTCAACGATCATCTCTACCTCTACAGGCCAGCCCTGTGGCAATGATGTAACCCCGATGGCCGACCTTGAATGGATACCTTTAGTGCCAAATATTTCTACCATAAAGTCAGAAAATCCGTTAATTACCTTGGGTTGGTCTGTAAAAACATCGGTGCCATTTACAAACCCGGTTACCTTTACAATGCGCTTTACTCTTTTAAGCTCACCCAATTCTGTCTTTAAAACTGCTATTTGGGCAATGGCACAAACCCTCGCTGCGGCATAGCCCTTTTCTGTAGTCAGGTCTTTACCAAGTTTACCGGTTGTATATTGTCCATTCGCCTGAAGCGGGCCCCTGCCTGACAGGTATACTAAATTGCCAACCCTTACCACATTGGTGTACGTGCCTATAGACGCTGGTATAGCAGGCAATGTTATCCCTTTTGAAGCGAGTATCTCCTCGGGTGTTTGTGCTGTTGCCGTAAAAGCTAACAGGAATAAACAGATTGCTAAAGCCTTGTTTTTCATGGTAGTCTATTGATGTCTTATACATAAATCAATAAATAAACCATGTTTTTAAGTTGCTTTAAATCAATACTTTGTGTTTGTATTGAGGTTTATTGTTTTACGGCATTTCATAAATTTATGAATCGATTTTTATAATGCCGTAGTTGTAAACTTTTGAAAAGTAGATGATTGCAAAAAAAAGCAGCACATTGCTGTACTGCTTTTAGTTTTGTAGCCGTATAAATTTCTAAGCAATAGTTTTATGAGCTTCTTTTCTGTAAAGCAATAACGCTAAACCAATAGTAAAGAGTGCACAGCTTAGCAGCATGTACATTCCGTTTTTTAGTATAAAAAAAGAAACGCCTATTGCCGGTGCACCCGCTATAACCATTAATGAGGCTGCAGTATTGGTTTTAATAAAGTTTGCTGCGTGCAATGCCAAGCCTATAAAAAGAAGCGATGGGCCAATAATAACAAAGGGATATAAAATAGTGGGGGTATTGCTTATGAGTTCACTTAATTGCTCTCTGCCCGCATCATTATCGCCAAAACTCCACATTATAAAGTCGATGGTGCACAGCCCTATGTGGGCAATAACGCCTAAGGCGGTTAAAAATGCTGCTACATTGCCAAGAGTATTCTTAGGAAACACTTGATTGAATGAAAGCAGCAATACTGCTCCTATTAAATTAAACCAGTGTGCAAATCTATCGGTTCCTGAAAATATACTTGATTAGGACCTAATGAAAATAGTATATAGCTTATAACAAAAAATATTAATCCGATTGAGCAAATAGTTTTTTGGTTCATAATTTTTGTTTGATTGATGACTTTTTATTTATAGTTCTAATCCTTATGCAAGAATACTGAAAAATGAGAGATAATCAATTAAACCAAAAACCCGCTTTGTCTATGCAAAGCGGGTTTTTAAGCGGACAAAATCAGGCCGGATATTACTTTTGAAACTGCATAATTATTTTTCGAAGCTGTCGATTATAATTTCATGACGTGTTTGTTTCCCAAGTTCTTCAACATATAATAGTGTTTGTTTCTCAAAAATCACGATGGTAAATTTTCTCGAATTTACTCCAACATCTTTTATTTTTTGCCCTTTCTCAGTTGTTTTACCTTTGATAATAAGGTCTATGGATCTGGAACTGTTAAACTCCATGCTCAGGATTTTGTGTTTTAGATCGAGGCTCATCGTGATGTTGTCAGCCGGGAAACGTTGCTTGTCGTCTGTAAGTACAAGATATCTGGCAGGAACATTAAGCATTCCTCCTTTGTTGGTATTTATAATTATTTTCTAGACAAATAAATTGTCAACATCATCAATGATGTCGCGGTCAAATATTTTTTTAAGATTTGCAATGGTATTCTCATCACTTGTTTTGTCTTCAACGAATGTTGTAAATAAAACTTCGCTCATTTCATCTTCAAAGGTTTCGGCAATCAGGTTAGAGAGTTCATTAGAATTTTCTGTCATCGTTTGCGATTTGCTTTTCACATCTTCAAAATCTTCAGATGCTATCGCGGGGCTGGGCTTGTATTTTTTATTGAGTGCATCAATAAAAAGTACATAACGGCTGTCATAAGGTTGCTGTCTGAAAAGGTGCATCAGGATTTTATTAACTATTTCACCATAAGAGATACCCGTTAATTTCATAGCCTGGTTAAAATAATTCTGCAGCTCAAATAATTTTGGGTCAAAGCTAAAATCTTGTTCATGCCTCTTATACGGGAAAGTATAGTCAACATAAAATGTATGCTTCAACGCAGGCTCTTTAGTTTTATAATCAACTATTTCTAATACGATGCCTCCCGTGTAAGGCAACTCAAACTTCAGAGGTTTCAAAGACCTTAATTCTATTTGCGAACTTGATACGCCATTACCGGTACTGCCCGGAATAAAATTGTAAACCAATTGCCCTGCAGTTACCTTATCAATAAATGTTTTTGCTTTTTTCATGTCTGCCGGAAAGTTTTCCCCCGGCTTAAGGTCGTAAAGACTTGTAAGAAGATTTTGTGCGCTCGCTGTTACGGAAAGAAAGACGAAAACGAAAAGTAAATGCCGCATTGTTTTTTTGCGGTAAAGATAATAGGTTTTAAGAACGACTTCTTAAGAATCTTTGTTTGTTGTGCAAGTTATCTAAAATTAAAAACGCCTGTAAATATTTAAATCTACAGGCGTTCTTTTGTAGCCCCCTCTGAATTTAAATCCAACTATTTACTTGAAGATTTAGAGCGTTTGGCTGATCTCGCTGCGTAAAAATATTTTTAAAAACATGGTGGTTATTTTCTAATTAACTCAAGTTGCTAGTTATACAATTTTACTGATTGTAAAAGAGAATATGAACAATGTAATTTTAAGAAGCCATCCTTCTGGAGTTACCGCGTGAAGTTTTCTCAAGAACAGATTCTTAATCTCACTTATTGTTGTTTCAACTCTTTTACGCATATATTCTTTGATAAAGGCAGCGCTCGCGCTGTCTTTCCTTTTTGAGTTGGACCTTCTATGAACTTCCAGTATTATCTGGTCTTGTTCGAAAAGTAAATCCTCAATTTCATAATTGGTATAAGCCGAGTCAGCATACACCTTACTTTCGGCAGGCAATTCCAAAGGCAGCTTCTTCAAAGCCTGTGCATCATGTTCACTACCAGGGACAAAACCAAATTCAACAGGGATGCCATCTTTGGTTATAAGCAACTGGACTTTTACACCATAAAAATAGCGACGCATACTGGTCTGTTTTCCATGCCATTGCCTGCCCTTCAATATCTTTGCATTTATGATCCTGATATTGTCACAAACTGCAACCGGAAAAGAATCAAGAACATAACTCAGTTCACAGGTAATATATTTGAAATAGTAGCCAATTTGCATGAATAGGCTATAAATCAATTCGCTAAGAGCATGAAGCCTATGGTTAAACCTACTCTTATCCAACATCTTAGGTACGAACCCTGTCATCTTCATAAACTGCCTTGCCTTATCTTGATGGCCTCCAAAGTAAAGCGATGAAACAATAGCTGTGGTAATAATCTCACTATCGCTAACCAGCCTTCGGCTGTCTTCATAATGAAAACTTGTTTTCAACAAATCATCTATAAAACAAAATATTCCTATAGTTTTATCGCTTGTAAGCACCATGCTCTTGGGTATTTAGTTGTGGTAAACCAAATTTCTCAATTTTGGTGCTTACTTTTTTACTTTTCTAACTAGCAACTTGAGTTAATTACTATTTTTTTTGGTTAGCTTTCTTAATGTCAAAGAAACTTGTGCACTCACTGGCAGAGAGCTAATTGGGTTAGCCTTTATTTTTATTAAAATACCCATGAATAGGTATTGCGAGATTTGTTAAAACAGGTATATTTACGTATTATCAATTTGAATGATTGTTTTAATTTCACAAAATCCATGAACTATAGTTAAATGAGTTTACAAACCAAGTTAGAAATAGTTATCCCGCGTGAAAATGCAGGTTCGTCATCTTCAAATAGATTTGATTATCAAAAAAACTGGGCTATTTGTAAGCTTATCGAATTATCGCAAAACGATATAGATTTCTTACTGACATTTGAGTATCATGACGATATTATTATTTTCGACTCGTCATTAAATCCGAGTAAAATAGATTTCTTTCAAATAAAAACTTCAAAAACCAAATTTAATTTAAAGCGACTATTATCACAAAAAGAAACTAAAACAGGAAAAAGCAATTCATTTCTAGGAAAACTTTTATTAAATAAAATAAACTTTGAAAATGAAACTTCGAGCTTAAACTTTGTAACTAATTCAGGATATACCTTTGATAAAAACAATAAATTACGAATTGTCTGTAGAGATCTAGAAGCAAAAGAGATAAAAGAAATTGAAACAAATTTAACTTCTGAATTGACCTGCAAATGGCTGGATGAATTTGTCGATACTATTTTTTTTGAGACTTCTGATCTGACTATTGACCACCATGAACAATTAGCTAAAGACAAACTTTATAGATTACTTGAAAGTAAATACACTACTGACGTTAAGTATAACCCATCATTAGCATATAGGACTATTTTTGATGAAGTAAATAGAAAAAATAATTTAGAAAAAAAACTTTCAAACTTTAGTGAGCTATTAAAGTATAAATCAATTTCTAAAAAAGACTTCGAAAATATTCTTGTTACGATAGCAAAGGAGCCTTCGAACCTAACTAATATTAAAAATCAAATATTCACTAATTTAGATTTAGCAGGTTTAAAGATTTCCGAAAGAAGAAAACTAATTTCTGCATGGAAAGATGTTGAAATTGAATATTTGAAAATTGATAATGAATTTTTTAAAAAGCTCGTCAAGCTATTAAACAACCTGATTGATAAACACATAAATGTATTAGATGATGAAAATCTAATAGATGCAATAGATAAGATTTTCTTAGAGGCTTCTAGACAGCCAATAATAAAATCACAAAAATTATATAACAATGAATTTATAAAGTTAGTTATTTTAAAAGAAATATATAATGGTTAACAATTTTAAACTATTGATAAGAAACCTAAGAACTAATAAATATGAAAAAATTAGTTTTCAAAGAGATAATGATACTTTCATTTCCAGAGAAAAAAGCAATAAAACTCAACTTCAACCCAAAAAAAACAATAGTAAGAGGTAAAAACCAAGTTGGCAAATCAAGTCTAGTTAAAAGCATATACTATACATTAGGCGCTATTCCTGCAGTAATTAATAGTAATTGGCTAAAGGCCGAGCCGATTACTTATTTAAAAATGTCCTTAGATGGAGATGAATTTGCCGTGCTTAGATATGATAAAAAAAGGTATGTAACAGTTGATGAGGAGCAAAACATCTCTACACACGATTTCAAATCGTTATCTAAATTTCTAAATCAAAGATTTGATTTTAATTTATTACTTTCAAACAGGAAAGGAGAGCCCGAAGTCCCTCCTCCAACATATTTATTTTTACCATTTTATTTAGACCAAGATAAAAGTTGGAGTGATAACTGGAATTCATTTGCTGGACTATCACAATTTAGCCAATGGAAAAGACCTTTAATAGATTATCATTCAGGAATCAAGGGTAATAATTATTATAAAACTAAGTCGGAATTTGACGCTGTAAAAATTGAACTTGAAGATACAAAAGTTGAAATCAACGCCCTTTCTAAAATTTTAAGAAATGTAAATGAAAAACTTAAGAGTGAAGATTTTAATGTAAGCATTGAAGATTTTAGTAAAGAAATATCTGAACTATTAGTTCAATGTGAAATACTAAAAAATGAACAAAATAAACTGAAAATTGCCCTAAATGATTTATATAATCACAAAAGTTTAATAACATCCAGAATTTCAATAATTCAGAAGTCAATTAACGAGACGAAATTAGATTATAAATATGCTTTAAATTACATTGACGAAGATATAGATTGCCCAATGTGTGGTGCCCATTATGAAAATAATTTTAGTGAGAGGTTTTCACTTGCTGAAGATGAAGAACAATTAGAAAATTTACTCAATGACCTTCATATAGACCTTACAAAAGTTAATGACGATATTGACAAATATGATGAGTCCTTTATTGATAAAAAAGCTGATTTTGAAAAAATTCAGGAATTATTAAATGAAAAGCAAAATGAAGTTAAACTTATAGATATCATTGAAAATGAAGGCAAAAAGCGGGTAAGAGAAATTTTCGAGAGTGAGAGGAATGAAATCTATGCCAAAATTGGGAAATCTCAATCAACACATGATTCTTTAGAGGAAAAGTTGAAAAGTATCAATAAGGATGGCGAAGCTAGAAAGCAAAAAATAATGACATTATACAGGTCCAAACTCACAATTTACCTAAAGGAACTCAATCTTGATAAGGCAAAAACTACTAAGACAATTTTTGAAAGAATGGATGCTAAATTAAATGAGCAAGGTAGTAACCTACCTAGAGCTCTTTTAGCTTACTATTTTGCTTTTTTGGAAGTGATGGCACAATATACTACATCAACTTTTTGCCCAATTGTTATTGATTCTCCAAATCAACAAGAACAAGACAAAGATAATCTTGATGCCATAATGAGTTTTATAAATAAATATCAACCTAAAGATTCTCAGTTAATTTTAAGCGTAGTTGAAGACCCTAAAAATGTTTTTAAAGATTCGACTCATCTCTTAGAAGACACCAAATATTCTCTTTTAAAGTCAGAATTTTTTAATGAAGTTTACAGTGAAATTAAACCTCTAATAGATAAAGGTATATTTAACAATGAATTATTTCAATTTTAAAAATCAAAGAATGAAGCAGCCTATCACGTATTGATTTCAAAGACTGGGTAACTGAGTAATAAATAGCGTAAAAAGTCATTCTTCATATGAAGGATAAATAAGCCACAGTTAGAAATTGTGGCTTACTAATGATTTGATTGATTATTACTTATTTCATCCTTTTATATTAAAGAACCATATTAGTTACAAGTCTCCAAATCGAAATAATGGCTTAACTTTGTATTTTTTATATTCCTTACTATGAATCCGTTTTATGATATTAGTGCAACTGATAATTTGCCAGACGAAAGTTTACAACTAAAAAATCTTGGACCCCGGCGAATTTTTATGATCACTGGCGGGCGCAAGAGAAGCGATTATTGGGGTACAAGTGGCACAGAAAGTAAATATCATTATACGGATACTGTACCCGAGGACTATGACGAACAGTTTGTTCTTAAAATAAATAATTGGAAACCCATATACGAGATGGAAAAATTAGTGGAATACCATTACAAGTATTACACAAAAGACAACGTTTCCGGTCACAACGTATTTCTGAAGCATATGCAATATGTAATTTTACCAAAATTAAAAAAGAGAAAAGACAATGATACCCGTGTTGAACTATTTGAGCAATGGATAAAAATGAAAGAACCTAAAAAAACTATGCCGGAAGAAAACCAACTTATTACAAATAATAATATTTATATGGGCGACATTCATGCCCCAATACAATTCCAACAAAGTTCAAACCATTCAACCCAAACCCAAAACAATCAATATAGTAGAGAAGATATAAAAACGCTTTTTGAAACACTTTCCAAAGACATTCAAAATGTCAATGAACAAATAAGGGATGATTTTTCATTGGAAATGAACTATGCGCTAACACAGCTCGGGAAAAATAAAGAAGTGAAACCTCAATTATTGAATATCGGTTTACTAATAAAAGAAGTTGGCCTAGGCACTTTCACAAATTTACTCGCTTCTCCAATATTTGAAGTTATTAAACCTCATCTTGGACTGTAACTCCGATTTCGGATTAGATAATTTTCGAAGTCAATTGAGATAATGAGAGATAAATGTTGATAAAGCCAGCATGTCTTTATTGACATTATATCAACATTTATCAACATTTAGGTTATTATTTCATCGTTAAATGTTGATAAAATATTTTGTCCCTTTTTTTTCACCCTCTTTTCTAATAAGCGCCTTCTCAAGCATTTCGTCTAACTTTGCTTTAAGAGACCTAGGTTTAATTTCTTCACCAATTCTCTTATTTATATCACCAATTGAACTTTCAGGATAATTTTTTAAATCTTCATAAATAAGTTCTTGCAATCTATGCGGCTCAATTCGCTTAAGGTTTGTTCGTTCTATAAAATCAGTTGTTCTAATAAAATCGGGATTAACGAAATATAGTGTGCCTTTTGTTTTTCCCTTGAATAAAACCAACTCAAACTCCATCAGGCGACCCAACCAATGTTGCAGCCCATTTGGCTTATTAATACTTAACAATTTAGATAACTCAATTGCTGAAACACCCTCATTTTGAGCTATAATCCCTAAAGAGATTACTTCCTTTTGCCTCAACTGTAATTCTTTTGATGCCTTATCCATCAATCTCAAAACTTCCTTACTTATAATCTGCTTTTTAATTACCACAATGACTCTATCATCTGCTTCAATTACTTCAGGGACTTCTTTACCATTTCCTAATAGTAGTTCATATACTTTATCGTAGCCACTTCCTTCCTTTTCCATGAGCTTTAAATCATAAAATAGTTTTGCAAGCAGAGGATTTCGTTGGACAGATTTAGATAAAATATTGGCGGGAGTAACACCTAATGGTAGCAATCCCGGACTATGAATTTCAAGTCTATCATGATATAAATTTATAAATATATCACCCCGCATAGTATAATTTCTATGCGCAAAAGCATTAGCAACAATTTCCCTAATAACTTCTGGGGCATAGTTATAAATATTCTTCCTAAATATACCATCTGAAACTTCTACAAATTCATTCCAATCTGGAATTTCAGTAATTATCGAGTTAATCAGTTCTTTTGGATTCTGACTATAATCGTCCCAAACTTTTTTATAAACTTTATTTTCGTTAATATCATATTTTATAAACTGTACAGCAGGTGGATAATGGATTACAGCTCTATCAGTTCTTTTGCCTAGCCAAAGAATACCTAAATTTGTTAGATAGCCATTTTGTGTCAGGAAATAGTAGTCTGTAATATCACCTGGAGACATTTCTCTGACAAAACTACTTACCCTCTCTGAAGATTTTATATCTTTTAAAAACTGATTATATTTAGTTAAATCACAATCGCCGATAAGAATTTTTCTTGCAACTCTTTCTTCCCATACAAAAGCATTTTTTTCTGCAAGTAGTCTATTTAGATCTTCAGGTAAAATAGGCCTGCATTCATCTGAAACTCGCATATAGTATTTGCCATCAGTTGTACTAGCTACACTTTGAGTATTTCTCAAAATTTGAATTTCGATAAATTCACCCCCGTTTTCAGAAATTCTCTTAAAAGGAATTATACCTACATTGTGTGTTAATGCAGGTATCATCTTTTTAATTTTGTCAAGTAACGATTCTTCTATTTTTTGTTTAGCAGGTGGTTCAATCTGATCATCTTCAATACCTATCATTATCTTTCCGCCAACTCCGTTCGCAAAACATACACAATCTTTAGCCAATTCCTTCCAGTTGGCTTTTTGACCCGAAATAAGTGCCAGTGATTTCTTGTCTAAATAGCTATTTTCTTCCATATCACGGTGTTTATTTAAACACAAAATTACATATTAGTGTGTTTCCCTCTCCTTATTCAAATCAAATTCAATTCTGCTTATTTAATGAAGCTATAATAGCTTTAAAACTTTCCAATCCAGCTTCTATATTTTCAACAATTTCCAAAGCCAATACATCGGGGTCGGGAAGATTGTCAAGATCGGCCAATGATTTATCTTTTAGCCAACTTATGTCTAAGGACGTTTTATCGCGGGCTATAATCTCGTCGTAAGTAAATTTTCTCCAACGTCCTTCAGGATTTGCATCACTATAAACTTCTTTCCTTTTATGAATATTACCTGGCTGATAACAATCAATGAAGTCTTTTAGATCATCTAGTTTTAGTGGATTTTTCTTTAGTGTATGGTGGATATTAGTTCTGTAATCATATATCCAGGTCTCTTTAGTCCACGGATCTTTACTCGACGGACGACCATCAAAGAACAAAACATTAGCCTTTACTCCATTTGCGTAAAATATCCCCGTAGGAAGCCTTAAAATGGTGTGCAGATTAGTTGTTTCTAATAGTTTCTTACGAACAGTTTCCCCAACACCTCCTTCAAACAGTACATTATCTGGCAATACGACAGCTGCCTCACCTGAAGTTTTAAGCATGGTTTTAATTTGCTGTACAAAGTTGAGCTGCTTATTACTAGTAGTTACCCAAAAGTCCTGACGATTATAGGTAAGGTCATCTCTTTCCTGCTCACCAGCCTCATTGGTAAAAGTCATACTACTCTTTTTACCAAAAGGAGGATTAGCCAAAATATAATCAAATCGTTCACCGGAATCGGCAATAAGTGAATCGTTAGGAGAAATTAGATTATCAGAATCGATATCTCCTATATTGTGAAGAAACAGGTTCATCAATGCAAGGCGGCGTGTACTTGCTACAATCTCATTACCTTTAAATGTCCTGTATTTTAAAAATTCCCGTTCTTCCTTATCAAGTTTGTTTTGGCTTTCAATCCAGTCGTAGGCTGCTAAAAAGAATCCGCCAGTACCACAAGCAGGATCGGCAATAGTTTTCATTGGCTTAGGTTGGATACATGCTACCATTGCCTGAATTAAAGGGCGCGGTGTAAAATATTGTCCAGCCCCACTCTTAGTGTCTTCTGCATTTTTTTCTAAAAGGCCTTCATAAATATCGCCTTTATCCTTAACGCCCATCATCACCCAATTCTCGGCATTTATCATCATGATAAGCTTGTACAGCTTAGCCGGATCCTGTATTTTGTTTTGGCTCTTGGTAAATATCTGGCCCAGTACTGCTTTTTGGTGACCCAGTTCTCTAAGAAGTAAGGTATAGTGACCTTCTAACTCGCTACCGCTTTTATTTAGCAGGCTCTCCCAGTTATACTCCTCTGGAATGCTAAGTTTGCGGTTGTGTGGTGGCTGGCTATATTCATGAGCCATTTTAAGGAAAAGCAAGTAGGTAAGTTGCTCTAAATAATCGCCATAACCCACACCATCATCACGAAGGGTTTGGCAAAATGCCCATACTTTACTAACTATTGCTGAGTTATTATTGCTCATTATATGGGTTTTAATAAATTATTATTATTGAATTGATTAGACGGACTTGACATTATTTTAAAATTTTATCTATAAAACGATCAATTAATTCTTTGGAAGTTCTAGGAAGATCACGAATTTTAAGTACAGCATGTATGATAGGATCATCTTCATATCTCATATAATTAACTAATAAATCAGTTATCTTAACCTCATAAAGACCGCATCTATCTATGGTTTTATAACCTTTAAGTGTTTTGGCAACGTATCTGGATTTGTCAACAATTTGTATATGATCAAAATATTTATCATAATGTGGATGGATTATTTTGAAATAAATACCTGACTGGGGATAATCCCTCCATGTTTGGGTAATAAAGTCGTTATTGGTAGACTTTTTTGTGTTACAAAATCTACAAGCAACAACTAAATTTCTAGGAGTATATGAAAATTCTATTCTATGATTATTGCCTTTTTTTGGAATTAAATGTTCCACCTGTATCTCATCTCTAAAAGGGAGTTTACAAAATGCACATAATTTATTTTGCTCGTTATTGTAAAAGTCACGAATCTTAGCTATTACATCTCCTAAATGATAATAACTCCATGCGTATTTTTGCGCTTTTATCCTAATTAATTCATCCTTTGTAAGAACTATAGCTTGGCCTATATTTTTCTCTTGTCGTTTGCTTAATCTTGCCATTTTAAGTTTTCTGCAATTTTAGAAATGGTATAATGTAAAGGGTCTTCAGGATTTAGATTCACTAAGTATCCCATTAACTCATCTTTATATTCATAAATATCTGCTTTACTTCCTTTTGCGGCCTTCTTTAAGATTTGACCAATTCTCTCAGCAATGTAAAAGTTTCTAGTAGTAGAGGTATCGAAAATTTTTAATAAAATTTCTTCAGCGGACCATCCAAAAGTATTTATGTTTTTAGGTAAGTCTACTATGCCGACATTCTTATTTTCTCTTTCTAACCCAATAATCTTTGAAGTGTTACCATCTAAGTCAGAGGCAAAAAAGTGTGAGTGAGAGGTAATTATAAAATGGCAACTTGAATAATCTTTGAAGATTTTCTTTAGAAATGTCATATACTTCATTTGCCAATTCGGATGAAGACTTATTTCTGGCTCATCTAAAAGGACAATGCTATTCTGAGAAATGGAGGCATAGATTCCAATTAAATTTGAAATAATATGATACTCGCCGGAACTGGTATCTTCCAAATTAACTTCCTCACTACTTTTAGTTAATCTGATGGTTGGATAGGATATTAAATCTAGTGCCTGTAGATGGTTGAGTAGTTGATATTTTTCTAAAGACAGTTCGTCGTTAAGTATGTTATAATTAAAGATCATGGTTTTTGATCTCTCTTTATTTTTTAATTTCCCCGAATTGACAATTTCATTTAAAAATTCCACTAAATCGCCTGCAATGCCTTCTTTATTATTTAGAATATTATTATCAAAATAACTAACTCCAAAAGGCACAAATGACATATTTTCTCGTTTTGAAAACCCCTTCTGTTCATCACTAAAATTCCTAAATAACTCAGTAAATCTGTTCGTTGTCAAGTTACCAGTAAAAAATTGATCTCTATATTTTGGGGTATATTGTATAATAAATGTTTCCTCAAAACCCAGAAAATGTAAGACATCTTTAATCTTATATTTTATTTCGGTATTAAATTCTGCCAACGAATTAACTACTAAATCTACTGTCCTCTTAACGTAATTTCGTGTTCTTGCAGTTGTTGGGGATGTCAAGCTTCTAACACCTAAATATTTATAAAATTCAGGAGCATTTCTATATACCGTAAATCTATCGGTTAACAAAAGGGAAGATGCTATAATGGCGGATGGCAGAGGAATGTCCTCTAATTCTCTATCCTCATCATTTATAAAAAGTGTGTAGGTAAATTTTTTTCTTTTCCTGTCAAAGTTAGTTTCTTCGTCAAAATTAGTAACTTCAACTTCTTCTCCACCCCATAAATATTTTATATAAAAATAATTATCATTGTGTTTTTTCTTTTTTTTAAATTTCAAGCTATCTAAGTCTAAAAAAATATCACTAATCGATTTCAATATTAAACTCTTACCTGTCCCATTAGGGCCAATTAACAAAGTACTATAAGGAGAATTAATCACGCCATTAGCTCTTTTAAAATCGTCATTCTCGATAAAATTTATTACAAAATCATCACCAAAAACGGGGTGTTTTCTTAGAATTAATTTTTCTAAGACAAATCCTGTATGACCATAAAGATACTTTTCCATAAAATTTATCTAATTTCTATCAATTTCCTATCCCAACCCTTTTCAACAATAAACGCTATACACTTCTCAGTTTCGGCCACATTAAATTTTTCGGCTTTATTTTTAAAATGAGACGTTTTCAATTCAATTTTCCATTCAGCCATTGACTGCCTTATGCTTTGTAAGTCAGTTGATTTGATATCTTCAATAACCTTACAAACTGTAGCTAAAAGTTCTGTTTTATGGGAACGTTCCGCCCCTTTATATTTCGAGAAGATAGCGGATAAATCTTCAATAGCATTGTTTACCTCGTCTTGGTTAGAGTTAGTATACTTTTGTAATTTATCATCATTTGTAGCCTCTATAAAGAGCTCACTACGCTTAAAATACTCTTTGTTATTAACCACTTTTTTTAAAGCAGGGGGATAGGGGCCAAGATGCCAACGGTCGTATTTAAAACCGGTGGGGATTTTATAAATGGAGTCCAAGAGATAAAGATTTTTAGCTAAAGTCATCTCTCCGTGATCTATCTTTTTCTTTTTAAACCCATTAATAACTAATGCAACAAGTTGAAGCTGATGAAAATATTCATTTTTAATTTTAGGAATCTCAATAGTTTTTACCCGTGTTACAAGTTCCCCACTAAACGCCTTTTTTAAAATACTTTGCCGCAGTGCCTCTGCTTTTTGTAAGCTTTCCTTAATGCTTTCTTCCATATTATCGGCTACACTAAGTCGACTTTCAATTTCCTGTATAATCCTATTCTGTTCCTCGATTGACGGCTGTGGAAATGGTATGGTTTTAATAATTCCGAGATTTAACACGCTCATTGTTGTTCCTTTAGCCTCTGTTGAATAAAAGGCCTTGACTTTTGAGCTTTCAAAATAGTACTTAAAAAATACAGGTAAATAAAGATCAGTGTTTAGACTAATTTTTATCAAACGCGGATTTATTATTCCTTCTATACAATTATCGGGAAGTATTAAAACTTTGCCTACGGTTCCGACGAGGCTTATTAAAATGTCATGAGGCTCTATTTTACAGGATTTGAGTTCCTGATACTTTTCTTCATTAATATAATAATCTCCTAAAAATGCATTTCCACTTATTACTTGCTCCTGACCATAAATCTTATATCCTGATTGTACATAAAATTCTTTTTTCAACGACGAACCGAATGGTCCCGCTTTAAGTGAATGCTTGTTTTTTTGAACTATATTGGTTAAAGTATTAAGCTTCCACCCCTTCGGTAACCTCCCGTCTTTAACTTCATTGTTAGTCAGCCTTCCCTCAAAAGCATATTTAAGCACACTTTGCCTGTACACTTTTAATTGCTCCTGCGCCAATTTTAGTTCTGCAATGCCTTTATCAAGTTCACTAAATAGTTCCTCTATTTTCGAAACTATAGCTCTTTGCTCATTTATTTCAGGAAAAGGCAAGGGAATATCCTGAATGGTTTTAGAAGATAAGTGTTTAACTGTAACAGAAGATGTCTCTTCATTAATTGCATTTAAAAAAGGTTGTAGACATAGAAAAAGGAATTTTCTGTCGAATATGTCAGAATTGTGAAGTATTCTGCAAACCCGCTGATTTAACAAGGCTTTTTCGCCTTTCCAATATGCGGCTTTAAAATCGCCGTCCATTCCAATAAGTATGTCTCCGTTATTTACAATAAATTCTACCGGATATACACCTGCAAATCTATCTACAGTTGTTTGCTTGTCTATATCTCTAATCCTTATTAAAGGTATTCCTCCAGATTTAACAAAACCATCTGAGCTAAAGGCATAGCCATTTTGAACTCTTGCAATTTCTTTCAAAGAAATTCTTTTCCAATGCTTTGCCTTAGTAAGCAACTGATGTTTACTCTCATTAACTATCTCTATTGGACTTTTGCTTAATGCCATGCTATTATGCTGCTAACACTTCATTTAATTCATTAATAATATCTTCGTAGTCATTACCAAACAATTGGTAAAACTTACCCAACCCGCCAGCGGCATTAAAAGGGCTCAGGTCAAAATCTTCCCTGTCAAGATGAAAGGAGTTGGCAATAAAATCTTTTATCATCCGTAGCCATTGCATTTGCTCTTCGGTAAATTTTTGTGCTGCTCCTGCCTGTTTTTTAAATGCCCACGCCTGAAAGTTACGGTCTACCGTAGTGTCGTAGCCGGTTATCCAGTCGTCTATATGGGTTGCTTTTCGCACCAAAGATACTAAAGCTACCAGTTCCTGCTTAGGTTTTTCGGTTCTGGGCAGTCTTTTTATCATTACGCCTTCAGCCTCAGCGTCTTCAAGAGTAGCATAAGCATCCCAGAGGCTGTGCGCTTTTAATAAGGGTTTATCGTGTAATAACTTTTCATACAAATCTTTAATCATTTTATAGGTAAGCTCCCTGCGCCTATAGGGCTGGCTATAAAAAAGCTGTAGTGCTGTGATTTCGTCACGGTGCTGTGCAATCCAGGCTTCAAAATCCTGTACCATAGCAAGCGCCTGTCCGCTAAGGTCTTTACTCCAGCCTATATTGGTTATCTCGTCAAGGTTAACGGTATCTATAATCTGGTCATATTTTTTACGTATATCTATAACATAATTACGCAGGTCTGGGTTATGTAATACAGCAATGGCATTATCTATAACTGCCTGGTGTAAATCTTCAGCTTCACGGTCTACTACAGACGGCGCGCCACCAATATTTGCATTAATGGCCTGCATGCGCAAACCTTCTATAACATCGGGGTCATGCGCATGCAACAACTGCTTTGCAAGCTGTGGTATCGTTAGTCCGTTTGCCAGTTCGCTAAACTGTAGTTTTTCTTTTTCGTTTATTTGCTTTTCTAAACGAAGCAGCCTGTTTGCAAGAGATGTCAACATCTCTTCAGATGTATTCCCCATTGCAATGCCCTGAAGCAAATCTTTCAATGAGACGCCCGGTGCTTTTTCAAGCGGACGGCTATCTGTTTTCTGTGAGCTTTCTACACCTATAGCATCTATAATTACAAAATGGTCTTTACTGAATTTTGCAGATGGTGTGCCTTTTGCTTTCAATTCTTCCAGAGAACAGGTACGGGTGCCGCGCCCTTTCATCTGCTCATAATAGCTACGGCTTTTTACATCACGCATAAAAAGCAATACTTCAAGCGGGCGTATATCTGTCCCAGTGGCAATCATATCTACCGTTACGGCTATGCGTGGGTAGTAATCATTACGAAACTGGCTTAATACACTCTTAGGGTCTTCTTCACTTCGGTATGTAATCTTTTTGCAAAATTTATTTTCCTCTGCAAATTCCTCCCTTACAATATCAATTATATCTTCAGCATGGCTATCACTTTTAGCAAAGATTAGCATTTTAGGCACCTCAAACTTGCCATCGCTACCCAACCTGTCAGGAAACATTGCCGGAAGATTCTCTTTGGTGGCTTTAATGATACTCCGAATCGTACTGAGATTTACAATGTCTTTATCGAGCTGTTTGCCATTATAAGTTATCTCTTCATCCAGGGCTTCCCAAAACTTCCGCCTTGTTTGCCGCTCCCGCTTGTCTACTTTTTCGCCAAGGGCAATAGTACTCACACCCTTGACGATTTTCGTCTCTATGGTAAACACATTATAAGGAACCAATACACCATCTATAACCGCTTTTTCATAACCATAATCTGAAACAATATTTTGGTTAAAATAACCAAAGGTTCGGTTATCGGGAGTAGCGGTTAGCCCTACCTGAAATGCATCGAAATAATCAAGTACCTGCCTCCACAAATTATAAATACTTCTGTGGCATTCGTCTATGACTATAAAATCAAAGAATTCTATAGGAACTTTTTCATTGTAAACTACCGGTGCAGGTTCTTTTTGTAACGATTTAAATTCGTTAGGATTTTCCTCTTCAGCACTTTCATCCATTTCTGTGCCTCTCAGTATAGAATACATTCTTTGGATGGTACTTATATAAACTTGATTATCGTTAGGAATGAAACTGCTTTTTAAACGTGTTGCGCCATAAAGCTCTGTAAACTTTCTGTTATCATCATTTGGCAGATATGCCATAAATTCCTGCTCTGCCTGCTCACCAAGGTTTTTTGTATCAACTAAAAATAATATACGTTTAGCTTTGGCATATTTGAGTAACCGGTAAATAGATGTAATCGCTGTAAATGTTTTACCAGATCCGGTAGCCATTTGCACAAGTGCTTTTGGCCTGAAATCTTTAAACGATTTTTCAAGATTCGTAATTGCATTAACCTGGCAATCGCGTAATCCATCTTCTGGCAGTATTGGTAAATCAATCAATCTTTTGCGCAATGACTTGCCATCCCTCATCCATTCCCTGAAGGTTTCAGGACGGTGAAAAGTAAAAACTACCCTTGAACGCGGTTTAGGATCTCTATAATCTGTAAAACGTGTAACTTCTCCCGTACTTTGATAAACAAAAGGTAGTGGGTCGTTATTAAGATATTTCAGTTTAGCAGCTGCGTATTCTTCTGATTGTTCTTCTACGGTGGTAAGTTTTACACCAAGTTCCGGACGCTTAGCCTCAATTATACCCACAGGTTTTTTATCAGCAAACAAAACATAATCTGCCGGGCCAACATCTGTAAGGTACTCCCTAACGGCAACCCCGATTCCGGCAGCAAGATTAACCTTGTCTTTATCCTGAATTATCCAACCGGAAGCAATAAGATGCTCGTCGATTATATCTCGCGCTATTTGCTCAGGGTTTTGGTTGGACATTATTTTCTTCGTCTAATTGGTTTGCTAAAGATATAAAATTTTAACAAATGTAGATTCGGTCTGTTACTGTATCATATAATAGTTTTCAAGGACATAATAAAGTCAAAACCTCGGTCTTTTTCACGATATAACTTTGGCAAAAAATGGTATATTTTGCCAAAGTTATATCTGCTGAGTTACTGTATTTAGTGCCCTCCACAAGCTTCTCCAAAATTAAATGTCAATGTAAATTGTTTCTGTTTCTTTTTTTCTTCTTGTCAGATTTAAATTGTCTTGGCACATAATCTGATGTATATTCAACTTTAGTTAACACATCCAATATTTTACCTATATCAGCAATAGAAAGCACGCCTTTATACTCTTCCATTATATCCACTAACGATTCCGCTGTGTGAGATTTCACCATTGGATTCTCTTTTCCTTCACCAGTAAAATTTATGGCACACCGTTCCTGGATTCCTTTGGCACTAAATTCTTTACCTAATGCACTACCGTTAAAGACACATTTAGTCTTGTGATCAACATAAGTAATACCGTAGAGTATGCCATCATTATTCTGGCGCAGGACTGTATTGATTCCTTCTCTCTCTAAAGCTTTAATCAATTGGGGTAGTACAATAATGTTGTCTTTCATAAAAGCCATATCAATAGCAGTTTTGACCCTTGATTTATTCGGCGAGCGCATAACGTCGTTAATATTATATTTTTTTTCAAGGTTTTCTAAGGTTGGCTTGCTGTAAAAGCTACTGGCTTTTATAGGAACTCCTATCGGCTTCCCCTCTGCATTAAGTATATGGTAGAGCAATCCATTGTGCTGTGCTACTCTTGAATTCTCACTGCCTTTATCAGCCCAAACATTGTATTGCTTTAGCACTGCATTGAGCTCTGGCAGGCTTGTATATTTATAATTTTTTACCACAAAATTCAACACATTTTGGATAGCCTTTTTACTTTCCAGTTTTCCATATTGCACCCGTTGAGATATTGGTTCAAGATTATACTCTCTTTTCTTTTGATCCTGGGCTTTCACCAAGCCAAATAATTCTTCAATTTCTTTTCGTGCCGGCTCTGACTTGCGTATGCCTAGATGGTGTAGATCAATCCGCTTACCATCGGACTGAATATTTATAGTTGCCACATGCAAGTGCGGATGCCCTGCATCGTGATGCTGATACACTAAATAGGGCTGGTTGCCAAAGCCTATCTTATCCATATAAGTGTGTGCAATCTCTAAAAGCCTTTCTTTAGGCAGATTACTTTCTGACACATCAAAGTTTAGGGATATATGCACTGTATTTACCTTCACGTTTTCATTTAAGTGCAGCTGTTTTGTAAAGCGGTTGAGCTTTATAGTACCGGTCAGCTTGTCGGCATCCATTCCGAAATTTCCCGCGCCAATACATTCCGCTTTACCTTCCTTTACTTTATTTTCATTGTAATTGAAAGTGCGGTGAATGGATTGCCCGGTTTTAATTATCGCAACCACGATTCGATTAGTTTTTGCATCATGTTTTTCACAGTCTCTATCTGGGTAGAAAGTATCCTTCGGTGAATTTGGTATTCGGCATACCATTGCTTGAATTCGGTAAGCTGCTGAAGTGTGTGCAGCTTCTTTACCACTTGGTTGAAGTTGTTTCCAATTGCATTCACTTCGCGGTGTGTCACCATTACCTGCGCCATTAGATCGTCAGTGGACTGGTCACGGTAAGTAGTAGTAACCGGCCTATTGAATAATACGTGGCGCACATAATCACTCAGCTTATGGCAGTCGCTGGATTTCCATTTCTTTTCTATTGTTGCATACTCGCCGGGTGTTAGGCGCAACCCGATTATGCGTGTCCTGTTTGAATTTTCTGCTTTCATCATTATATCATTTTCATTCATTCAAAAGCTTTAAAACATAGCAGTGTCCCCGCCCACGACTTCGGAGTATGGGCGGCAAGATGTCGGTTGTGTTTAACAACCGTTCATCTTGCTGTTTGCTCCAAAGAGGCAAACTCCGGCTGACTTTTTATGCTTCATACTAAGTTAAGAAGGATAGAAGCAGATTTCCAATCTTAGACAAATTTTGGTTAGGATTATAAAAAAAGACAGGCGTGAAAGCCTGTCGAGTTATAATATAATAGAAGCCTGTATCAGTTTAGAAGAAAAATACCGTTGTCATTTTTAGCATAGTCGCTGCACAATTCAAATGCTTTTTGGGCTTTGGCTTGTGACGTTCCACCCATGACTATGGATTGCAATTTGGCTTCACTATCTTTAAAGTTGCGCACATTTTGGTAGTAGCCGGTAACAGCATTGTATGCCCCGAACAATGTTCCTTTTGTGGTTTCCATCTGCTGCGTGTCGTTTACCATCGCATAGGCGAACGCATCTTCAACGATATTTTTAAAAGTAGTTGAGAGTTCATCTTCCGCACCTTTTTTTAATAAATCGTAGGTTTCTTTGTTAGGGCAAAGTGCTAACTGTATAAGCTTTTTTACTTCGTTATCTTTTACCCTAATGGTAGCCCAGTTATTAAAAATATTCTCTAGTTGGCTGCTTAATGTGTTGGCCAGTCCCATAACTGTATGGGCATCCTCAAGGCGTTGTTTTGCTCCCGAAGTATGTTTGATTCTGACTACATTGGTCATGCTTTTTAAGGATGCGTTCAACGTATTTTGGCAGACAATCCTGACGGGTGTAAAGGCCGCGGTAATGCTTCCGCTGCCATCGTGAGAAGTGGTCAGGAATAGATATTTTTCAGTCACATCATCACCATTGCCTACACGGATATAACCGGGCAGTTTTGCTGTAATAAAGATACGCTCACCGTTACCCAATGCTCCGGCAGTCTCATATAAAATGCCCTCTCCACCGCCTACAATAGCATCGAAAAAAGCGAACGCATCGCGGTTTTGTACAATATGGTAATCTTTACCGACTACACCAAGTACAGCGTTATTATCGCTTCGCACGTTGGCAAAGTAATTCGGTACATTGATTTGTGGATCGGCAGTTTCTAAATCCTGACCAGCCTGTATAAAATCGCGGCCTGTGGTGTACAGTGGCGACTTAACCACGTCATAATCCAGCCCTGCAAATTTAATAGCCTCTGCGCTGGTTGGGTAATCACTTACGATTTGCCCTAAGTTGTGCCAGGCTTTTTCTTTTACGGTGAAAAAAGAATAACGGCCTGTGCTTTCGTTGAAATTAAGATTGTGTCCCATGATTTCTAAAATTTAAAAGTTTAAAATTTACGTGTTACGAATTCATCACTTTTCTTTTCAAGCCGTCTGCCATCATAAAAAACAAAAGTTTTTCAAAACAAAAAACGGAAAAAAAGAAAGCCAGTTAAAAGCGGGCGGTAAGCAAAGTGGAGCGCTATAAGTCCCGAAGGGTGGGGCTGTGAGGAACGAGCAGCACCATTATGCGCGCGCAGCTGCGACGCACGCTAACTTAGCTGCCTTTTTATCCGTTTGGAGTGAAAAACTGAGGAGTAGAAGTTGTCTTTAAGTCATTTTAGATTCAATCAGACATTGCTTAAATCTAAAAGTGCCTGCCTGAAGGAGCATGCTCTCGGAGCAATAATGAAACAAATTCTGGCGGTGTGCCAGAAGGTTTTGTTTAAAAAATATTATTGTCTAATATATAGCCTTTTTCTTTCAATTCAGAATCAAATTTGTCATACAAATTAAAGCTATTCATTAATGTACTGAAATAATCTTTCAATTCTTCATCATTAGTTTTTGTTAAAATGTCTGTTGAAAGATATCCTAAATATCTTTTTAATTGTAAGTAAGTTGCTTTTTTATCATTACAATCCTCATCCCTAATAAGACTCTTTATGTAATTAAATTTTTCCAAGATTAACTTCAAATACTTTGAAGCTGTTTGAGGATCTTTTTCGAAAAAATTAATTATAGAAAAAGCAGAGGATTTCATCTCATTGATTACTCTGTTATTTAAAATATTTTTGTTAAATAAATAGTCAACAGAGTTAAGTTGTCCATTTAAAATTATACCACTTTTAAGGGAAGTTAATTCAGAAATCGTCGCAATACCATAAGGATAATTCGAAAATTCAATATTTTTTATTCCAGCAGTTTCAATTAAATACCTTAGTAATTTCTTTTTATATATTTCGTTTACTTGCAGCAAATAACTTTTTGTGGGCGTACTATTTTTACTTTCAACGATATACAAGTCAATGGTCGAAAGTAAGTTTGAGATACTATTTAAGATAGCGTATTTTTTTCCGTTCGAAGCACTAATCATTAACCTTTCGATAATGCCGTAATTACCATTAATTATACTTGTATAATCTAGATCTTGGTAGGGTTTATTAAAATCATATAGGAATTTTTCTGGAAATTTACTCTTAATTAGTTCTCCAATGAAGCGATTATAATTAGTTATTATTTCACATGCAATTGATTCTTCATTAGCATGTAGAGCTTTCTCATAATATGCTTCTAAGTCAAAGTTGTAATCCCAACCTTTATACATTTCATTATTATCTTTCAGGAATGATTTACCCATCACTTGTTTTTCAATCAGAAAACGCACAGTGACAATTCGTAATAAAGCAAAGCTGTTTTTTTCTTTAATAGCAAAATCAAATAATTCGCGGAGAATTCTGATAAATTGTCCATAACAAGCCGTTTTTATAGATTCGGATTTTTCGCTATCACTGCTTACTACAATCTGTTGATAGATCATTTTAATAATAATTTCAAATGTTGTATGATCATAGTCTTTTATAGATGTAATTGATATTTCGCTAATAATTTTAAAGGGATCTATCTCGTAATCTAATTCGGAAATTTCCTGATCCAGAAAACCACTTGAATTAAACACATTATTGTCGTCAATCTTGCTGAATAAATTTTTAAGATTTATTCTACTTTGTGCACTTGAGAGTAAATTAATCATTACCGGGAAAATACTAAACGCTAGTAAAATTGAGAAAGTTATAGACTCCACAAATAGTAGTTTACCATATGAGTCAAATTCCTTAGCTTCACTGCACGAACGAAGATAACTTACTGAATATATTAAGAAAAAGACATCCAGAATAAAAAGCGTAAACATTAATCTGAAATGAGATTTTTTAAAGAAATCATAAAAAGCAAAGCGTCCGAAATACTTGTTGTGGATTTGGAAAGAAAGTAAAGTAAATGAAAATATTATACTTAATAAGACTACGACTGACTTTATAAGTATTTCCATTGTATTTATACAATTGTCTATGCTGGAAAAACTTGAAGGAAATTCAATATATTTTGCATTGAACAGAAGGTTCAAAATAAAAAATAAGAAAAAAGCTAATAATGCCTTTTTGTCAATTAAAATCAGATCTATCCAGCTAACCTCCTTTAAGTTGTAGAGTTGGAAATAGATATAATGTTTTATCTGTCTAAGCCTTTTCTTCATTATGAAGTACATTTTTAAATACTATAAAAAAAGAGACCACCCATAAAGCGGTCTCTATTCAGTAATAGTAATCATTATAGCTACTATTTATTGTTTGCTAAATTTTCCCAATAAGCTACCTTATCTTTCTCTGCCTGTAATAATCTCTCATAAAGCTCAACAACTTTATCCATTGGATTAAATGTCGGTTGTACATTGATAGCATTAATAGTAGAGCTATCATTACTGGTGAAACTATTAGAAATGATATTGAGAACATTCTCCTCATTGAAATTCTTAATACCTTCTACAGATACACCTAATGCTTTTGCAACCTCTATAAGCTTACCTTCCTCAATAGTCTCACTATTTTCAATAGTAGAAACTGCTTGTTGGCTAATGCCGAGGGCAACAGCTAATGCTTCTTGTTTCATGTCTCGCAATTCACGAATGCGGCTGATTTTTCTTCCTATGTGATTTTTAGTTGCTGTGCTCATAACTCAAAGATATTGAAAATTCTGTAAGAATAATTTTAGTTGGTAAAATACAAGTTGTATTTGGTATGATACAAGTGCCTGTGGTTCGGTACTCTACTGTAATGCCTTTACTTGCTGTGTACTATACAAAAATACAATTTTCAAGGAATGTTTCACAGCAAAATCTAAAATTATGTCAGAGCAAGGTATTAAAAAAGATGGCTTTACTGATGACAAGGGGCTTCAGTTTATTACAACATTTTTACAGGACAATCTGAAGCTTTCAGC
>Ga0247815_10000523_pt1 | contig 30205 bp, 28 predicted proteins | sample UWRJL194509B1_FD_181014 | JGI IMG/M metagenome (GOLD analysis project Ga0247815, IMG submission 181014) | Plant litter microbial communities from Arlington Agricultural Research Station in Wisconsin, United States - UWRJ-L194-509B-1 | ecosystem: Environmental > Terrestrial > Plant litter >...
CAGACAATCATCCTGTGACTCACTTTGGCGTTAAGTCTTATTTTAAAGACCACGATCAAATTTCAATTGTTGCCAACGTAGGCAATTTTTCAATGGTTAGAGATATTCTTCAGACGAAGGAGATTGACATCCTAATTCTAGATCTGGAATTAGAAGGTCTTTCAAGCATCTTCGAAGTAAAATCTATCCTGAAAAACTTCCCAAAAACAAAAATTGTAATTTTTAGTGACCTCGCTGAACAAATGTATGCTCCAAATGCAATCAAAGCAGGAGTTTCCGGGTATGTGCACAAAACAGAAAAACTTGAAACTTTAGGTCTTTCTATTATTAAAGTACACGAAGGAAAAATCATCATCAATGAAACTGTACGTAAAAACATGGCCCTAATTGCTAAACAAAGCAAAAGCGAGCGTTTGTACAGAAAACTTTCAAATCGTGAGATCGAAGTTTTACGTTACTTAAGTGATGGTAAGAAAAACAATGAAATCTCTAAAATCTTAAACCTGAACGAAAAAACGATCAGTACTTACAAATTAAGATTATTGACTAAATTAAATGTTACTAATTTAGTTGACTTAGTTAACAAAGCGAAGACTTTAGAAATTATTTAATGGTACCTCGACATTACTCTTCCTAGTTTTTTCGAGAATGCATTAACTAATTTTGAGTAATCGACAACCATAGACAAAAGCTCTGTATTATCTGAATTATCAGGTTTTATAGAGCTTTTTAATTCTTCGATGATTTTACCCACCAAAAACCAACGCATAGACATAATAGTTTCTGTAACGTATTGTGCAATCGTTTCGTGTTTCATTTTCGAAAAAATGTTCTGCCCTTCCCAATCGTGAAGCGTCAGTCTTTCATCTTCCATTAAAATATCGGTAACTTCCTGAGCAAAATCAGGCTGCAAACGCATTAAATATTGTTCGAGACTAAACTTTTCATGTTGGTTATAAAACCCAATTAAGTCTGTAAAAATATCTCGGAACAAATTATTAGAAAGCTCTACCTCATCTTCCTGCAAACTCAAATAAATACGCTGGTACACTTTGTAAGCCCTCATTTCAGAAACCATTACAACTTCACCTTCATCGTTATTTTTTAAAAGTACATCTTCAAATTCTTCTGTTTTATCTCCGTAAAGCAATAAAATCTCAATTACTTTTCGTTCTAAACGATATAGAATATCTACTTTTTCTGCAGGTTCTGCTACCGAATATCCAGGCTCTCCCGGATAATAATCTTCCGGAGGTCCATTTCTTGGATCTTCAGGATCTCCTCCTGAAAAACTGCCTTGGTTTGGAGTTTGGTTTCTAAAAACTTCAAAAGGTTTTTGTTCCTGCTTTTGTTTTTTACTAGCCTCTGTAAGATCTTTTTGAATTAGCTGAGCCAAAGTACTCACCAATACCTGCTCAGAAATATCCATGATTCTGGCACATTCCTGAGTATAAATTTCACGCTGAATACGATCCGGAATTTTCGAAATACTCACGACCATATCGCGAATCAAATCGGCCTTTTTTATAGGATCGTTTTTAGCCTCTTTCATTAAGAGTGAGGCTTTAAACTGTATAAAATCTTTACTATTTTCTTCTAAATAAGCAACAAGCTCATCATGCGAAGTTTTTCTTGCAAAACTGTCAGGATCTTCTCCGTCAGGAAAAGCACAAACCCTTACGTTCATTCCTTCTTCCAGAATCAAATCGATTCCTCGAACAGAAGCACGTAATCCTGCAGCATCTCCGTCAAACAGCACTGTAATATTTCTTGTTAACCTATTGATCAAACGAATCTGATCTGGCGTTAAAGCGGTTCCTGATGAAGCCACAACGTTCTCGATCCCAGCCTGATTAAACTGAATCACATCCGTATAACCTTCAACCAGATAACAATTGTTTTGTTTGGCAATAGATTGTTTGGCCTGAAAAATACCATAAAGCACTTTACTTTTATGGTAAATATCACTTTCGGGCGAATTCAAGTACTTCGCTGCTTTTTTATCATTGGTTAAAATACGTCCTCCAAAACCTAAAACACGTCCGGACATACTTTCTATCGGAAACATAACACGACCTTTAAAACGGTCAAACGGGCGGTCTTCTCTAGGAATTGTTAAACCAGTACTTTCCAGAAATTCGAGTTTATATCCTTTACCTAACGCTTCTTTTGTCAGAGCATCCCACGTTTCCGGTGAATATCCTAAACTAAATTTTTTGATGGTTTCATTAGTAAAACCTCTTTCTTTAAAATAAGAAAGCCCAATTGCTTTTCCTTCTTCTGAATTTAAAAGTGTTTTATTAAAATAGTCTTTGGCAAATTCAGAAACCAGGTACATACTTTCTCGAACATCCGTCATTGCTTTTTCAGCATCTGTCTGTTCTGTTTCTTCAATTTCAATATTGTATTTTCTGGCCAGATATCGAATGGCTTCCGGATAGGTAAATTGGGAATGCTCCATCAAAAACTTGACAGAATTCCCTCCTTTTCCTGTACTAAAATCTTTCCAGATTCCTTTTGCAGGCGAAACCATGAACGAAGGAGAGCGCTCATCTGAGAACGGACTTAATCCCTTGTAGTTACTCCCGGCACGTTTTAAATTAACATAATCACCAATAACCTCCTCTACACGAGCAGTTTCAAAAACAGAATCAATAGTAGCTTGTGAAATCAAAACGTAAAATATTTTTAAAAATTTGAAGTCTGTAAAAGTACACAAATGAATCTTGAAATTTGGCGATTTAACATAAAAAAAGCACCTCTTTCGAAGTGCTTTTTCTACTAACTAATTAAACTGCATTCTTAATTTAAATCAACTCTGATACCCAGCGAAATATTATTTTCTTTAATTAAATTATCCTGAAACAGCGGATTTAAATCGTACTTGGCATACAAACTAAATTCTCTGTAACCGATATAAGAACTCAGGCCGTAAATAAAATTATTTACATTATAATCTCCTTTGATTGTTGTTTTATAATCTAAATCATCCTGATCAAATTTTAGGATTTGTTTCGATTTTACATTAATTCCTGCATAACCTCCAATCCCAAAACGGAAGCTTCTATGGGTTCTAAAATAGGTTTTACCATTGCTGATCTGAGGTTTTGTAAAATCGAATTCTAAATGTAAAGGCAACACTATATAAACATTTCTAAAACGGGATTCATCAAGATTTATAGGATTGGTTTGCAATTCAGTCTGATCTCCATTTACTACAAAACTCCTGTTATCTGTTGGGCGAATGTTATTGTACATCAACGAAAGCCCGTATTTGGCATGCAATAAATTGTCGTTTTTCATTAATCTGCTGTTATAGGTAAAACCCCATTCGTAGAAATGCGAACCCATAAAACTATAATTAGAATCCTGAAGTTTGCCGTCGACCATCATATTATTCAACCCCATTGCAAATACAAATTGAGAGGTCGTTCTTTTTTCTCCATGAATTGAATCTTTAGACTTATCCCTATCTCTGTCTCTTACATGAAATACAATACTATATTTTTTGCTTAATGAATCTTCTTTGATTTTTCCGTCAACTTTTTGCTGAACCAAATCATTAAGTTCATTTTGTGCCTCTGTTACTTTTTCTTCGATAATTGTAGCTCTGGCTTCTGCTAATTCTTTTTTGCGTTTGTCTGCTTGTTCCTGGGTAATTTTCCCTTCAGACAATTGCACGTTTATAACTTCTACTTCTTCTTTCAAAGCTGCTTTTTCTTCTTTGGTAATCTTCTCTATTTTATTCGCAATTTTTTTTGCTTTAGATTCAAAGGTTTCCTGCCCGAGTACCTTACTAACAAATAAGAAAATAAGGACAACGAGATAAAGTGTAAAATTTTTCATGATTGATTGATTTTTAAAATTGATTGTGATTGATGATGATTATTTAATTATTGATTGTGAATTGTAAATTCCAGATTCTATTTCCATCGGGTTAAAACCCGACACTACAATATGGATCGTCCTCCGGAACTAAAAATCTATACTCTGTATTCTTTATTCTACCTCCATCAGGTTAAAACCCGACGCTACAATATGAATCGTTCCTCCGGAACTAAAATCTATACTCTGTGTTCTTTATTCTGTCTCCATCGGGTTAAAACCCGACGCTACAATATGGATCGTTCCTCCGGAACTAAAAATCTATACTCTGTATTCTTTATTCTGTCTCCATCGGGTTAAAACCCGACGCTACAATATGAATCGTTCTTCCGGAACTAAAAATCTATACTCTGTATTCTTTATTCTGTCTCCATCGGGTTAAAACCCGACGCTACAATATGGGTCGTTCCTCCGGAACTAAAAATCTATACTCTGTATTCTTTATTCTATCTCCATCGGGTTAAAACCCGACGCTACAATATGAATCGTTCCTCCGGAACTAAAAATCTATACTCTGTATTCTTTAATCTGTCTCCATCGGGTTAAAACCCGACGCTACAATATGGATCGTTCCTTCGAAACTAAAAATCTATATTCTGTATTCTGTATTCTGTATTCTGTATTCTTTATTCTATAATCTTTATTCTGCATCCTTTTACTCTTGTTGATTTCGATTCGCCAAAGCCACTTTTACCGTTTGGTAGTTTTTATTGACTTTTGTAATCATTTTTTCTCTAAACGAAAGCTCTAATTCGCCATCGACCTGATGGAGTAAATCATTAGCATTGATTTTTACTTTTGATTTTGGTTTTACCGAATTCTCTGCTACAACAGTTCTTTCGGCCGATTGTAATAATTGATCTACTGTTTCTTTTTTAGAAGTTTCAACAGCTAAAGATTGATTATTTACAGATTGTTTTTCTTGATTGTTTTTGATGATGATTGAAGACTCCGCTACTTGATTTGATTTGTTTTTAAGGGTTTTAATTGGTTCTACATTACGATTTTTTTCTTCTTTTACTAAATTCTGATTTGTTGTTTTTTCTGAAACTGCAACTTCTGTCTTTACCGGACTTATTACCTTTAAAGCTGGCTTTACAACAGAATCTTTCTCTAAATTTTCTTTGACAACCACAGTGTTTTCCGGTGTTTTAACGACACTTTTTTCCTGATTAAAAAAGAATGTTCCCACTAATAAAAAACCAACAATACTCGCGGCGATGTACAACCATCTTTTTTTAGAAGTTTGTAGTGAGCGAAGTCCAACTGTGGGCTGTTTCTTTTCTTCAGCAACACTAAGCATCGCATCTAATCGATCCCAGGCTTTGTCGCTTGGTTCAATTTTACGTTGGTTTAGTTTTTCACGGAAATCCTTTTCAAAATTATTCGGTTCCATTATCTTGTTTTTTTAAAATATTAATCTGTGTTTGCAGCATCTTTCTGGCGTGCGATAATTGCGATTTTGATGTTCCTTCATTAATCCCTAACATCTTTGCAATTTCATTGTGTTTGTATCCTTCGATGGCGTATAAATTGAAAACCATTTTATATCCGTCCGGTAAAGCATCTATCAAAAACTGAATCTGATCTATTGAAAACTGACTATCGGTTGCATTAAAACTTTCTTCGACATAAATTTCATCTTCAACAAATTTTACTTTTTTCTGAACTCTTAAATACGATATACATTCGTTAACCATGATTCGGCGAATCCAGCCTTCAAAACTTCCTTTATTTTCGAATTTGTTTAAATTGGTAAACACTTTCATAAAAGCCGTTATCATTACATCTTCTGCCAGTTGAATGTCTTTTATATACTGTCGGCAAACACTTAGCATTTTCGAGGAAAACCGACTATAAATTTGCTGTTGTGCTTGTCGATTATTTTCGACTGCCAACTTTATAATTTCGGTTTCTTCCTGATGTAAATGAATAATTTTCATTTATAAGCTTTTGGTTTTTTGGTTTAGTAATGATCTTCTATTAGCATAGACGAGTTAAGTTTTAAAATGGTTGCACCGGGGTATAAAAATTTCAATAAAAAAATTCCAAATTCCAAAACAACAAAAACAATAAACTGATTTTCAAAACATTACAATTAATTATCTAATTAACGAATTTTTTAATTATCTCATTATTTTCTTCACTGGGGCAAGATAATCTAAATCAGACCCAATCGAAAATAAAAAAACCTTGCACTATTATAAATAATACAAGGTTTTCTTAATACGATATTTTAAATAGCTTTTGGTTGCTAAAAATTTTACCAACCGCCGCCTCCACCGCCTCCACCGCCGCCTCCGGAGCTTCCACCACCTGAACTTCCGCTGCTCCAGCTTCCACTGCTTCCGCTGGAACTAGACGAAGAACCTGATGATGATGATGAAGGAGGACTAGGATCAACTGCTGCACTGCTCACAGAATTTCCAAAGCTGGACAGAAACATTGCAGGTTGCATGTAAAACGTATCTTGGCCCTGATACCATGCAGGATCATATTTGGCTAATTCTAAAATTTCTGCGAATTGTTTTCCCCACTCTATTTCGACTCCCAATGCAATAGCATACGGAAATAATTTTTCGAACAATTGCGGAGTCAGTTCAGGAGGATTCAACATATTCATTCTATCTTTCTCTGCCGTTTGCATATAATGTTTAAAACCTTCTAATCTATGCAATGCGTCAGCGCCTTTTTGTGTAAACTTCCCTAAAGTTCTTGCATAAAAAATATACATTAGGAAAACAACGCCAATAACAACCATTTGTATAGTGCTTAAAAAAGCAATCGACACAAAAAATATGAAAAGCGCCGCTGGCAAAATAAAGAAAGCGAGAATACCTCTTAAAACAAGCATACCAACACCAATCTCTTTTTTTGTAAACCAATAAGTCAGCCCTGAAACTGCAACAATTAGTCCCAAATAAAAACCATAATTAATATATCCTTTATTATTAGATAGCAATTGATAAGCAAGTCCTGCAATTAGAAAAATCGCAAAACCAAGCCATTTCTTTTGGGTATTGTTTTGGTAAAACTCTTCCAGGTTCACTTGTTTTGTTACCGTTTTAAGCCATTTGGAATAGGCTTTTTCAAAAATTTTATAATTAGAGTCGGATACTTTTATTTTATCCTTTTTTGTAAAACCGCTTACTATATCTGATTCTTCTGTACTTAATTTTTGTGATAAATTATTTAAAACTTCGATCTCATAGGTTTGTTTGTTTTTAAAAACTCCATTTTCAACCGTAGATAAAATTCTAATGGCACCTTTTACAGAAGCATTTATAACAGAGGACATATAGGTTTTGCGCGTAATTTTTCTGTCGTATACATATCCAATAATCGCAGGAGACCAATCGAAAGGCGGCATAAATTCAGGCATCAATGTTTTCTTAACGGGGTCTTTACCGTATTTCTTCCAGCTAAAAAAGAAGAAAAGTGACATTCCTATTCCGTAAATAACAGACCATAAATTTATTTTTATTTGCTTATAAAATGAGCTTGCTTCCTGCAAAAAAGTAGGAGGATCAACAATTCCTTTCGCAAATGATGCAGCAACCGTTAAGCCTTCGTAGTTATTAAGCTGTATAGTAGCAAAACTGGCAATTGTACGATTGGTATTTAAGGAACTTATACAATCTGAAGCTTTAGATCCTGCGGCACCGGTATAACAGTGTAAATTTTCGAATACATTATTTTCTGACGGAAGAGAAATTTCGCAGGTTGCTTTATCTATAGGTAAGTTCCATCCATTTCCGGTTACATTCCAATACAGTTCATCGTATTTATCAAAATATCCTACCTGAAAAGGAACGGTATAACTAATTTGATAGTCGTAAATTCCACGTTCCAGATCGATGTCTTTATTACCTATATAGATTTTCCAGTCACCGGATTCTTCTTTTGTGAAGTAATTTTCCTTGACACCATCTTTTTTTATGGAGTTTATAGTGTATTTCACATCGATTTGATGGCCGTCTTTATCTTGCCTGCTTAATGGCAAAACCCTTAAAAGTCCGTGCCTAAAATCATTACCTTCGGCATTTATGGTAATATTTTCGACTACATTGATGTTACCTGATTTTTCTATTTTAATTTTTACATCAAAATTTAAAATTCTTTCCTGAGCCTGGGCCTGAAAGAAAACAATAGAAAAAAGAACAAAGAATATTTTTTTTAGGAGCATATTATAATACAATTAAAACTGAACTTTAGGTGTTTCTCTTTGTTTTTCGTCTTCTATTTCAAGGAAGTATTTCTTTGGAAAACCAAAAGAATTAGCCACAATATTACCCGGAAAAGATTCTACAGCAATATTGTAATCTCTAACAGTTGCATTATAATATCGTTTTGATCGTTCTACTTCGGTTTCGATTTCGCTCAATTCTTCCTGTAAACTCAAAAAGTTGGTATTGGCTTTTAAATCGGGATAATTTTCTGCGAGGGCAAAAATAGTTCCCACGGCATTGCCCAGTTTCTTGTCGAATTGCAATTTTTCATCTGCACTGCCAGCATTTAAGGCTTGATTACGCAGAGTTACAATATTGGCAAGTGTTTCTTTTTCGTGGGTTAAATATCCTTTAACTGTTTCAACCAAATTTGGAATTAAATCAAATCGCTTTTTTAGAATAACATCGATCCCGCTTAGTGCTTCCTGAAGCATATTGCGTTTAGACACAAAACTATTGTAAAGTATTATCAGGTAACCACCTAAAATAACAACCAGTGAAAGTATTACGAGTAAAATGATCATATTTCATTATTAAATTAAAGTACAATTTAACAATAAAAATATTAAGAATAGAGTATGAAATTATTTTTTTCTCTCGATTACGTAGTTTACCATTAAAGTAAGGGCATCTTTGAACTCAGAATCAGGGAAATTTTCTAATAATGAAAGTGCTTCCTGTTGAAATTGCACCATTTTATTTTCGGCGTAAGCCAAACCATTATTATTCTTTACAAAAGCAATTACTTCTTTTACGCGCTTTTTGTCTTTATTATGGTTTTTGATAGAATTTATTACCCATTTTTTTTCCTGTGGAGTACAGGTATTTAAAACATGAATCAAAGGCAAAGTCATTTTTTGCTCTTTAATATCTATTCCGGTTGGTTTACCAATAGCTTCCTCACTATAATCGAACAAGTCATCTTTGATTTGAAAAGCCATTCCGATAAGCTCTCCAAATTTTCTCATGTTTTCAACCTTTGCATCATCCTCAATTACAGATTTTGCTCCAAGAGCACAACAAGCTGCAATAAGTGTTGCGGTCTTTTTTCGGATGATTTCGTAGTAAACATCTTCTGTAATATCGAGTCTTCTTGCTTTTTCGATTTGCAGTAACTCTCCTTCGCTCATTTCACGAACGGCAACCGAAATAATTCTTAGTAAATCAAAATCGCCATTATCTATAGAAAGCAATAATCCTTTAGACAATAAATAATCTCCCACCAAAACGGCAATTTTATTTTTCCAAAGGGCGTTGATCGAGAAAAATCCACGACGACGATTACTGTCATCTACCACATCATCGTGTACCAAAGTTGCGGTATGAATAAGTTCGATTACAGAAGCACCACGGTAGGTTCTTTCGTTTACGGTACCTTCTGAAACCATTTTTGCGGTCAAAAAAACAAACATCGGACGCATTTGTTTTCCTTTTCGGTTTACTATATAATAGGTAATACGGTTCAGTAAAGCCACCTTTGAAGTCATCGATTCATGGAACTTTTTTTCAAAAAGTTCCATCTCGTTAAAGATGGGCTGTTTTATTTGAGAAGTAATATTCATTTCGATCCCAAATATACTATTTTAAATAAAAAAACGTTGTGTATTTTAGGTTAGTATATCAATAATTTATAGAATAATTAAGAAAACGCACCCAAAACATTGTCAATTTACCTGCCAATTTGAATCCATCAAATTAAAAGAAAATTGAATACCGATATATTTTCAAAAAAGATTGTCCCAAAAAATCAGCATCCTTTTTGCCCAAAAAAAAGCATTAAGAACAAGAATCAATCTCGTTTTTAATGCTTTACTTATGAAATTTTCCTATGGAAAATGTTTAAAGTTGAATGATTTCTGCGGGAATTACATTTCTGCTTCTTTATTGGCTAATTGTCCGCAAGCAGCATCAATATCTTTTCCGCGGCTGCGACGTACTTTACAAACTACTCCTATATTCTCTAAAGCTTTTATGTAAGCCAAAATAGATTCTTCTGATGCTTGTTGGAATTCTCCATCATCAATAGGATTATATTCTATTAGGTTTACTTTGCAAGGAACGTATTTACAAAACTTTACCAAAGCATCAATCGAAGCTTTATCATCATTGATTCCTTTCCAGACTACATATTCGTATGAAATCTTATTTTTGGTTTTTCTGTACCAATATTCTAATGCTTCTCTTAAATCTGCCAGCGGAAAGTTTTTACTAAAAGGCATGATTCGAGCACGAATTTCATCAATCGCAGAATGCAATGAAACCGCCAATTTGAATTTTACATCATCATCTGCCATTTTCTTGATCATTTTCGGAATTCCTGACGTCGAAACCATAATACGTTTTGGCGACATTCCTAAACCTTCCGGCGAAGTGATCATATCGATCGCTTTAATGACATTGTTATAATTCATTAAAGGTTCTCCCATTCCCATAAAAACGATGTTCGAAAGCGGATGATTATGATACAAACGGCTTTCTTTATCAATTGCAATCACCTGATCGTAGATTTCTCCGGCTTCCAGATTTCGCATTCTTTTTAAACGTGCGGTAGCACAAAAATTACAATCTAAACTACAACCAACCTGACTTGAAACGCAAGCTGTTGTTCGTGTATCAGTCGGGATCAAAACAGATTCAACCACAAGACCGTCATGTAAACGAACTGCATTTTTTACGGTTCCGTCGCTGCTGCGCTGCATGGTATCAACCTTAATATGATTGATAACAAAATTATCTTCGAGCATAGAACGCGTTGTTTTCGCAACGTTTGTCATATCCTCAAAACTATGTGCTCCTTTGCTCCATAACCATTCATAGACCTGATTTCCGCGAAAAGCTTTGTCATTATTAGCGACAAAAAAATCGCGTAACTGATCTTTTGATAAGGCTCGTATGTCTTTTTTCTCAATTTGCATGGTGCAAATTTAAGTATTTGTTCATTTCTAATGGTATAAAGTACCCCACAATCTTAAAAAATGATTCAATCACAAAAAAATATCATCTTAAATAACCCAAAATTCTACGCTTGTTGTAAGTTTTTATTTCTTAAAAAACAAAATGAAAACGTTTTAGCTATAAATAGGTTTTTAATAAAATTTTAACAATGATTATTATCATGTCCTCTTCTGTGTATGCACAATACTTTTGATCCAAGAAATAATACCACTTATTAGTCTGTAACAAGACTAACAAATTAAAATTCCATACTTGAATGATAACCCAATGCATCATCAAAATGAAAACAATTACATCACTAAAATCAATTTTACTGACAATGTTATTTACCACATTGTCATTACAAACCAACGCTCAAAAAAACTACACGGTAAATAAATCTACTTTTGAAGTTGCCGGAACTTCTACCGTGCACGACTGGGTAATGAAATCTACAGAAGGAACCGGTACTGCTAATCTAACAGTTAAGGATTCTAAACTCGCTGGCTTAAATAGTCTTACTATTACCTTAATGGCCGAAAGCTTAAAAAGCAGCAAAACAAGTATGGATAAGGTGGCCTACGAAGCCTTAAACACAGAAACAAACCAAACTATCGAATACGTTTTAAAATCTGCTGAGAAAATAAACGAAACAACGTGGGATCTCACCGGCATTTATACCATAGCTGGTGTAAGCAAAGAATACAAAACTCAGGTAAAGGTAACGGCTGATAACGGAAACTTTATTTTGCAGGGTTCTAATCAAATTACTTTTGGCGATTTTGAAATGACACCTCCAAAGGCCGCTCTTGGGGTTGTTAAAACAGGAAAAGACTTAACGGTAATCTTCAATATTATTCTAAGCTAATAAATTTAGAAAACCCATACAAAACTTTTTTCTAAAAACAAACAACTGCTCAGTTTCAAACACGGCGAAAAACCTACAAAATATCAATTTAATAAAATACACCCTTCATTTTGAGAATGTGCTAATGAAAAGAAAACGTTGTAGTTATTAAATACGATTTTAATAAAATTTTAACAATGACTTTTATCATAAAATTAACTTAAATATGCCCATACATTTGATACAAGTTAACACACTATTAGTACTAAAAAATAAAATTAACCCCCGAAATATAATATTTCAAATAACAAACATTATGAAAACAACAAGAATAAAATTTTTAGCATTGGTGATTTCCTTTTTAGGAATAACCACACTTGCAACTGCTCAAAAAAGTTACGCATTAGACAGTAAATCGACATTTTCAGTTGCCGGAACATCAACCTTACATGACTGGGAAATGAAATCAGCATCAGGAACAGGAACTGCGAATCTAACGATTGCAAATTCTAAGCTAACGGAGATAGAATCTTTATCTATAACTCTTGCAGCAGAAAGTGTAAAAAGTGAGAAAAAAAGTATGGACAAAGTAGCTTATGAAACTTTGAAAACGGATAAAAACAAAAACATTAAATATGTTTTGAAATCTGCAGAAAAAGTAAACGAAACTACTTGGGAACTAACAGGAACTTATACCATTGCAGGAGTTAGCAAATTGCTTAAAACAACTGTAAAAACAACTGTTACACAAAACGGTCTAAATATGCAGGGAACAAACAAAATCACTTTTAGTGAGTTTGGAATGAAATCTCCAACAGCAATGTTAGGCACTATTAAAACCGGACAAGATTTAACACTAAAATTTAATTTAACTTTTAATTTATAAACGCCATGAAAAAAATCTATCTATTATTTATAGCACTAGCGAGCACGTTTGGTGCTAACGCACAAGTAAGTTTTGGAAATATGCAAAACCAAATCTCTCGAGGAAAAGACGGTATCAACGTTTTTGACGTACAAAAAGATACAAGAGAATTTAAAGGTCTAAGTATTGACCTTGGTGGTGCTTTCAACATGGATTTCCAAGCCACAAATTCATTTAACGACCAACCTGCTAACGTGACGACTACGACTACTACAAATACCGGGACAACTGTTAGATCAATTAATGGCTACCGTTTAATGAATACTGAAAACAATTTTACTCTTCCTGGTGCTGATATGTATATTGGCGCTCAATTGTTTGACGGAGTAAGAGTAAATCTAGATGTTTACTTAGCTTCAAGACACCACAATGATTCTTATGTAAAAGGCGGATACTTACAAATTGACAAGTTAGACTTCATCAAAAAAGACTTCCTGGCTGATGTAATGAAATATGCTACAATTAAAATTGGGCAAATGGAGAACAATTTTGGTGATGCTCACTTCAGAGGTTCTGATAATGGTAATACAATCAGAAATGCATTTGTTGGAAACAACATCATGTATTCTTTCACTACAGAAATGGGTATGGAGGTTTACTACAACAGAAGTGGATTAGTAAGTATGTTAGGTGTTACAAATGGTAATCTAAATCAAAGTAATGAAGAAGTATTCTACCCTGCTGGTGTAAACGCAAATACAACACATAGTCCTTCAATTTTAGCTAAACTTGGTTATGACAAACAACTTAATGAAGATTTAAGAGTAAGAATAACTGGTTCTTATTACCATAATGCAAATCTTGGTAACGCAAACATATATTCTGCTAATAGATCAGGATTTGGTTATTGGGGTATATTGAATAATAACCCTTACAAAAATACCATTACTAAGACCGATGCTGATGGTAATGTTATTTCTACAAATACTACTGATATTGCTACTAGTTTTAATAAAACATCTACTCCAGAGGCAACATTCAACCCTAATTTCAAAAATTGGGCTACTACATACATGATTAACCCTTTTGTAAAATATAAAGGACTTGAATTCTTCGGAACAATCGAATTAGCTTCAGGAGGAGATAAAGCTGGTACTGACGACAAACGTACTGCTAATCAATATGCTTCAGAGCTTATTTACAGATTTGGAGGAACAGAACAATTCTACATCGGAGGAAAATACAATACCGTATCTGGAAAATTATCTAATGCTGATGCTAAAAAAGTTACTGTAGATAAATTTGAAGCAAGCGCTGGCTGGTTTATGACTAAAAACATTTTAGCTAAACTAAACTACGTTAATCAAAAATATAAAGATTATTCACAATTTACAGGAGATCCTGCTACTGGAAATCTAAACAACTTTTATGGTGGTAAATTTGAAGGTTTAGTATTCGAAGCAACAATTGCATTCTAATATAACAAAAATGAAAACAAGATTTTCAATCTTAATTATGGGTTTAGCTATTTTCGCTTTCTTCGGAAGTGCTAAACCCACTTTTTTAGCAGAAGATACAACGCTGGTAATAAATAAAATTAAAATAGAAATCACCGGAACATCTACTGTTGGCAAATACAATTGTTCGAATACGTTTTCAAAAAAAGACACTCTCTTTTTGAATTCTAACAAAAAAAATAATTTCAATACTGAAATCAAAATGTCGGATTTTGATTGTGGCAACAAAGTCATGACTAAAGATTTACAGGGAACCGTAAAAGTAAAAACGTTTCCTAACAGTACTGTAACGATCACTGATGTAAAACAGTTTGGTAAAAATTACAAATGTCACCTTACTTTTTTGATCACAAACAAAACACTTAAATACAAAGATTTTATATTATACAGCTCTGATAAGAAAGTTGAAGGATCACTTAACTTAAACTTTTCTGATATCGAGTTAGAACCTCCCGTAAAAATGGCGGGATTAATAAAAGTTAGAGATGAAATCGTAGTTAACTTTAGTTTATATAAAAACTAAAAATCTAATCTATAATTTCTCTTTAAATTGTTTTCATGTCTAATTTGTTTTTTTAAAAGGTATCTTGTGGCGAGATACCTTTTTTTATTTAAAAAAATTTCGTGGTATTTTTTTTAGATCTTAATATTTGGCACGAGAATTGTCTTAGCGTCAAAAGGAAAATAATCTTACAAAGAGCTCAGTCATTTTAAATGTGTATCTTTATTTTTCAGCTTTATAACCTTTAAATTTTATCAACCTAAAAAAAATTATTCATTATGAAAAAACAAATTTTAAGCTTAGCTGTTGTCGCTTTATTAGCATTCGCTGTTCAATCTTGCGAAAAGAAGGAAAAACCAGCAGAAGATGAATTGACTCTTGGAAACAAAGTTGACACTTTAACAACAGATATTCAAGAAGTAAAAGACAGTGCGGTGATCAAAGCAGAAAATGCTGCTGCAAGTGCTAAAGAGGCTTCTCAAAATGCCGTTCAGGATGTAAAAGATGCTACCAAAAAAACAGCTAATGATGTAGAAAACGCTGCTAAAAAAACTGCTGCAGATGTAAAAGAGGCTTCTCAAAAAGCAGCTGCAAAAACCGAAGCAGCTGCAAAAGCAGCCAAAGACGGAACTGTAAAAACTGCTAAAGATGTAAATGAAGCTTTGAAAAAATAGTTTCGTTTGAATTTAAAAATTAGGACCATCCGCCAATGCGGATGGTTTTTTTATGCAAAAAAGTGAAGCAATATTTTTTGTATTTTTGCTCTTTAAATATACAAGACTACAACATGCATTTTATATCACAAGAATTAGAAGATTATATCGAACAACATTCTGAAAACGAACCGGAATTACTAGCAAAACTTAATAAAGAAACCTACCAGAAAATACTTTTACCAAGAATGTTAAGCGGACATTTTCAGGGTCGTGTATTAAGTATGTTATCTAAATTGATTCGTCCGGTAAATATTCTTGAAATTGGTACTTATACCGGTTATGCTGCTTTGTGTTTGTGCGAAGGAATGCAGGAAAACGGACAATTGCATACTATTGATATTAAAGAAGAACTGGTCGATTTTCAGCGCAAATATTTTGATGCATCGCCTTGGGGAAAACAAATTTTTCAGCATTTAGGCGAAGCGGTAGATATCATTCCGGATCTTGATGTAAAGTTTGATTTGGTTTTTATTGATGCCGATAAAGAAAATTACCTGAATTACTGGGAAATGATTGTTCCGAAAATGAATAAGGGCGGAATCATTTTATCTGATAATGTTTTATGGAGCGGAAAAATCCTGGAACCGGTTCACCCTAATGATATTAGCACAAAAGTGCTTTTAGAATATAACTTACTTTTGAAAACCGATCCAAGAGTAGAGACGGTTTTATTGCCCATTCGCGATGGATTGACGGTTAGTAGAGTGCTTTAGAAAAAAGTTCTAAGTTTCTGAGATGCTAAGATGCTGAGTTTTCTTTAAATTGAAAGACTTAGAACCTTAGCATCTCAGCAACTTAGAATCTTTAACAAAATTATCCCGGAAAATATTGTGGTTTTAGTTTTCGATATACTAAATAAATCAAGAACCCAAAAAGTGCCCCGAAGAAATAACCTGTCACGATATCTCCAGGATAGTGCAATCCTAAATAAATTCGGCTATAGGCGAAAATTAAGGGCCATAAAAACAAGAATCCCAAATATTTGAAATGACGTTTTAGTACCAAAAATAAAAAGGTAGCTACTGCCATTGTATTGGCGGCATGTCCTGAGAAAAAGCTATAGGATTTACGCACCTGAACAACGCGTATAATCGAATTGATGTCAGGATTATTACAAGGACGCAAACGCTGGAAAGTATGTTTGAACAAATTGGTTGTCTGATCTGTAAAAGTGATCAAAATTGCTATAAAAAGCAGCAAATACAAGGTTTGTTTTCCTCCTATTTTTTTATAGATGAAATAAAACATTAATAAAAAAAGCGGTGTCCAATTTAATTGATTGGTAATAATCAGCCAAAATTTATCAAATGTTTCAGATCCTAAACCGTTAAGATATACCAATAAATTGATATCTAATTCTTTTATTCTTTCGAGCATTATAATTGGCGTTTTACAGGTCCTGAGATAGAATCGATATCTTCTTTTACTTTATCTATTTCTGTGGCCGTATCACCTAACATGTTTGAAGTTAAACTTGTACTGTCTCCTAATAGATTTGTTTTGGCATCGTTAATCTGAGCATTGATATTGCCTGTGATACTGTTTAGAGAGTTTTGGTCAAGACCGTTGGCCTCAGCTCCTTTCTGAATTTCACTTTTTATATCATTGGTTGCATTTTTTAGCTGTGCCATTGCTTTACCCATTGTACGGGCAATTTCCGGCACTTTGTCCGAACCAAAAAGCATTAATACTATAAACAGTATAAAAACTAGTTCTCCTCCTCCTATACCAAACATATCTTTTATTTTAGTGTGCCACAAAGATATTAAATTTTGTAGCTGTGAGTTTTAAAATTTACTTAAAAAAAAAGACCCTTTTCAGAGTCTTTAGTCTTATTATTAGTCAAATTTAGACTTTACTTCTACTTTTGGCCAGGAATTATTGGTCACATCAATATCAGCTGTCATTAATTTTGGATCTATCTGGATGCTTTTTATCGCTTTTGAAGTGGCATAAACTTTCTTTGCGGTATCATTACTTTTTCTCCAGATTTGAGCCGGATACTGGTAATTATCTTTTGTTCCGTCTTCGTAAGTAATCTCAACCAGAATTGGCATAATCATTCCGCCTGGTTTGTTGAATTCTACTTCATAGAAATATTTAGGCGATTTAAGTTCTGCTTTTTCCTGAGCTGTAAAGGTTTGACTTACGTAATCAGCCAATGATTTTACATCTTCTACTTTTAAGGCTTTTTTGCTCGAATTATTTACCTCTGCATTATCTCCTGCTACTAAGTAAACAAATGGCCCTTTTTCGAAACCAAAGCGTCCTTTTCTAACTTTTACATCTTTAAGATCGGCTGTTGGAGTTTCAGAAACATAATATTGTTTTACATCTTTTATTCCGATATCTACGAAATCTGTTGAGTAAAACCATCCTCTAAAAAACCAGTCAAGATCTACGGCAGAAGCATCTTCCATAGTTCTAAAGAAATCTTCAGGGGTTGGGTGTTTGAACTTCCATCTGTTTGCGTATGTTTTAAAAGCATAATCAAACAGCTCTCTTCCCATTACTACTTCTCTTAAAATATTAAGTCCTGTAGCCGGTTTTCCGTAAGCATTATTTCCAAATTGATGAATCGTTTCAGAGTTGGACATAATAGGTTCTAAAAACTTTTGATCACCACTCATGTAAGGAACAATATTTTTTGCAGGACCACGTCTTGACGGGAAATTAGGATCTAATTCCTGCTCTGCCAAATATTCTAAAAATGAATTCAAACCTTCATCCATCCAGCTCCATTGACGCTCATCAGAGTTTACAATCATCGGGAAAAAAGTATGTCCTACTTCATGAATTACCACACCAATCATTCCGTTTTTAACTTCTTTACTGGTCACTCCGTTTTCGTCAGGACGACCAAAATTCCAACAAATCATTGGGTATTCCATGCCTTGATCTTCTGCAGAAACTGATACTGCTTTTGGATAAGGATAATCGAATGTGTGTGATGAATAACTTTTTAAAGTATGTGCCACAACCATTGTTGAAGTTTCTCCCCAAAGCGGATTTGCTTCTTTTGGATAAAGAGATTCGGCCATAACCACTTTGTTACCAATCTTTACCGCCATTGCATCGTAAATGAATTTTCTTGAAGATGCAATACCGAAATCACGTACATTTTTTGCACTAAATTTCCATGTTTTTTTCTTTTCAGAGAAACCTTTTTCTGCTGCTTCAGCCTCTGCCTGTGTTACAATTACAACAGGTTTATCAAATGATTTTTGAGCTTGTTCGTAACGTTTTACCTGTTCTGGTGTAAAAACTTCGCTTCTGTTGGTTAATTCTCCTGTAGCATCTATTACGTGATCTGCAGGAACTGTAATGTTTACATCAAAATTTCCAAAAGGCAAAGCAAATTCTCCGCTTCCCCAGAACTGCATATTCTGCCATCCTTCGACATCATTGTAAACGGCCATTCTTGGATAAAACTGTGCAATTACGTATAATTTGTTTCCGTCTTTCTCGAAGAATTCATAACCTGAACGTCCGCCTTCTTTTCTGTAGTTATTTACATTATACCACCATTTTATAGCCATTGAAATTTTTTCACCAGGCTTTAAAGGTGTTACAAGATTAATACGCATCATCGTTTCGTTGATGGTGTACGACATTGGGCTTCCTTTTGAATCTTTTACAGATTCTATATTAAAACCGCGCTCAAGATCTTTCTTTAAATATTTGCTCGAAAAACCTTCAAGTGGAAAAACCTGATTAATTTTTTCGCTTTCGGCCAAAGAGGTCTGAGTTTTTGCTTTTGCCTGATTCTGATCCAACTGAATCCATAAATACTCTAAACTATCCGGTGAATTGTTTGAATAGGTAATAACTTCAGAACCGTTTATTTTTGAATTTTTATCGTCTAATTCAATATCAATTTTATAATCTGCCTGTTGCTGATAATACGCTGGCCCCGGCGCTCCGGACGCTGTACGGAACATATTGGGTGTTGCCAACAAATCATACATCTGGCTAAATTTGTTCGTATCGTACTTTCCTTGTTGTTTGGGAGTAACTGTTTTTTCCTGAGCGATTAAGATTGCAGGAAAAATCAATAATAATGAAAGTTTTTTCATAAATTTTTAATGGTAATTTTATCAGGGTGTGAAAATAACAATTAAAATAATAATTTTAAGTATCATTTAGTACTTTAACAATTCTTTCCTTGACGATTCTGTAAAAAGAACACTCTTTTTAGTGCCAAATGCTGAAATATGTGTAATATTTTGCTGTTCGGCATTCCAATCGACTAAAATAGTATTTGAAATTTCGATTGTTTTGAATGTATTAATGTCTTTTATTCTGGAATAACAAACCAAAACATCGTTTGCCTCTACTTCTTTAGATAAAAAAGTAATGGGTTTTGACTGACCGTTTATTTTTATAGTAAAATTTTCAGAAAGATATTTTTTTAGTAAATCAATATCGGTCTGGGTTTCCTTATCAGTACCAACGAATGTTTTTTGATGGTATTTCTTTTCCATCCCATTATTCAGATCATCGATAAAAATTCGGGAAGTAATTTGAATCATTTTCTTTTCGGCCGCATAATTGACCTGAAAAACTCCCATATAAAATTTATGGAATGAAAACGCTGTAAGCGATAAAAACAGTATTACCAGTAAAGAATAAGTTAATCTTTTTTTCATTTCCCGGCAACATTCACTTTTTTGAATTCCTGACTTTTAGTAATCAGAAAATCCATTAATTCAAACTTTTCTTCTTGTTTTAAATGTTTTTTAGATTCCGGATCTACAGCACAAAATAATAAAAAGATATCTACTTCTTCTTTCTTCAATTTTAATGTATCTGTGTAAAAATCAGGTGTAAAATTAGCTTTTGCATACATCGTAAAAGCAAAATCGCTTGCTTCTTCTTCCGGCACTACATCAACATCTTTCTTTCTCATTAATTTTTTTGCGTCTTTAAATATTCGCACAAAATCAACTCCGTTTTCAATTGTACCATCATAGATAAATCTATTTTTAGGAGATGATTTTTCATCATCAACAAATTTAGTATCTACTATAGCCTGGCTATTTTTATCAAATGCTTTTACTTTTAAATCTTTGTGAACCACAACCTCTTTTAACTGATTGCTTACCAAATCCATCTGTACCAGAAAAAGTCTGTCGGCACAATTTTTTTCGGTTAAAACAATTTTTTTAGACTGAAAAGCCATACTTGTAATCAATAAAGTATCTTTTGGCTTTGCCATAATATCAAATAAACCATTTGAACTAATAAAGGTTCTGATATTGGCATTTAAATTCATTACATAACCACTTTCAAGAGTTATAGAATCATTCACAACTTGTCCATGTAGTGGCTTCCTTGAATTATTTTGTCCCAGTGCAATCTGGCAAAATAAGCACACAACGAGTATTCCTAGTTTATTTTTCATTTTCGAGAATTGTTAGATATTTCCTTGCTAAATCTGTTATTAAAAACATACTCATCGTTTTGTTCTTTGTATCCAAAGATACGGCAAATTCAGCATCATCTACACAATATAATTGAAATCCTTTGATATCTGCCACCGGAATTCTCAATCTTTCCGTATAATAATTCTCATCAAAAAGGTATTCAATTTTCCTGAAAAGTATCTCTTTTTTCTCGATATTCACTTCTTTTTTGAGCATTGCAGTTCGGCCTGAAATTGCGTTAAGCAACATATCTCCAGGAGTTGAAGTAGCGGTATAAACTTTTCTTTCGGCTGCAGTATATTTTTTTTGACCATACGGAATTATACCTAAATTCTCGGCCGTAACATTTGCGTTTTCGTTTACAATTACTTCTTTCAGTTCTATCTCTTTCGCTTTCATTTTAACTACAATAGAACCTGAATTTAAATCTTCAATTGTAATTCGGCGTTTGAACGGATCCAGATTTACAGCAGAAAAAACCAAAACGTCACCTTCTTTTACCACAATAGAAAACACACCGCCTGCATCTGAAACAGCGGTAACCTGTGTCGTATTATTGATAATATTTACGCCTTCGACATTTGACGATTGTTCAAATATTTGTCCGGTAATTTCTTTTGAAGCGTTGTTTTGTCCAAAACCAACCTGAACGATCAATAATAAAAGTGTTATTTGTAAAATGCTATTTATTCTCACGTTCAATTATTTCTTTATATTTTACAGCTAATTCTCCTAACAAAAACTCCGTTGACGTTCTGTTTTTAGAATTCAAAATTACTGTGAATTTATCATTTTCGACTGCATAATATTCAAAGCCTTTTACATATTCTGCCGGAATTTTCAATCGGTCAATAAAATGTTCCAGCGTAAACATACGTTCTAAAAGCTTCAGGAAAAATTCTTTTTTCTCAACTGCTACTTCTTTTTTCAGCATTGCGGTACGGCCTGAGAAAAAGTTTAATAACGGATCTGCAGAAACCGAACCTCCAGCCATACCTCCCGCGTTTGCAGTAGCATTTAGTCCCGTCGCAGTATGCAATTTCCTTTCGGCCTCTGTATATGATTTTTGACCACTGGGAATAATCCCCAAAGCAACAGCATTTATACCATTATAATTCTTAACGACAACTTCTTGCAATTGATGCATTATTACATTCAGCCTAACAGAGAAATTGACATCGCAAAAATTTTCTGCTTTCAGTAAAACTCTGTTTTCTTTGAATTGTATAGACGAAAAAACAATTTCATCTCCTGGTTTTGCTGCAATGGAAAAAGCTCCCAACTCATTGGTTGTGGTCATTACCTCCGTTTGCGCATTAACAACATAAACACCTTCTAAATCCGTACTGTTTGCCGTTATACGACCATTCAACATCGTTCTGTCGTCAGCCTGAGACCAACCGGTCTGCCCTGCAACAAATATCAAAACACATATAGCCTTATGAATCAAAATGACAAAAAATTAGAGATTTTCTTAAAGCTGTAAAAATATCTTAATGTATTGCAAATTTAGTATTAAGGACATGGTAAAAATATGTTAATTAAACTTTGTTTATCACCAGTAAAAAGAGACTTTTTAATATCTTTAACCTAAACAATCTGAGTTTAAATTTTATGAAAAGCATTATTATTGCCAGCACTTCTACACTTCACGAAGGCAGCTATTTAGAGTACCTACTCCCTACTTTACAATCGCATTTTAAAGATTGCAAAAGTATTTTATTTATACCTTATGCCCGTCCCGGAGGTATTTCGCATGACGAATATATCAGCAAAGTTTCAGCAGCTTTTGCATCAATAAATATTTCGGTTAAGGGAATTCACGAATTTGAAAATGCCGGTGACGCAATAAAAAATGCTGAAGGAATATTTACCGGCGGAGGAAATACTTTTTTATTGGTTACCCAATTATACAAACATAATGTTATGCAAATTTTAGCAGAAACAGTGAAAAACGGAACCCCATATTTAGGAACCAGTGCCGGATCGAACATTTGCGGCTTATCGATGCAAACAACTAATGATATGCCTATTATTTACCCGCCAAGTTTTCAGACATTGGGATTAATTCCTTTCAACTTAAATCCTCATTATTTAGATCCTGACAATCAATCTAAACATATGGGAGAAACGCGCGAAACAAGAATTAAAGAGTTTCACGCTTTTAATGCTATTCCGGTTTTAGGTTTAAGAGAAGGAAGCTGGATTGAAGTAAAAGGTGATAAAATTACTTTGAAAGGAAATTTATCTGCTCGTTTATTTTTACAAAATGAAACACCGAAAGAACTAGAAACAGAAAGCGATTTGAGCGCACTAAAATAATTTTTTCACCATATAAGTTATATAAGTTCATTTAAAAAAATTAGAAATTCCAATTAATACAAAACTTATAATTACTTATATAACTTATATGGTTTAAAACAAAAAATCCCCAAACAAATTGTTTGAGGATCTTGAAGAGCGAAAGACGAGGCTCGAACTCGCGACAACCAGCTTGGAAGGCTGGAGCTCTACCAACTGAGCTACTTTCGCATTAACAGGGTGCAAATATAAAAATAAAGTTAAGTTCAAAACAAGCTTTTTCGCAAAAAAATTCAATAAAAAACAACAATAATTTATAATACATTTAAAACTAAAAAGTTATAGAATCATTTTTTTTTCGAAAAATAGGAATATTATTAAATAAATAGCTCCCAAAGAACTTATATCTTCCGGCAACTCATTATTAAAATAAAGAAACCTATAGGTAGTTGCATGTTTCAAGGATATGATTTAAAAACAAAGTTTCATTTTGATTTATTTGGTAATAAAAATTTAATAGGAATTATTTCGTTATTGAGCAAAATCCATACTATATTTGCCGAGTAAAATCAAGAGCAAATTCTCCGGATGATCGTTCAACAAAGACATCTTAAGAAAAGAATTTGAAAAAGGCTTAAACTCAATATTGCCCAACCTACTGCAATACGAATAAAGCTCACCTGATTTTAGCATCAGAACTGCCACAAAATGGCTTTTACAAAAAAAATGGAAGACCAGCCCCAAGGAGAACCATTTGATATTAAAATATTATCGAACATTATTTAATGTTTAAAAAAACACCGAATGAACAAACTTTACTTCTTATTAGTAATATACATTTTTATTGGCTGTAAAAAAGAAACACCAAAACCAATTCCTGCTGTGGTCAAAAAAACCGCACCGGCTATTATACTTACTGATGAACGAAAAGTAGCAATTGATACTGCCCTTATAGGCACTTTTAAAAGCGAAACGCTGAAACAATTCTATAATTCATCTGAAAATAAAACGGTTTGGGGAAACCTAAAAAAGAGAACTTACGTTTTATCTCAATTATCAAAAGCTGAAGAATTAGGTTTAGATCCTGAAGATTACAAATCTTCTAAGCTAAAGAAATTCGAAGAAAAAATTGCTTCTTTAAGCGATGCTGATCTTGCAACATACGACATACTTATTACTTATAATTTCGAAAAGTATTTAAATCATCTTTACAAAGGAAAACTAGATCCTAAAAAGTTATATAATGATTGGGATTTAGAAGAGAAAACTTTTGACGTAAACAATGTTCTTATTAAAGCTTTTAATAAAAACAAATTAGACAGCGTGGTTGATAACATTCAGTCGAAAGCTTATATCTACAAACAACTATTAAAGTCGCTTGAGATCATTAATACTTTTCCGGATGATGATATCAAAAAAATTGAATCTGTAGACAAAATCACTTTAAACGACACCAATTCAGCCTTAATAAACATTAAAAAAAGGCTTATGTACTGGCAGGACATGCCTAAAAAAGATACTCTTACTAAAATTTACGACCAAAAAACGTTTGAATCGATAAAGAAATTTCAGGAAAGACATGGTTTGGCCTCTGATGGCGTTATTGGCGCAGGGACTATAAGCGCTTTAAATTATTCTAAAGAAAGAAGAAAGCAACAAATTATCGCCAACTTAGAACGTTGGAGATGGTATACTAATGATTTGGCCGAAAACTATTTCATCATCAACATTCCGGACTATAGCCTTAATGTGGTCGAGAATCAGGACACTACTTTGGTTCGCAATGTTGTTGTAGGAACCAGTAAAAGAAAAACACCTATTATAACCTCTACGCTAAAAACGGTTGTTTTTAATCCTACATGGACCGTTCCGCCAACGATACTAAAGGAAGATGTGGTTCCGGCAATGAAACGAAACCGTAATTACTTAGCCAATAAAAACATTACTATATATGATACTGCCGGAAATGCAGTTGAGCCAAACAACTGGAACGAAAACAAACCCGGAAATTATCGCTATGTACAAAGCCCAGGTTACAACAATGCTTTAGGGCTAATGAAAATTCTATTCCCAAATCATCATAGCGTGTATTTACACGATACCAATCACCGTAACAATTTTGGAAGAAACAATCGTTCGTTGAGTTCAGGATGTGTCCGTGTAGAGAATCCTCTGGAATTGGCCGAACATATTTTAAACGATTCAGAGAAATGGTCAAAAGACAGAATCGATACTATTATTGCTTCAAAAAAGACAACGAGCATTAGAATTACAAAAAAGTATGCTTTATATCAATGGTACTGGACAGCATGGAGCAAAAAAAATCAGCTCATTTTCAGAGCTGATGTTTATAATTTGGATTCGGATTTGTATGCTAAATTAAGAAATTAGTCTTTCTTCCATCGCAAAACTTCTTGACGGATGATAGATATACAAACACGATTTTTCTTTTATAAGTTCAATTATTTCATCCGTCAACTCGATTGGAAGTGCTGGACAACCCTGGCTTCTGCCTAATCTTTTATGATCTCTGATAAAAGATTCAGAAACATAATCGGCGCCATGCATTACAACTCCTCTTTGACGGGCATTACTGTTAATTCCGTTTTCTAAACCATCTAAACGCAAAGAAGCTCCGTGTTTTCCCTGATAAATTTCTCCTGTTGCATAAAAACCTAAACTGCTTTTGAAAGATGAATTTGAATTTGAAAAATTCGATGCAAATTCTTCTCCGGTATTTCTTCCGTGAGCAACTAAAGAATTAAACAGGATTGTATTTGTTGTCAAATCAATTACCCAAAGGCGTTTTGTATTTGATGACAAACTAAAATCAATAACAGTTAAAATATTTTTCTGGATAACTCCTTTTTCTTTTAATAAATAAAACCCTTTTAAGGCCTCAGAAAAAGTTTTAAGTCCCGGCAAATTAAAATTGTTAGAATTTAGCATATGATAAACACTTTCAATTTTTGCTTCGACAGTAAATTTTTCGACTTTAGCAATACTTTTTGTAGTTGCTTCTTTAATTTCGGGAGTGTTATTTGAATCTTTACCAAAAGATAATAGCAAAAACACTAGCAATGGATAAATTTTGTAAATCATTGAATTTCTTTAGGTTAATAAAAAATCTGGGTAAGGCAAAAGTATAAATATTTTTATGTTCTCAAAATATTACCCTGAAAATCAGGCCTTTTTTGCCGAAATTTTAACATTATTAACATAAAACTGTTATTTCTGTAAGATTTTTTCTTCTGCATACAATCTTAATATTTATGGCAATTTTCTTAATAAAAACAAAATTTAATGGTAATTTTGAAACTTATTCGTTCATAAATAAAACAATAAACTATCTGTTTTATTGTAGCTTATGGAAATTTCATCAAAAAAAGTCTTTTTATTCTTTTGAAAATGCCGTTTATGCGAATCGAAAAGATCACGCCAAAATGCCTCCGATAGTCTTTCAGTTTTATATAAAGATCACTTCAATTTTCGAACTTAAAAAAACAGATAAAAATCTCAAATACAACACGACTGTTTACCCGAGAATAATGTCGTAAATAATGCTTTATCGAATAAAATGCTCCTAAAAATAAGATTAGAAAAAGAGCTTAGCATGAATTTATTTTAAAAAATAAAGAATTCTTTAATTAATTTATTATTTTTTAATACACTTCATTTTATTAAACATAATTGTACAAATGCTTTCGTGCACATTTTAGAAATGACTTATCTTTGTAAAAAACTAAAAATGATGAATAAAAAAGTAATACTTATGATTTTAGATGGTTGGGGAAAATCTCCTGACCCTAAAGTATCTGCAATAGACAATGCAAAAGTTCCTTTTATAAACAGCCTTTACCAAAACTACCCAAGCGCACAACTTAGAACCGACGGATTGAATGTTGGTTTACCTGAAGGACAAATGGGAAACAGTGAAGTAGGTCACATGAACCTGGGTGCAGGAAGAATTGTATATCAGGATTTAGCCAAAATAAACTTAGCTGTAGCACACCAAACACTTGCCAAAGAACAAGTTCTTGTTGATGCCTTTACTTATGCTAAAGAAAACAATAAAAAAGTTCATTTTTTAGGATTAGTTTCTGATGGTGGTGTTCACTCTCATACTTCTCACCTACGCGGATTAATTGATGCGTCGCAAGAATATGGTTTAGACCAGGTATACATTCATGCTTTTACAGATGGTCGTGATGTTGATCCTAAATCAGGCGCAAAATACATTCAGGATTTAGAGGAACATATCAAAGATACTCCTGTAAAAATCGCTTCAATCATTGGTCGTTATTATGCGATGGACCGTGATAAACGTTGGGAACGTGTAAAATTAGCTTACGATTTAGTTGTTAATGCAATAGGAACTCCGTCTAAAAATGCAGTTGCAAGCATGCTTGACAGCTATTCACACCATGTTACAGATGAGTTCATTGAACCAATTGTAATGGTAGATGAAGAAGAAAAACCATTAGCTACAATTGTTGAAGGTGACGTTGTGATCTTCTTTAACTTTAGAACCGATAGAGGTCGCGAACTTACAGAAGCACTTTCGCAACACGATTTTCATGAGCAAAACATGCACAAGCTAAACTTGTATTATGTAACGCTTACCAATTACGACGAAACGTACCAAAACGTAAAAGTAGTTTACAATAAAGATAACATTACCGAAACTCTAGGTGAGGTGCTTGAAAAAGCTGGTAAAAAACAAATTCGTATTGCCGAAACAGAGAAATACCCGCACGTGACGTTTTTCTTCTCTGGCGGTAGAGAAACTCCTTTTGAAGGTGAATCCCGTATTTTGAGAAATTCTCCAAAAGTTGCTACTTACGATTTACAGCCAGAAATGAGTGCTTATGAACTTACAGCAGCTCTTGTTCCTGAATTAAATAAAAAAGAAGTTGATTTTGTTTGCCTAAACTTTGCAAACGGAGACATGGTAGGTCATACCGGAATCATGAGCGCAGCAATCCTTGCCTGTGAAGCGGTTGATGCTTGCGTAAAACAAGTTATCGAAGCGGCTCTTGCCAACGATTATACCACAATTGTTATTGCCGATCACGGAAATTGCGAAACCATGATCAATCCTGACGGAAGTCCAAATACTGCACACACAACGAATCCTGTGCCGATTATTTTGGTTGATAAGGAATTGAAAAATATCGAAAATGGTGTTCTTGGCGACATTGCTCCTACTATTTTAGAACTAATGGGAGTTCAGCAGCCAAACGCAATGACTTGTCATTCGTTGTTGTAGAAACACTTCATTTTTTTTAAAACCATATAAGTAATATAAGTTCATTTAATAAAGCTGCCTAAAGCTTATAATAACTTATATTACTTATATGGTTTTATTTTTTTACACAAAATAGTGATACGTCCATTCGACACAATAAATTAGAATCCCTATTAAACCTCCAACAAGGGTTCCGTTGATTCTAATGTATTGAAGATCCTTTCCTATTTCTAATTCTAATTTTTCTGAGACTTCTTTTCCATCCCAACTTTTTACGGTGGAAGAAATTAAATCTCCTATTACTTTTTTATTGTTTAAAAGAATCGAAAGTAAATCGTTCTTGATAAAATTATTGATCTTATCGATCATTACAGGATCTTCTTTTATTCCGTTTCCAAAACCCTGAATCAAATTTGAAATGCTGTTTTTAATAGAAGACTGATCACCTTTGTCTAAATCATTCGAAATTGATAGTTTTATTTCATCCCAAATTCCGTTGATATAATCCTGAACTTCTTTTTTGCCTGCAAAACTCAAAATCATATTATTGATTTTGATTCGCATTTCTTCAGAGTTTTTTACTTTATCCAGAAAATCATAAACATATTCGTCTATTTTTATTCTTACTGCGCTTTCCGGATTTTTAGCTTCATGTAGAAACTCCGCCAGTCCATTAAAAACACCTTCAGAAATCTTTTTATCGGCCAGACCAAAACTTAAGAACGGCGTAGATTCTTTTACTTTTTTACGAATCAGATCTTTGTTATTACTCAATTCTGTACTCATTACATCCAGAAGATTGGTAAGCAATTCATCTTTTACATTTCCTTTTTGCAAAGGTTCTAAAGCCAATGCTACCCAATCTCCAAAATTGATTCCTTCCAGTTTTTCCTTAAATTGATATTGAATAAATCGCTTTATATCTTCATCTTTTATTGTTTTCAAAATTCCGGGAATAATATTCACCGCCACCAGATTGGCAATTTTATTGGCATTTTCCTGTTGCGACAACCAATCTGAAGCTTTTGTGGCAAAGTTGAATTCTTCTAATTTAATTTCTAATTTTTCACGATTCAGAAATTCTTCCGAAACAAAATTCCCGAGATTTTCACCAATCTCATTTTTCTTGGTCGGTATAATTGCCGTATGCCAAATTGGGATTCCTAACGGATGACGAAATAATGCCACAACAGCAAACCAATCGGCAATTCCACCCACCATTGCCGCTTCGCTAAAAGCCTGCAACATGGGAATTTTAAAATAAATTGCAATGATAAATAAAAGCACTGCGACACCTAAAAGTGCCAAAGCGCTGCCTTTCATTTTATTTAAAGCTTTCTTTTTTGATATATTTTCCTGATCTATAGACGTTTCCATAACTTATTCTTTTTTAACACTTACTAATTTACGTTTTTTTTCTGTCAACCCGAAACGTTATTCATTGTCGTTTCTTCACGAATTTCACGAATTAACACTACTTGTATGTGCTTTAAAACTAATTTTTAATAATTTCATTCGTTTTGAGCTGATTATAAAAATTAATTCGTGCCAATTCGTGAAATTCGTGGCGAAAAATTTTAAACTTCTCAACCTAAAAAAAATAATATTAAAGTCGTACTTTTGCCAACTGAAAATCCGAAATTATGATTATAGTAAAATCACGTGAAGAAATCGAATTAATGCGCGAAAGTGCTTTGATCGTATCTAAAACATTAGGAATGATTGCTTCTGAAAT
>Ga0247815_10000524_pt1 | contig 30204 bp, 28 predicted proteins | sample UWRJL194509B1_FD_181014 | JGI IMG/M metagenome (GOLD analysis project Ga0247815, IMG submission 181014) | Plant litter microbial communities from Arlington Agricultural Research Station in Wisconsin, United States - UWRJ-L194-509B-1 | ecosystem: Environmental > Terrestrial > Plant litter >...
TCAGCATCTAAACAAGAATCTCTCTCCCAAATGCGCGCGCACGGACCGCCATGCTCTGGGAATTTCTTGAGGATCTGGTCGGCCGTCTTAATGGCCTTCTTGTGCTGTTTGGCTTCGTACATTTGCTGGAACGCGTACTCTAGTCAGCACGCGCACCACGCGATGCACCATGTACGCACCAAAAGCTGTTTGAACAAGCCTTGCTCTTTAGCAGGGAGCGTCTGTGACGCGGCTGCAGACTTTGGTGGCATCGCGCGCGGATTTGAGGAGCAGCGGGTCGGCCGACGCGCAAGGCGGGAAGCAGGAGGATGGTCGGGATCTGAACTTCGCGATTCCGGCGACACCGTCACCCCTTTGGGCGGAAACACTGTCACCAGCTCTTGAAGCTTCATCGACGTCTTGATAACTTTGAATACACGTGTAACGGATAGGATAAGTGTTCGATCTCGTCTGATATCTGATACCTGATTGTCCGCTTGCTAGTTGGACACCCGTAACTCAGCATCTAACCACAAACCGCGCGAATATGAAGTTTAAAGTTCGCGTTACGTTTTTATTTGAGTTTTATGGCTTGTTGTGAGCTCACCCAATAATTCGACTGTGCTTATGGAACCCACTTGGCATTACTTACGGTCAATCTTTAGGTAGCAGGCCCTAGGTACACTCCAAGATGGCCTGAATTATATTTATCGTGTTTACACATCTATTTCTGAATCCTGATTCTAGGATCTTTCACGTACCAATTAGGTTGAGTGCCATACGTAGGGTGTGTTAACAGTTTCTGTGAAAATTACGCAGTATTCGGACATGTAGCGCGATCGAGAACTATAATGGTCCTGGGTAGCTTGCAGACACTTCGGCACGCGCAGGTTTCACATGTATGGATGAACCATAACCAGTCGAAGACGGCACATCGGAGTTTCGCCACATAGTGCGCCGGCAACTTCCAGCAGCTGCCTGCCTCGACCCCACTTGCTCCCATGATGTGATTCATACCCAACCGAGTTCACGATCACCGGATTGCTCTCACTATCTGACACTGAGAGGCTCTCACTCACTTTGTGTTGGAGTGCCAGCCACAGGGATTACAGATGTTAAATACTGGACCATCAAATTATCAAATAGACCATGGATGAACTGGTAGACATTGCACGATAGTCTTGCTTCGAGTTTCTAATCAGCCTGATCTCAATTTGAGTCCAAGTCCGGCGAACTGCCCTGGCTGTCAACGTGTTGACAGCACGCGGTTACCCTTCTTGGACGTGAGTCAACCAAATCGCCGGGGCTGAGATGCAGCCGCACCCCATTGCTTGACCTCCTTCCTCCATGTCGTCCACACTTTCCATCGCGACACGCGAAGATATCCTCGTTGAGCCTCAGCTCGACGATGCTGAGCCCGAATCATTGCAGGTTCTCTTCTCTCTTCTGCGCGCGACCAGTGCGGATGTGGCGCAAACTGCAAGTTCGGACTGGGGGTCCTTTGTAGAGTCCTGCATCTACGTCGCCTATGTTTCAAAGCTCGTACCAGCTGTAGCTGAAGGAACAGATGCCCCGACAGGCCCACGGGTCTCAAAATATGGCTGGGGGACAATCCAAAAGCATTGGGTCGCTCCGGTACGCAGTTTACGCCACATTGGACGCGCAGCACTAATATCAGCCTCTTTTTATCAGACAAGTCTTCAACCCCAAAAGAAGCAAACTCCCGAAGAAGAGGAGGCCGCAGAAGAAGAAAAAGCTCTGCGTCAACATGTTCTGGACGCACTGCGTTCCCGCGTGGTTGCGATACCCGCAGATGAACAAAACCCCGGCCTGGTCGCGCTTCGTGAGGGCGGTGGCCACTTTGGCGCCCTCGCTCAATATGCATCCCTTGTCGTCCGGCACGACCTGGGCAGCACGGTACCATACCACGTCTTCCTTTCGGACCGCCTTCTGCTGTTTGTGACCGAGGAAGGCGGAATTCATCATATCTCTCCTACCGCCACCTCCACGTCACCTCTCAAAATCAAAGACGTTATCCAGCTCTCAGACATATCAGGCTCCAGCAGGACCTTCACCGAGTACAATGGACAGTCGGCTGTCGGTCTCGAACTTTCTGTCCGATCTGCGACTGGCAGCGAGCTTGTCACCTTGATATTCCCTGACGAGCAACAACTCACAGCTTGGACAGCATCCTTGCGTCAGCTTCAGTTTGTTCTTTCCGCGCCAGACGCATTCCTCGGCCTGAGGCCCTTGGACGACGGATTCTCCCACTTGATCGAGTTGCAGAGCAGGGCGATGAGCTCGCTGGAGGCCCGGACTTCTCCCGGCGCGCTGTACAAGTATGCTACCGTTGCCGTCGCCTCAGGCTTTTCGAGCTGCCAGCTCGGCGCCTACCTCTGCGAGCGTGGTATTGCATTCGTGTATAACGACCCACGCAAGAAGGACTCGTCGCCGTTCAACCTCAAGACATACATCGATCTTGATAATATTCGGTCAGTTGAGCAAGAGTCAGAGGACACAATTCGTCTCAATGTCGAGGAGGAGCCGGGAAAACAGTCCCTATACGTCTTCACGTTGGAGCATCCTGCTCGTCCACTGGACTGGCTGCTTCGGCTACGCGGGCAGTGTCAGTTCCTGCTGCCGACTAAGGCTCGTTTCGCAGAGTCTGCTCAGGAGAAGGACCCGTGGCATCGCGCCCACCCCGACGCGCCTAAGCCATCCGAGCCAACCTGGTGCCTCGCCGGTGTCGCCACGCTCGGGCCATGCCCGACGAGCGACAACGAGTACACGCTCAGCGTCGCCGTACTGCCGGCGTTCGAATCCGACGGGATCGCGACACACGGCGTGGCGAACGCCTTGAGCGTCGCTTTCGACACGCTTGGCGCGCACCGCGTCCAGTCTCGCATTCTGCATGCCAGTAAGCCCGAGCTGCAGCCGCGCACGGCGCGCGCCATCCGCAAGTTCGTTCATCTCGGTTTTACGCACGAGGGAATCCAGCGCCATGCAGTCATGCACCCGCGCGACAAGATGTGGGCGGATACCAGCGTCATGGCCATGCTGGACTCGGACTGGCTCATCCGTGAGAGCGTGCGGGCGCCGTCCGCGACGCTTTGGGATGAGATGTTTGCGAGGCATCAGCGTGAGCGTGAGGCGCTACTTCGCTGGGACGGCTCGGGTGGGCTCAAGCGCTCGAAGAGCACGGAGACGGTCCGGGAGGCTGCGGCTGCTGCGCCGGAGAGATCCAACCCTGTGACCGACAGCGCTGCGACGAAAGAGGAGACAGCCAAATGGCCGTTCGAACCTGAGACTATGGCAATGTCACCCTTGTTCGCTACTGGGAGGGCCGACGGTCCGTCTACGGCTAGCGATGCGCACAGCATCGTCTCAGACGCGCCTGTCCCTCCATCCGAGAGCGCACTTTCTGCTACTAGCTGGGACGACGTCGCCAACAATGCTGGTGACGACTCGGAGATTGAGTCTGCGACGGGTCGCGTGGCTCGCTGGACTGCCCAGCAGGCTGCAGATGGATCAAGCGGCAGCGACTGGGACGAGATGGACACAGATATTGAGAACAACCCGGCCGCTAAGTAAGCGACAACTCGAACATGCTGGTGAACAAAGTATGGTGTAATTCCAAAAATTCTCCTCCACAAGCTCCTGTAGAACCACCGCTGTACCAAATATCATTGAGAATGATCATCTATGCAATTTGCGAGTTGAAGATCTTTCGCTGCTTCCCGTGAAACTGTCCAGCGAGTGAGCTTTGCAGCTCTGTATTATGACCGATGACCTGAACTTATGCGTGGATGTTTGTCACGACCCAAAGTCAATAAAATCGACAGACTGAGTTCGACCCCTGAGGAAGAAGTGAACCACACCCATGTAACAGTGGATTATGCGAAATGGAACCCGATGGGATACTGCGACCAAGAGAGCCAAATCGCACGAACGGTGCATTGTATCCCTCTTTATAACGGAGCATCATTTTATTGTACAACATAACACCCCACACGATGAACGCGCACACTATTCTAGGTCGAAGGGGCAAGGACCTTCTTCGCCTCGTCCAAAACAGCGTCAACCTCGTTATGGTGCCAGAACGGCATCCCCTCGCGCAACTCAATCAATTTCTTCTTGGCTTCTTCGTCCAGCGTCGTAGGGTTCTTGCTGCCCGGCTCGGCTGTGGAGAAAATCTGCAACACGAAGCCCATGGCGGCCTCGAGCTCAGTCCTGCTGAGGGTTGCGTTGTTGGTAGAGGACTTGTCCAGGCGAATGTCGCCGGTTCCTTGAATGACAGGGCGAATCATATTGAATGCACGATCGAAACTGTTAAAGTTAAGACGAGTATAGGCGGGGATAAATGAATGGAGCTTACCTGGACTCCTCGATGTCGTTCAAGAAATCCACATCCCCACCAGCACCGTCGCCTGAGATGAGATGAGCAAACAACCAGATATAACCGTCGAGGGTGTGAACTTACCCCGCATCTGCTTGTAGCCTGCTGCTACAACGAGGAAGAATCTGGCGACAGGTTAGAGGCCTGCATTAAGCTGCTACAGTGACAATTGGCTTACCTGGTGTAGGCCGTCATGACTTCGTTGGAATGGAACTTGGCGGAATCTGCCTCTGAGGTACGACCTTCGATCACATTGACGATGGAAATAGCCGCCGAAAGCGCTCCGGTCAAGGCAAGATGAACACCAGACGAGAAGAAAGGATCGATAAAGCCTGATAGAAATCAGTAGGTGCTGCACGGATCGAGGAGCAGACGCGTACATGCGGCGTCTCCTACGAGTCTGTAGTTCTTCGATCCGATGTCCGCGGAGACATAGGAATAGTCGCTTGCGCTGAAGACGCGGGTTCCCTTGCCGTCCTTGTTTGAGATCATGTGGCCGGGGGCCTTGAGCTCATTTACCAGCTGGAGATGTTCAAAGAGCGAGTCGTACAACTCCTCAAGCGTCTTGCCTGCCTTCCGCTGCTTGTAAGGTAGGCAGCGCGTAAAGCCCACCGACCCTCCGTGACATTTCCCGATTGGGACGAGAATCTCGCGGAGAGCAGTATTTCATTCGCTGTACCCGTTAAATACAACATTTGCATATTATGCTCAACGCTAACTGAGCTTTATGTATTCGTTAATCTTTCAATCAGCTCGTGGTACTCACAAGTAGACCATGTAAAACAGAGATAGGGTGAGAAGCCCTTGCACATGCCCAGCCCCTTTAACAGCGACTTGGCAACATAAATCACCTATCTAGTCCTGCAGTAGGATGGCACAACCCTCCTCCTTCAGCATGTACAACTGGGTATTATACTGCTACAATTAGCGTTGAACAATTTCACCAAAAACGCTTTATTGCGGCACCCATTGGACTTATAGTGCATTAAGCGCCCGACCTGTCCCAATCGGGAAATGGCACCGGGGGTCAGTGGGCTTTACGCGCTGCCTACCTTAGACTGACTCGTGCATGACGACTCCGATAGAAACAAGACCGGGAGCCACGGGAATGTACCAGGCCCATCCGGAATGATCTGGAATATTATGAGCCGATGCCAGATGTCAGGGGAGGCGTCACGATTAACCAAGCAGTGCTTCGTTCAGCGGCGAGCCTTCACGCTCCGTGCCGCTGCCGTAAAAAGTAGCGTCCTTCCAATAACCCCACACGGCGATGTTCTACAGCGTATGGATTGAGTATTTTGGCATAAATGTCGTTTATTCGCTCGTACCTTCATGCTCTCAGTGAAGGTGCGGTCCTTGTGGTACTTTGTTGCGAGGATTCCTTGTCTCCCGGAGCCATCGATAAGATAATCGAATGCAACTGTGCCAGTCACTGTAGGATCTGTTGCTGATGACCAGTCGGCGCTGATCGGGCGACCAGGGTCACTCGCACTGAAATTGAGACCTGTTACTTTGTGCGAGTCAAAGATATGGGCACCCTTCGTGCCCGCATGACGGAAGAGAGCGTCGTCAAACCCAGCACGCAGCTATAAGACAGTCAGAATGTAATGGCTAAGATATAACACATGACGTACAACACTCAAAGCCGCATTTCCCGTGTTGTGATCCACCTGACCAATTCACATTTGTAAGAACTGGCACAACTGACAAAGTGGGGACTCAACGAAGTTCGTGTACACGACCGGATAGTCTGACCGCAACTTGAATGCGCCACCTGGCTTCCTGACAAAACCAAGCTGCCAGACCTTGTCTCTGACGCCGATATACTCGAGGAAGTAGTTGATAGAGGCAAGGAACGTTTCCCCAACATGGTATCGGGGAAACTGAGCAGCCTCAAGGACCACCACGTCGACATTGTGCTGAGCGAGCACAGATGCGGCATAGCTGCCTCCCGGGCCACCGCCCATCACGAGGACAGTGGTCTTTGCTGGTGGTTGTGTTGATGCCATTCTCGAAACGGTGAGAGAAACGAGTCTCATGTCCGAGGACTTTTATACTTCAAGCGAGGAGAGGTGGACAGTCTTTGCACTAGCTCTAGGCCATGTCGGGCCGCCATACCTGCTCGACACCTTGCTTCTGAAAGAGTTACCCTGTGAAACCAGAATTCTACTTGAACGAAAAGTGTGCATGGAACTCTGGAGGCGCCGTCGTTAGCAGTGATGCCGCGGGAGCCTACTGTTGGATAAGATATCTCCGGCCCCAGTCCCGCAGTAATTAGAAAGGACGTAGCTCACAATGCAAACTTACATCGGGGTTACTGTGAAAGACCATGTGTATAATTTACATCCGTTTCACTTACCCAGCGTCATTTTGCTCATGCTAGTTTAAGTTTGCGTTTTCGTGTCCCGCGGAAGACGTGGCCGGTTTGCTCCCGTGGGCCAACCCACAGGTTACAACTCCATCCTGCAACTATTTCCATTCAAAACCGAGAGTATGGCTCAAGTGCATAGCTACTGAGATGAAAAAGATATATGCGTTCAGTTTAGCGCATTATGTGCCCCTAGGTGATCTGCGAGCAACTAGAGCAATTGAGCCACAACTCCCAAATTAGTTCCATGCGAGTATTATGCAGCTACGCAGACGTACAGCGTCTGGTGGGGCTTTGGCCCGGCAAGCTACGCATGGGCTAAGCATGCACGGCCTGCCACCATACAGGCGCGTGTGCGGACACGCACTTAAATTTCACTTTAATTCGACGCGTAGACACGACGCCTGTCGATACAGTACGTGCTTACGCACACACACCGTACAGGCGCGTGTGTGGAAACGGACATAGACACGAACACACCGACCGTGCAAGTACATGTGCATATGCTGACACCGTACAGGTGCGCGTGTGCGGACAAGCGAGATACACCGCTCGCAATCCACTATTGCACATTTCCCCACTAGTAACTTAAAAACGCTCAGAGTCTCAAACATGCAGCTATGCATGATTTGCGCGAAGCCGGACCTCGTGTAGATCGTTCCTGCTATGGCGACTCGGATCCTTGCTGCCGCTGCCGCTGCGCATACCCAGAGAGCAAAGTGACCATTTCAGAGAAGAGAGCTACATCACAGAGGGGCACAAGCAGAAATATTGTCCCTCGAAAATTGTAGCCCTGTGTCAATGTAGTTTACAACACAACACGCAATGGATGCGTACTCGCTAGGCTGCGACGGCAAGCACCTTCTTCGCCTCATCCAACACAGCGTCAACTTCGTTGTGGTGCCAAAACGGCATCCCCTCTCGCAGCTCTGACAACTTCATCTTCGCATCCTCGTCCAGCGTTGAGGGGATCATGTTGCCTGGTTCGGCAATCGTAAAAATTTGCAATACGAAGCCCATGGCAGCCTCGAGCTCAGCCCGACTGAGTGCTGGATTGTTTGTCGACGCGGTGTCTAGTCGAATGTCGCCGGTTCCTTGAATGACGGGCCGAATGAGATTGAATGCACGGTCGAAGCTGTCCGACCGCAGATGAGCATGGTGAGAATATATGGATGAAACCTACCTTGTCTCCTCGATATCGTTCAGGAAGTCCGCATCTCCACCAGCACCGTCGCCTGAGATAGGATGAGCCAGTGCCCCAACGCTTCTGGCGAGTATGTAAACTTACCTCGCATCTGCTTGTAGCCTGCTGCTACAACGAGGAAGAACCTGGTGGCAGGTTAATGGCCACCACACGGAATGATACCATAGATGAATGACTTGCCTGGTGTATGCCGTCATTAGCTCCGTGGAATGGAACTTGGCGGCCTCATCCTCTGCAGTACGACCTTCGATCACGGAGATAATGGAGACAGCTGCTGAAAGCGCCCCAACGAAGGCGAGGTGAACGCCAGACGAGAAGAAAGGGTCGATAAAACCTGATGGAAGATTAGGAGATGTGGCACGGATCAAAGAGTCGACGCGCGTACATGCAGCATCTCCTACGAGTCTGTAGTTCTTCGATCCGACGTCCGCGGAGACGTACGAATAATCGCTTGCAACAAAGACCCGCGTGCCTTTGCCATCTTTGTCGGCGACAATATGGCCGGGCGCCTTGAGCTCGTTGACCAGGTTGAGGTGCTCAAAGAGTGAGTCATATAACTCTTCCAGTGTCTTGCCGGCCTTACGCTGCTTATAAACCGACTCGTGCATAACAATTCCGATCGAAAGGAGATCAGGGGCAACGGGGATGTACCAGCACCATCCGGAGTGATCTGATATTGTCAGCTGATGCAGGGTCTCAGGAAATCGGTCTCAACTGACCGGTGAGAGCTTCGATTAGTGGCGAGCCTTCTCGCTCCGTGCAGCTGCCGTAAAACTGTGCGTCCCTCCAGTACGCCCACACGGCGATGTTCTGTCACTCATAGGCTGAGTACCCTAATGTATAATTCGCTTGCCTTTTCGTACCTTCATGCTCTCAGTAACGGTACGGTCCTTGTGGTACTTTGTTGCGACGATGCCCTGACGTCCGGAAGCGTCGATGAGATAATCGAAGGCAATTGAGCCGGTCAGCGTGGGCTCCGTTGCTGACGACCATTCGGCCCCGATTGGGCGCCCAGGATCATCTGCGCTGAACTGGAGACTAGTTACTTTGTGCGCGTCAAAGATGTGGGCACCCTTCGCGCCGGCATGACGAAAGAGAGCGTCGTCGAACTCAGCACGCATCTGTAGAGCAGTCAGGTGAAATCATCAAGACGGAGCACAGAACTTACAACACTTAGTGCCGCATTTCCCGTGTTGTGATCCACCTGAACAAACCAGAATTTGTCAATAAAGGCGATGATAATGAAGTGGGGACTCAACGAAGTTCGTATATGCGACCGGATAATCGGATCGCAGCTTGAATGCGCCGCCGGGCTTCCTGACGAAGCCGAGCTGCCAGATCTTGTCTCTGACGCCGATGTACTCGAGGAAGTAGTTGACTGAGGCGAGGAATGTCTCGCCAACATGATATCGAGGAAACTGAGCAGCCTCGAGAACGACCACGTCGATGTTACGCTGGGCCAGCACCGCTGCAGCGTAGCTTCCACCTGGGCCACCGCCTATCACGAGGACGGTGGTCTTTGCAGGCGGTTGCGTTGATGTCATTCAGAAGTAATGAGGGGAAAGAGAGTCGCGATCAGCTGAAGACAGGCTTCGCTCTTATTCTTCAGGCCAAGAGAGGTGATGATGTTCGGGCTGACAGTTGCGCCGGCCGTCGCGCATGTATCCGGGCTGTTGTGCCTGTTCAACACCCGGCGTCTGACAAAGTCGTCATGTAGAACCGGAATCCTGCCAGAACAAGGGGCGTGCGCGGAAATGCCGCAGCGCCTTCATTTCGTGCAGCAGGTATCCCCGCCGAAATGCTTTTAGGCCAGAACTAAATTAAATCGGTTACGCGCGGATTGCCGGGCAATGCAGACCAGTATTTGACGAAAGACTAGCAAAAAATCAAAAGGAAGAAGAATGGATTCGGAGGTTGAAATCCGCGTCGTAGCTTGTCCTGAGCCTCTTGAGCTCGTACCGTCTCATGGTGAGTCTAATCCAACTCTTCTGAGAAGCGCGCTGACGTAGGAGCCCACTCATTCAGTAGCAATGAGCAGTCCCTGGCCCTTGCCCGCTGAATTGGTCGCGATTGTTGCCTCGAACCTCAACACGATGGATCTGATTCGAGCCTCGCATGTCTGCCGATTCTGGCGGCAAACTATTAACAGATCACCGACCCTGTGGACATGCGTCGATATTGTCCGTAGCTCTCTCCGTTCCTGGCCGCGCGATGCGCTCGTCGTCCTATTGAGCCGATCCGGCCGGCTCGCATTGGACTTCAGCTTCCAGAACAACTGTGCCGAAGGAGCGATAGACCGGCCTCAGAAAATTGCACGCTCAATAACGAGTTCATTATGCCGGCTGACATCGCTCCATCTCATGGACATGTTCGCTGGCATAAACAGCGACAATCTGGTCGAGCCAGCCCCCGAGCTCCGTACATTGAGACTGTCCACCCGACGCATTCGTTATTTCCTACAATGCCTCCCTGTCAACTTGTTTGCAGGGGTTGCGCCTCGGCTGACGAGGGTGCACTTGCGTGGATTTGCTCTTCCGACCGAGGCGTTCAGCTTCCCATCCGTTCAGGAACTGGTGTTCACGGAGGTGCCGACTGTATACGGCAATCCGTTTACCGCGTACGATCCAGCCAATGTTGTCAAGATGTTTCCGTGCCTGCGCCGTCTCATCATGGGTCCCGATGTGCCTCAACTTGACCTCGAGCTACCGCCACAGCAAGGCCTATCCGAATACTTCTTATACGAATTTCCAAGCATGTCTACCCACAGGCTCTGCTTCAAGCTGGACATCGCGCACATCCCGCATTTACGAGTGTGTCCCCGCGACGAGCTCAGTTCGGCTTTCCTTCGGGACATTGCAGATACCTCATCGCCGCTGCGCGTTGCGCGCTTCTACAAGTCCGCTTTCGAGGGCCAGACCAGCGATGGGCGCGTCATCAACCTCCACTTCGAGGCGCCGACGGAACGAATCATTGGAGAGCTGCTGGAAAAGGGTCATGCAGACCCCTGGTTGTTGTGGATCGAGGTCGCATATTTCGAGGCGGACACACTTGCCGAGATTACACATCACTGGCTAAAGATAGAGAGTCTTGCTTCACTCGAGGTTGACCTCTCGCTGGCGAGACACAATAACCTCCTTTATCTCTTCGGTTTCGATCACAACCGACACCATGACCCGCCGCCTGCGCCGCAGTGGGACATGCCATCCCTCCGTCAGGTCAAACTACAATTTCAGGGCGAAAGCAAGCGGACGATCTCGTGGAAGGCGCTCAAATACTTTACCACGTGGTATCTACAAGTCGGACCACCGTGTTTGAGGAGCTTGGACCTCGAGAACATCATACCAGTCGAGTTGGGTGGCGACGATGCTTTCCCAGGAATTGCGGACACTATTACGGTTGACGGAAGGACCATTGCGTCGCGTGGAGACCTTTTTGGATTGGAGGAAGCCGCTTGTGCGGGAATTCATAGTCTGGTTATTCCAGCATTGAGCACGTCAGGTTATGACAGCGGGACAGACTCGCCAGACCGTCCAGACGACGAGAACAGTGACGCGACTTCGACATCTTCCAAATCGACATCCAAGTCTGGTGGTTCGTCATCCAGCTCAGGATCCACGCCTTCCAAACGTTCTGTCTCGAGTTCGACAAACCAATCCAACAGTTCAAGCGCGCAGACAAGGTCTCGGTCCCCCAGTCCAGATGGAGGCGCGGAAAGCGGTCCAGTTCAATGGATTTTGCGAGCAACGTATCCTCCTCGCAAGTTTGAGGATCTAGTTCGTAGATGACCCCGCGAGCGCGCCGTCGATGTGGAGCCAGACCGAACCTGGAACATAGTGTTGTAGCGTTGCCCCCACATACTCTTATTCTGATCACTGATATTGGTGATTATGCAATGTGTTTATCCAATTGAAAGCTTCCTATTCCAGGGTAGTTCAGGAATCAGGCAAGGTAACTTGCGAAACAACGGTGCTTATAGTGCTGATTTGTTTGAATAGGTTTCTTACCGTGATTTTGCTGCTATTCTAGCCTTGGTTCTGATTCCGGTGTCGTGAAACATCGGACCAGGAGACGGATGCTGCGCAAGGCATGCTCAACACTGACAATGATCCGTGAGACTTTGCGAACAGTGCCTCATTTTCTCTCCGAGTTCTGTTCAAACTCACCATGGGGAGTTGTGAACTAGATGAGTTGTAGCTAACACCAGGCACATTCGGCGATTCATCAGCGGAGCGTCCCAACTAAGGACAAGAGTCGCGTCGGCGATCAGCTCGTCAGTCCATGCTTGTCTCTCTTTCGAATTCGTCGCTGCTGCGCGGCTCAGTGCCTCACTTTCTCCTCTTCCGTCCTCCCGTCCTCAATCCTCCTGTATCCCCCGCGCAGAGCACAGCCTGAGGTCGCGGTCTTGGCGCTGCGCGACCTAGTCTTGTGTCGCCATGCCTTCCATGCTTCCGCCACTTCTTATCATCCGCGCCCTCAAGGACGTCGCAGACTTCGCGCAAATTCCAGCACTTGCTGGCATCCTCGGTGTTGCCAGTGTCTTGCTGGAGGATGTTCAAGTGAGCGGATATTACCGCTACATCCTACTCCAACCCCGCTGAATCTATTGCAGGCTCTAAAGAGCAACAATGTTCTTCGCGATGCACTCGCCAGCCAGATAGCGGAGATGGTTCTCGCGATCCACGAACAACTATCTTTGGCCACGTCTCAGAAGATTTCACTGCCTGACGAAGTGCTCTGCGCCATCGAGGGTCTAAATGAGTGTGTAGTCAGAGGTGACCAACTCTATGGGCAGAATGCTGTGACTGACGGGGACACGATTGTAGCACGTTGATGCGCACTCACGGGCAGCTCAATGCTCACAAGAGCCGTGGTGCAGTCTCTCGATTTATTCGCAAAGCAACGGACACAGAACTTCTAAAGGGGTGTCGTGAGGACATCCAGCGTGCCACCGAAATTTACTTCGTGCGTGAGCAGGCCATTCGTCACGCGGTTTTCTAACGTCCGCCATTGCAGCTTCAGGCCAATATCTTCATGCAGCGTGCAACTGCAGCCTTGGCTGAACCCAAGACCTCTGACCCAGCGTACATGCCCCCTCCTCCGACCGTGCCCATTACAGAGGGTACGCGTACTCGGTCAGATCGCAGTACCAGTGTTGACGCCTTCTGTATAGATAAGTCGATTAGCAGGATTGGACACAGACTACCTTCACCGCCTCATATCATCATGGGGAGGGATGAGTTCCTGTTGGACGCTATTGAGTGGCTTACTCCTTCGTCTTCGACTAGCCCACGCCATGTTGCGATACTCGGTCCGCCTGGCATTGGCAAGTCAACTGTCGCTCGAGCCGTCTTGCACCACCCCACCATTATCGACACTTTCAATGGGCGTGTCTATATCGACTGTACGTCGCATTCAACCCTAGCCGGCGTACTGGGATCTCTTGGAGTGACAAAGTCGCAATTTGTCTCGTCGCTGCGCACTTCGAATGACGCCCACCCCGTTCCAACGCTCCTGGTCATCGATGCTCTCGAGATGGTCCTCGCCAAGGATCAGCTCACGACCGAGTCGTTCGTCAAGACCGTGCTTGATATCCCCCACGTTCGGGTCGTTCTGGCTGCTCGTGGTGCCAGCACGCCGGCCTGGGCGTCTAGATCGATTCTCAAGCGTATATTGCTTCCACCACTAGACGATGTGGCGTCCAAGCAAGTTTTCGCAGCCCTGTGTGATCGCGAGCCGGATTCGTCCACGTTGGCGCAGGCAGACGGCCTACCCCTTGCGCTGACCCTGCTCGCACATCGTCCTGAAGGTGCGTTGAATACTCCGCGCTTCGACATGGGAAAGCTGACACACTGTTACGGTAGGAGACCAGCTTCTTCCGTCCACCTCTCTAGAGCCGGAGCTTATCGAACAGAACCGCCTAGACTCGGTCATTGGCCTCAGCGTGGATATTCTCGACAGCGATGCTAAAGACTGCCTAGCCATTCTTGCCCGCGCTCCGGATGGGCTGACCCGACATCTGCTTCCAAACTCACGAGGAGTGTCTACACTTCTTAGAAGCGGCCTTGCTACTCGGCGCACCTGCTCGGAAACAACATCCTGCCTCGATGGTACTCCGTTCTCTGTCGAAAGCGAGCGTATTCACGCTCTGACGCCGATCCGGACATATGCGATCAGACACCTCAATGCGCCTGCGCCGGCACTCGCCGAACTGCGCAAGTACTACTTCAACCTTGCTATTCGAGCGATGGAGATTGGTACAGCAGGCACAACAGTTGTTCTGGATATGATAGCGCGCGAGTCGGGGAACCTGAACAAAGTCATCTCGGAAGCCCTGCGGGACGGCGCTACTGCTGTCGTTCTCCCGCCGGCTTCTGACGCGCAAGGGTCGATGTTGCGAGAAGACACGGCCTGGAACTGGGAAGAAGCAGAAGTGCCAGCGCCGAGCTCCGTTAGTGCCCATTCCGCTGCCAGCAATAGCGACAATGAATGGCGAGATGCCATCCGCGCTTTCCTTGCCGTTGCTTGGTGGCAACATTGGACGGGCAACATGGATCGTGGCATCCTTGACCTATGCCTCTTGCGCTTGAACGCGACACCGCCCGAGTATCTCGTGGCAGAAGACTACTCTCTACTGTCGCAATGCCAGTTCGCACTCGCGAGAACTCTGACACCGGCATCAGCTGAAGGACGAGCTCTCGTTACTGCGGCACTTGCCTCCGCTCGCAAGATTGGTGATATTGGCCTAGAGGTTGATGCCTTGACCAAGCGAACAGTCGCAGACGTCCCGCAGGACCTGGAACGGTTGAATCTTGCCCTGGAGCTGTTGTCACGCTTGAACGAGGCGGACGACAAGACGGTGACGCGCAAGGCGAGGGTATATCTGGAACTCGGTCAGCTTTATTGTTCGTCGAGCGATACTGTCCAAGCGACCAAGTACTTCGAACTCGCCCAAGAATTATCTCCGCAGCTCAGCAACTCGATCCAGTTGCGGGCGAGAGTCCTATTCAGGTATGACAAGTCGAGTATGCCAATTTTTCCACTCTGATCACGATACACAGCTACGGTCACACATGCATGTGGGCAAACAAGGCCCGCACGGCTGCTCGAGCCTACGCTCAAGCACTCAGCGAGTTTGAAGCTGTCGGATCTGCCCACGCCGCACATTGCATTGCATACCTCGCCAACCTCTGCGAGCGGCGCCAGCAGTGGAGTCAAGCTCGCCCTCTGTACGACGAAGCCGCTCGTCGATATGCTAAGTTTGGACTTCAGATGGATTGGACGCTGGCCAAATGTGGTGCCACACGGAGCACGAGCAAGAATATTCTGGCAGCCCATTGGCAACGGCTTCCGATCACTCCACAAGAACTTGTCATCCCAGACCCACCGCCGATGCCAGAAGTGGAGTCAGGTTGGGTCTTTGGGAGGGGTGCGGTATTCCTAGCGAAGGGTTACCAGACGCTAGCACATGGTATCTTGACCATCGATCAAAGGATTGGAACAGACCCGGAGGCGGAGGTGGATGTGGAGGTGGCGGTCAAACGGCCTCTATCATTGGTCGTCCCAGCGACGCCTGCGGGGCGCATCTCATTGTCGTTGTCGGCAGCGGCAAGCAGCTCCTCACTTTCGACGATTCCCACCGTGTCCCCATCATCCATCATGTCAGATCAAACGTCGTCAACCGCGCTCTCCTCACCGATCTCTACTACCGGGTATGCGGATGCGTTTGTCAGCTCGTCCAAGGGGGCCGACGAGTCTGTGGTCTACGACGAGCATGCGATTGAAGTCGCTCGCATGCATTTTGAGGATGCATGGGAGTTTGGCCTGGCGGCAAGGATGGCATTCCGTAAACGCAGCACGCGAATACTCGAGGCAGACTGCGAGATCTTGTTGGCAGAAGTTTTGCTCGCGTCGGCGGTGCTTGATCCTGCTACAAGTGCGGATGTATCTGTCCACCGTCGCCGATCTGTAGGTGCAGACAGCCATTTCATTGTCGCACTCCTGCTGTTGCGTTCTCGTGGAGAGGGGCTCGCAAGCTCGGTGGCATTGCGGCGATGGTTGGGTGACACTCCTTGCGATGTAGAGGGTAGCGGATTGGAAACGATGCGGGGTTCGTGTTAGGTATCAAATGTTGGGACTAGGATGTTATACAAGTGATGGTGGAGTACAGGGGCATGATGCAGGAGTCCGAGTTGGTTGCTATTGATGTACAGGGGGAGAGGAATGCGGGGAAAGGAAAATCATCACTGCCAATGCAAGAGATCGCTGAACTCCTGGGACCAGTCGAGACGCTGTTGCTTCGTCTCGACCTTGCCGAGACAGTCCAGGTTCAGACGCTGTCGTCCCCAAAGCGCCACGCCGACGAAATAGAGCTCCAAGGCCTTGGTGTCGAACTCGAGGAAGTTCTCGATGAAACCGCGCACTACCGTGGGTGCCAACCAGGTTGGCGTGCCGTCATCTGTCTCCAATAGACCGTTGCGCGTGGTGATGGTCAAAGTCTTGAGTTTGGGAGCATGTAACGCGCGGCGCTGCTGCGGCTGAGACTGCGCTGACAGGCCGAACACGCCCCTGCGGGTCCCGTCCTGAAGTGACTGATAGGCGGGGTTGAGCGTGATCACCGTGAGGTGCTCCAGTACTGGTGCCTCGGGGAAAGTAGTCGCGGATGGCAAGCAGAACACGTGCTCGCCCACGTGAAGGCTCACAAGGCTGCGGAAAAGATCAAGGTCCGTGAATGAGATCGATGGGTGTGCGTTGAGAAGTTGGCTGCGACGATGGTTTGCCGCGAGAGGCGCGCTTGATGCCAGACCGAACACATCGAGGTTCTCAGCATAGGTGAACACGTTGAGGTGGCCCTCTGTCCGTGTGGAAGCCTCGAGGCGGAGTGTCTTGACCGTGCCGGTGCCTCCGGTGATTGAGTTGACCAGCGGTGTGACAGCGGGTGTTGCGGCGTATGGCCTGTAGGAGATCGTGATTTCGGGAATGCGGGCCTCGCGCGAGAATGCATCGACAATACGCTGAGGATAGGAGCGTTCCTCGTTGGCGAGAATGAGTAGGCGCTGAAGGGTCTCAGGTACCGCGAGAATGATAGGTACGCGTTGTTGCAGGTACGCCAACTCGTCCCAATCCTCGACGCTGATAGAGAGGTCCACCAGCGAGGGGCTGAGCTCAAGAAGGACCTGAAGGTCGAGTAGTTGAAGCTCGAATACAGGCTTGAACAGAACATGCGTCACGTTCTCGAAGGCTTTCGAGTGTTGCAGTGCGGAGATGTCCGACTGGACCTTCGCCAGTCGCAATTGTGGGGCAACGCCGCCGAACAGAGGCAACTCCTCGGAGTACTGACCAAGGATGCCGCAAGGGTCGAAAACGCGGAGCTCACGGAGGGCCGGTGCGGGGACGGAGATGGCTGACGAGATCGCCGTGACGGAGTCACGCTGGTCGGGAAAGTCTACCGCAATGGACAGCACGAGCGAGTGCATGCGGTGAAGGTGGCGCTTGAGAGACCCCGTGACCTCTGCCCAGTTGGATCCGTTGACTTCGACGTCGAGGCTGATTGTCGTATTTCTCGACAACACCAACTGCTTCTCGAGCGTCCCGGGCCGGTGTTGCGGAGAGACTACGATCGAACGCCAGATGTTCGGCGACGAAAAGAGGACACTATTCCAGGCGCGGCATACCCGGGCGGTGTTGGCCCTATCGATATTATCGAGGTGGAGGAAGACCTGGGAGAGGAGCTCTGAAGGTAGCCTCGTCGCGTCGGTGTGTGCGCTTTGACACCTCGAGAAAATTTCGAGCGCGCTATACACAACGTTGAGCACCACTGATCGAACATCGATGGGCTGGAGGTGAGAGTGCTGGTATCTGAGGAGCGTGCATGTTAGTTTCTTATTGCAAGCAAACGACGGCTGCGAATATCCACGTACCGTTGAGAGAAAAGTGACTCTTGCGCAGCAGCCAGTGTGGCTTGCTGGAGCGAGAGCGCGGTCGCTTGAGAGATGAAGGAGGTCGCCATTGAATGAGTGGTGTGCCTAAGCCGCAAGCTGGCCGTATTTGTACTCTGGCCCGTCAGGGATGCGCGAGACTCTGATTGAGGTGCTGCTCGTCACCAATTCCCGGCCAACTTCTCCCGAGCAGACGGATCGTGAACAATTCAAACTGCGGCAGCTGAGCGCTAAGCGAGCGATAACGCACTGCCCGCACTGCAAGTCCGGCAGTGGTGCATCACGAGATCACTTGCGGAGGTGACTGCAGTGCGGTCCCGCGGAATCTCCAACTGAGGCGCAACCCCGCCGGAGCTACAGGAGAGCGGCAGCATTGAGGCACGCCTGGACCCCTGTTGGTCTCCCGGCTTGGTGCCCACGGGACCCCTCCGTCCGTCGCAGCCGATGACCGGTGAACAGCGAACACAGATATTCGGTCAGTAAGCGAGGCGAAGTCTAAGCCTGTTGGCGTGAGAACACGTGAGGCTACCCACCCCTATCCCGCCAGGGGTCAGTCATTCACAGCAGGCCAGTCATCCATGATGTCAGGACGTCGCACGTCAGCGAAGAGCCACTGAAGAGACATGCATACGTTAGGCGAGCAGGATCCCAGGGTATCCTCAACTGTCGCCGGGGGAGACATGGATGCGCTGGTTGAGCAAGATTTTCGCAACCTCCTCAAGAGTCACTGGGGAAGCATGCATACTAGACGCGCGAGATCTCATTTGTATCCTCAAGAGCCGCCGCGTGAGACAGCGATCTCCTTGAAGTATCCACACAGGTCACCGAAGAGACACGCATGTATAAACGAGCAATGACCAAGGGTATCCCCACGCTCCGATTAGGCATATCTAGACCTGACAAATGATGTCGTGGATAATCTACTGTTTTCCGCGCATGAAGCCATCCGCATCGAGAGCTTTGTTGCACACGTCTTGCAGTGCGTGTTGAGGCTTCTCGTCTTCTGCAGTCGAAGCAGCAGCGGCTGAAGGTTTTGGCTTGGCCACACCGCGCCCGTTGCGCTTGGCTCGTGCGAAGATGCCAATGTCGCGATCCATGATAAAGTTGTATGTGACCATGGGCCAAGACGGGTGTGCCGGCAGCGTGTCGTAGAACTCGGGCGCAAGAGCGCGAAGTTTTGGCAGACGTGTCCAAGGAACGGACGGGAAGTCATGATGCTCGTTGTGATACCCGACCTGAAAATAATAATCAGTCACGTGAAAATGATAATGAATGTATGCCGCACATTGTAGGCAAGGATGTTCAATGGGCCGTAGTACGAGTACGTTTCTTGGTCGGAGCCGTCCCAAACGAAGTGCTCCGCGATGAAATGGGCTGCACATGGGTGAAGGCTGCCAGCAAAGAAGCTGCTGGCGACGAAGTATATGAGGACGTTCCGGCCCCAAAGGTGGAACAAGAAATAGTCGAAGGCGATTTGTGTAATAACGTTGCAAACGAGCCAAGTTGTCGGTTTCTGTGCCCTAACAAAGCCAGGACGAAGTGCGTAGAAGAGAATCTGGAAGGTGCAGAAGAAGACCTTGCCGAGGACATTATTGAGGCAGAAGAGCTCTGCGCGGGTCGGCAAGTCGGTGTCGATTCCGTCCTCGCCCTGGAACTTGTGGTGCTCGATGTGGTACGGTTTGAACAACGAACAGTAAGGAATGCCGATAGGCAGATTGGCGATGATGGCAAGGGCCTTGTTGAGCTTGATATTCTTGAAGGCCAGGTTGTGGGTAATCTCGTGAATGGCGAGGAAGAGATTTTGGTTCGCCGTGCCGCCAACCGCGTACGCAGTCAACAGGAACTTCCAGGACAGTGGATACGTGTTGCGCAGCAGGAACGCCGCTGTCAGTTGAATCGAAACGACCAGAAAGACGACCCATTTCGTGAGCGGCTCGTGTCCCATAAGTTTCGTGACCTGCAGAATACCGGACATCAGTTAACATTCAGAAGGTATAAACCACACAAAACAAACCTCTGGATGAGCCTTCAATATTTCCATGCGCCGCGAGCGGTGTGGCTCTTCAGTCATGAGCCACAGGAAGTCGCGCGGGTCCTGCGGTGTCTGGCGAGCTAAGACTTCGCCAGTACTAGGCTGCGTCCGCCGTGGCAGCTTTGCCCAGTCGGCTGCAGTTTCGGCGCCACCGTGAAGACTGAAGTCGACGTCGCCCATGCTCAGAATTCGAAATGGCAGGAGGGATACCAGCGGAATATGTCCGGGAGGGCCCTGGCGATCGCAGGTGGTGCCATGTGTCAAGCGAGCGCGGTCGCGATTCCGCCAGCTCTAACGCCCAGACCAGTCTGGAAGCGCCGAATAGTGGTCTTAAAATTTGGAACGCAGTGAATTTCGTAAATGTGCTGCGGAATGATCATGTGACAGAAAAATAGCATTTTAACTCCGGTGCGGGATATGCCGGTTGGATGTTGTGAGCCTCAACGCGGGCCACCTGACACGGGCAGAGAAGGTCAGATTGACGAAAACGCTGCAATTGAGACGAAGCATTCATTTTACAGATGTTTCAAAGCGGATACGGCACTGGAGGCCAACAGATGCAGTAGCGTTGCTCGGAAACACTTGTCGAACTTAGTGAGGGTGTACTAATCCAAAATCAGATATTCGCAATGTTCAGCAGAGCTCGACCATTCATTCCTTCAGCTCTATCTCTTCATCTTCGTTTTCGTCATCGGAGTAGTCTTCCTCGAGGTCCCACTCCTCATACTCGTCCGCCGCGTCGTCCGCGGAGGAAATGGATGCAAGGCTGGGGCGCTTTGCTCCATCAATGTGCTGGCTCGAGTCATTGGAGATCCCATCCCAGCTGGACATCGTGGTCGGCACCGAAGCTTGAGACGCAGTGTCAGACGTGTTTGTCGGGCATCCAACGCTCGGGGAAACCATGCTAGCCGACGGTATGGCATCGTTCATCGAGCGTAGGTCGCGCACCGTCTCCATACTGCGCGTCCTCTTGAGAATTGGCAGCCCCTCGATTTTGAGCAGCATCTCTCGCTCGCGTTGTTGTCGCGCGAACATCTCGTCCCATAGGGTACCCTTCGGTGGGGCGACGCCTTCACGCCTGACCCAGTCAAGTTCAAGCATTGCGAGCACGCTCACGTCCACCCAATGCTCCTCGTTCGGGTGATGAGATGCGCGACGGCGGACACCCTCGTGTGTGAAGCCGAGGTGAATGAGCAAACGAATGGTGCGCGCGGTCTGAGCGGGATTCAACGCTGAATGCGCAACACGTGCCTGGACGCGGTGTGCTTTGAACTTCTCGAATGCTACCTCCAAGAGATAGGCGATGAGGCGCGTAGCAAAACCTTTGGATTCCAAGTCGGGGAACACGGCAAAGGAGATGTTGAGCTCGTCCGAGATAGAGGTAGCGTGCAGCATGGCGAGCCCAGCTATCGACGTCGATATACTTCCAGGTTCTCGGGCTGAACCGGCTTGCACGTGCTTCAGAGCGAGAAGACGGAGGCTCTTGTGCAAATCGTGTTGTGTCGAAGCGTTGGGAGCGAAAGTGTGAAGCATACGCAGCCAAGTGTCGACATCGGTCTCAGAATCTGCAGGTTCGAAGCGGAACTCCTCAAATTGGACGCTGTCGACGAATTCAGTGCAGTATGTGAGTAGAATTCCAGTTGAATCGTCTGTCGTGGTCTTTACTATGGATGTTATGGGAGACGCCAGGAGGTGGCGCTTGACGTCTGCTGGCGAACCTTGGATAAAGGCAAGGACGTGATCAAACAGGACCAGCTGACAAACACCAGTGGAATCTTCGGAGTTATGCACAATCACTGTACCGTAATAGAGCACCCGTCCAGGAGGTTGTGTGATTTCGAGCTGCCATCGGAACACCTGCATGGCGGCCGCAAACGATTCGAAGGCCGCAACATCCTCCATCTCTGTAAAATCGAGCGCTTCAGAATCCTTGCGATACTGAAGTCGGCGGATGGTGGTGGTCCAATCTATGGCCGTCGCGTAATCGCTAGACCATAGCGCGAGGTCGGAACCTTCGTCGCGGTGCTTGAACGTCAGACTGTAGGTATAGTCAAGGCTACTACCATAGGTATGATCCGGGACTACGTTTGTGACATCGCGAAGATAAACCAAGCGGCGCAGTTCGAGTGGGTGATCGAGCCATGTGCTCCTCGAGATGTAGTGGAACCCGATGTCACGATCGCTCATCACCACAATGGCAGTCTCGAAGAGGTAGGCATGCAGTCTATCGTGAGACTGGTAGAACTGACCGGCCTCGAACATGACGACTTGGTACTTGAGCAATTGTCCAAGACCGTTAGGAATCTTTGAAGTAGACCGGCGGAACAGGTCGTCCTGAAGCATGACCAGCTCCTCATCGGGGCTACCAACAGTCCACATATACATGAGGTCCGACTGCATCCTCAGGTTAAGTACGCTTCAAGTCTAAGAACCAATTGGCTTACCAAGCTGCAGGCCGGCGACCAGTGCCTGATGAATCCATTGAATGGATCGTCTTTGTACCTCACGACCTTGCCCCAGGTCATATGCTCCAGCTCGGCCGGCAGCCCCTCCACGTCGATTTGCTTGGCCTCCTCGTCTTTCTGCGTACCACTCAGCTTGACGGCGCGAGCAATACAAATGGTGGAGTTGGCGAGCTGGACATCGCTCTTCGTAGGGGACTCCGCCACATCAAGGCACGTGGCGCGCATTAGCCTCACGAGTTGGGCGATTTGTAGACTCTGTTCAGCTTCATGCGTCCCACTCGAGAGATCCACTATGCCTGGAGTCACGCGAATGTCGCGACGAGCTTCTACGCACAAAGTTGAAGCCATGTCGGAGGGAGCAGGAAGAGGCGTTAGGCGGAGGTCAGCCCCATCCCGTCAAGGAAATGTCCGTGGGTCATCTGAACAATACAAAACAGACGAATCGGGCCACACCCTTTTCCAGTAGTCTTGCTTTGGAGGGCATTGGCGCGTTATTGTCAGGTCACACCAAGTAATGGCAGCGCGAAGCATTGTAACCACATCATCGTAACCACATCTCAAGCTCTCAAGCACCATCAAAGTAGCTTCAACAAAAATTATCATTTATTACTACGTTGATCTCGCTTTATGTCCGTGTTATGAGAACGCGGCCAACCAGACCGTAGTCATCCTTTTGATAGCACAAGTTATTTGGTCCTCGGATAAGGTTTCGACGCTGATAAATGTGCTGCGGAATGATCATGTGACAAGAATACATAATTTTAACTCCGGTGCGGAATATGCCGGCTGGGTGTTGTGAGCCTCAACGCGGGCCACCTGACATGGGCAGAGAATATCACGCTGGTCAGTACGCTAAAATAGAGACGGGCGGTTAATCTGGAACATATTTCAAACACTCGTCGACCTTTGGAAGGGTCGTGCTATTCCAGGCACCAGATCTTCACAGTATCAATCGGCAAATGATGCGCTGTTTTCATTGAATACAACAGAGATATTCATACAGGGAATTAATGTACAGTACAATGCAGCGGTGCAGCGCGGGGATGGCAAGCTCTCTACTTCAGAATTGCATGTCGCTCGACCAGTTATTTCTATGGCTCCATCTCTTCGTCTTCATTTTCATCATCAGAGTAGTCCTCTTCGAGGTCCCACTCCTCATACTCGTCCGCCGCGTCGTCCGCAGAGGAAAAGGTTTCGAGCCTGGGGCGCTTTGCTCCACCAATCTGCTGGCTCGAGTCATCGGAGATTCCATCCCAGCTGAACATCGTGGTCGGCACCGAAGCTTGAGACGCAGTGTCAGACGTGATTGTCGGGCATCCAACGCTCGATGAAACCATGCTCGCTGACGGTACGGCATCGTTCATCGAGCGTAGGTCGCGCACCGTCTCCATGCTGCGCGTTCTCTTGAGCATAGGAGGGCCCTCGATTTTGAGCAACATCTCCCGCTCGCGTTGTTGTCGCGCGAACATCTCGTCCCATAGGGTACCCTTCGGTGGGGTGATGTCCGCACGCCTGACCCAGTCAAGCTCCAGCATTGCGAGCACGCTCACGTCCACCCATTGCCCCTCGTTTGGGTGATGAGCTGCGCGACGACGGACGCCCTCGTGTGTGAAGCCGAGGTGAATGAGCAAACGGATAGTGCGCGCGGTCTGAGCGGGATTCAACGCTGAATGGGCAACGCGCGCTTGGATACGGTGCGCGCCAAATCGTTCGAACGCTTCCTCCAGGAGATAGGCGATGAGGCGCGTGGCAAGGCCCGTGGATTCGAAGCTGGGAAGAACGGCGATGGAGATGTTGAGCTCGTCCGAGATCGAAGTGGCGTGCAGCATGGCGAGCCCAGCAACAGACGTCGAGGGCCTTCCAGGTCTTCGCGCCGGCTTAGTTTGTTCGTACTTCTGAGCGAGGAGGCGGAGATTCTGATGCACATCATGTTGTGTCGAAGCGTTGGGAGCGAAAGTGTGAAGCATGTGCAACCAGATATCGATATCGGTGGTGGGTTCGAAGCGGAACTCCTCAAATTGGATGCAGTCGTCGAATTCGGTACAGTATGTGAGTTCGATGCCAGTTGAATCGTCCGTCGTGGTCTTTACGATGGACGTTATGGGAGACGCCAGGAGATGGCGCTTGGCATCTGCCGGCGAACCTTGGAGGAAAACAAGAGCGTTATCAAACAGTACCAACTGACAAACGCCAGTGGACTCCTCGGATTTGTGCACGATCACCGTGCCATGATGGAGGACCCGTCCAAGAAGATGTGAGATTTCGAGCTGCCATTGGAACACCTGCATCGCGACCGCAAACGATTCGAAGGCCGCGATATCCTCCGTCTCTGCAGAATTGAGTTTTTCAGAACCGCAGCGATACTGGAGTCGGCGAATAGCGGTGGTCCAATCGGTAGCGGACGAAACCGTGGTAAACCATAGCGCGAGGTCGGCACCTTCGTTGCGGAGCTCGAGTGCCAGACCATAAGTATAGTTGAGGCTGCTGCCGAAGGGATGGCTCGGGACTACCGTTTTGACATCGGAAAGGTAAACCAAGCGGCGCAGCTCCAGTGGGTGAACGAGCCAGGTATCCATCGAGATGTAATGGAAGCCGACGTCACTGTCGCTCATCACCACAATGGCGGTCTCGAAGAGATAGGCATGTAGTCTGTCGTTAGACCGGAAGAACTGGCCGGTCTCAAACGTTACGATTTGGTACCTGAGCAATGCTCCAAGATCGTTGGGCATGTGTGAACTAGATCGGCGTAGTAGGTCGTCCCGAAGCATGACCAGCTCCTCATCGGAGTGCCCAGCTGACCACATATGCATCAGGGCCGGCTGCATTCGCTGGTTAAGCTTATATTAAGCGTGGAATTCAAATGGCTCACCAAGTCGCAGTCCTGAGTCCATTGCCTGTTGAATCCATTGAATGGATTGTCCCTGTATTGCACGACCTTGCCCCAGGTCATATGCTCCAGCTCGGCCGGGAGCCCCTCCACTTCGACTCGCTCTACAGCCACCTCATTTTGCGCACCAATCAGCTTGACGGCGCGAGCAACGCAAATGGTGGAGTTGGCGAGCTGGACGTCGCTATTTGTAGCAGACTCCGCCACATCGAGGCACGTTGCGCGCATCAGCCTCACGAGTTGAGCAACTTGCAGACTCTGTTCAGCTTCATGCAGCCTATTCGAGTCCTCCATCAGGCCTGCATCTATGCGAACGTCGAGGCGAGGTTTGACGCATAGCGTTGAAGCCATGTCGGACGGGAGCAGGAAGAGGTGCGAACCGGAAGTCAGCCCGTTCCGCCAAGGAAATGTCCGTGGCCAGGGTCTGAACAAGGGAATGCAGACAAAAATAGTTTCAAGTGGTCTCATTTTTGATTTCTGAAGGGCATTGCCACCCAAGTAGCTTCAACCTGGAATAAATTACCACTCGTTTCTAAGTTGATTTCGCTCCTGCGTCAATGTCGGGTGAACGCGGCCGACTGGACCGTGGTCAACCTTTCGATAATGCGAGTTGTGTGATCCTCGGATAAGGTTCTGACTTAGGAACCCCCGTAACTACCCTCTCTGGAAGAATGACTATGAACAATTCACTGGTAGACGTGAAGGTCGAACGCCAGCATGAGGCAATGACTAGCATAATCCTTGTTGTACGAAATCAAAACGTCTAATACTACCGAAGCACACAACTGGTACATACAGTCATAAGCAAGCAAGAACTGTATCGGTATCACGAACCCGACGGCTCTCCCTTGACGCTAGCCGGTGAGCCAACGGCCGAAGGGACGGTATGTCCGGCAGCCGCAGCCGCAGTGAATGCTGCGCGGACCCGCGGCGGAACAAGCTCAGGCGGAACGGCTTGGATGAGCTTGATCGGTGCCCGCTTCGCAAGCGCCAACAACTGCAACCTCAGCGCCCTCTGCATCTCGTCCTCTGCCTCCGACGGGATAACAGGCTTGACATCCAGCTCTGGCTTTATCTCTCGTTCCCGTTCTTGCTGGATGCCTGTGGTCGTCGCCATCATATGTTCGAGCGCAGTCGCGGTGAGCCCAAGTGCATAATGCACAATGGACGCCGTATCTTGTTTAATCCTGTCCTCCTCCGCGCGTATCGAGGCCGTCTCTGCAAACTGGGCCGCGGCGGCTCGCATCGCGCTCAACGCATCACCATCTTTCGTCTCGCGCTTGACGCGTTTCGCCGCCCGTTCTTCGTCGGCGCGTTTGCGCTGCTGCGTCGCGTGGCTCTGAACAATAGCCTTCCACCCCGTCTCGGCAGTGTATAGCTCCGGCGGTGCGCGCAGGATGGGTGCGAGGTCGATCTTGTCTCCAACGAGTGCGAACATGTCGCGCTGCCGTTTTCGTAGTGGGCCTTTGGTTGAAAGTGCGTCTTGGATAAGCGGGACATGTGTGTCGGAGGAAGGTGTCGAACCCGTGAGGATTCTGCCTGCTGAGGAAACGATCTCGTGCATGTCGCCGGTGAGCGGGCGGATGATTTCGCGCTCGACGTACTCGCTAAGACTGGCCGCATGCAGAGGGCCGTGGCGCCATTTTCGCCTATCACGCCGCAGAGCAGCTGTATCATGATCCGTAGGCGGAGGCTGCTCGTTCTCTTGCTTCGGCTGCACCTCTTCCGGCTGATCGTCGTCTGCTGGTGCATCCTCGACCAACTGCACATGCTCGATCGTCGGGCTGGGTATATCGATGAGAATGTCACCACGGTCCTGCGCAGCCTGTCCGCGTGCAGTTTCTTCTTCTGACCAAGTGACCCTCGCACGTTCTGCACCGGCCACAAACCGCGCGATACTTGAGGCGTACGCCAGTCCGTCGGCGCTGCCGTACACGAATTCGCGCAGATGCATATCCTGTGCTGAAACTTCATCGCGTGGGAACGTCGTCGACGATGATGATCCTGGTCGTTCATTGACAGCACGAGCTGGAGCGGCCGCTATGTCGTCGCGGATGCACCCGAGCAAGGCAGCTTCGCCTAACGGTTCTGATGCGCTCGTCTGCAGAGAGGCAACTCCTTGGGCGTCTGATGATGCCCCTCCAGGATCGTCGAGCGATCCTTGCTGCATGTTCATGATGGCGTCCAGCAGTGCGTGTACGCCCCAATCGTGGTTGCCAGCTTCGCGCTCCTCCCTCGCCGGGTTATCCCGCGTCTCCATCGGTTTACCACCTCGCATCCAGAATTTGAACTTGGGAGGCGGTGCGGTACGTAAACGTCGCACGTCCGTTGAGAGAAGCGGAGCCTGGGGCAACGGCACGATCTGGGGGCGTTGGTCGCCCAGCTCGAGCAATGGGGATAACGTCTGGAACGGATTTTCAACACGCATAAAGTCGAGACTGCAGTCTGCGCGTCGTGGTGGACCTTCTTTCTCGAGCCGCATTCGTTCCTTCTTGGTAACCTTGCGCGGCCGAGTGCGGAGTGCGAGGAGCGCCTGTGCGGCTCCATGCCCGCGAGGAAACGCGCCAACGCCTTCTGCACTTCCAGGAAGACTCCCATCTTCACCAGTTTTCACATTATCCTTGAGTGCGTGGGCGCGCACCCGTAGACGTCGGAGTTGACCTGTGGCACCGCCAGCTGCGAGTTGAAGCAGGGCAGTGGGATCATCGGTGTCGCCTTTCGTGCGCCGCGACGAAGATGTGCCGGTGTTCAGTTGTGCACCAACAAGTGGTTGTAGGCCAGCGGGGATTGAAGCTGTCGGACCTGACGGTTGTGATGCAGGAGGAGCAGGGGGTGATGATGCGTCTGAGATGCTTTCCGTGTCGCTGCCAGACACGTTGTCCTCGACACCAAGTGCGCTATAGTCGAGCTGCATGAGCGCCTTGTCAATGATCTCGTGACCGAATTGAGCGATGCGATCGGCTTCGGCGTGATAAATAGAACCGGCAGGATTGTATGCGCGGGCATTGTCGACGACGAGGTCAAAGTCGCGCTGGCCATCGGGGCATTAGTTTCCATTTGAATATTCTTGATTAAGTCGCTCACCTTGAAGTCGTCCATCGTCTTGTACTTGGCCCGCTCGACTTTGCGAGACATGGTGCCAAAATCCATCGGGGTCTTGACGACGTCGACATAACCAGGAGCCAGTGCTGGGTCCACAGGCTTTAAAAAGAATGTATAAGAATCCTTCCTGCAAGCCAGGTCTGTCAGCAGAGCAGTCTCAAAGTGACCAAGATGCGTACTTCTTGATGCGCGATATGAGACCAGGGAGGAGCTCGTTCAGCGGCTTGCGTCGTGCCGGTTTCTTTGGAGCTGAATAAGTGATAGTGCTTCCAGGGCCTAGCAAGTCGAGGTCGTCATCGAAATCATCTCGTTTCCGCTTGCGTGAAGCAGTAGATCCCTTCCTACGAGCAGGTTTCGTGGGCGAGGGTTTGGAGACGACAGCAAAACTGGATAGCGGCGGCAGGCGAAGCGTTAAAGGCCCGCGAGGACGATCGTGGGACCCAGCTGGAGTTGGGGGAACGAGCAAGTCCCTGGCAGTGCGAGGAACGAAGGAAGAGCTCGACATCCGGACCTGCGAGCGTTTGCTGAAATAGTCATATAGTCCAAACTCCGACACATCAGTTCATCTTTGCTAACTCGAGTGCTCAGTCCATTAAGCCTGTTTCTTCTCTAAACCACCATTCGCCGCGCAGGATACTAGCCCCGAACCTCGCCTCACATGCCTGAGCGTACCGCAAGGAGCCACTCTGCAAGTCCCAGGTGGGGAATGTACTGCTACGCGTAGCGCTCCGAGCTGCTTCATCCACCACCTCCGTGGACCACTCAGTTCAACCCGGCCCTGTCTAGCCGTGTACTGGCGCGGTCTGTATAGCACTTGCACTTGTCCTCGTTGCGACCCGCCTTCTCCTATACCGCTGCTCATACGGCGCGTTGGCCCTGCTCGAGCGATGCTTCATCACGACGTCAGCTTCTGCGACCGTCACGGCCGGCTTGCCAGACGTCGAGTGGCTCTGAGATCAGGATATTTTCGCGTCCGATGCCTGATGCATCCACTCTCGACAGCCTGGCAGCAGGCTCGCGTCGCAGACCGCTCCACACACGGCTTACCCTGACACCGTACCCACCCAAGCTACCACTTCGGCCTTTCGCCTCGAGTCTGTCTGCGACACTGTATCTATCCATCTACCATTGCGGCTTCCCGCCTCGAACCGTTTGTGCCTGTATGGCATATCTCAGACTTAGACTCGGACTGACGAAATACAAAGGAGGGGGTTTTCATATGCTTTTTCCCTCATCGGTGAACTCTATGCACGGTCAAGACTATGTCCATCGTGAGCCTGAGTGTCTGATACCGATAAGGTGTAGATCTCAGGTTTGGGGGGAGCTTAAGGGTGGCCAGCGTGAACAGTTAATCCCATAAAGGGAACGTCGGAGCACTAACCCACGCTTCTCTCCGCTCGAGGCCGTGATCATTTGTAGTTTTGAAGTTTTTGTACTATGTAGCGACACGGGTACAGCAGGAGGCATGAACCGAAAGATGGTACAGTTACACAGGGGGCAAGGGCGCGTTCACCTCCTAGTTCACCTGTCTGTCCTTCGACCACCAAGGTGAGCTGCCTTGGCAGCAACGAGGTAAACGGGGAGGCGAACGACCATCTGCCCCCTGTGTCATATACCGGTCCTTGCATCGACCAGTCCTTGCACCCCCTTTTCTCCATCACAAGCAGCTATAAGACCAGTTTTCTGATTCAACTCGGATTATAAGCCATATTAGAGCAATAATTTACAGTTTACCAGAGTAGGGGTGGTGAATTGAAAACCTTTGGTGAGACGGGTGAATAGGTGCAGCAAAAGCTACACCCTGCCACAACTCATGCTCACGAGCTTCCTTTTTTT